>Ga0056128_1006026_pt1 | contig 15292 bp, 10 predicted proteins | sample WorMetLIZISLAND2_FD_71113 | JGI IMG/M metagenome (GOLD analysis project Ga0056128, IMG submission 71113) | Marine gutless worms symbiont microbial communities from Max Planck institute for Marine Microbiology, Germany - Olavius geniculatus... ...
GGGAATATCAGTGACCGACGCTCTACAGCTGGCAGAAGATCGCTCGTTCTGGCGACAAATCGCAACGGCGGAATGCTACGGCTGAACGCTTCGCGTCGATGATGATGATGATGATGTTGCTGATGCTGACTGGACAAAATTTTGTTCCTATTGTAATTGATCCCACAAAATTAAATCGAACAATTTTTTGAAACAACTAATCGATTCATAAATTGTTAACTTATGGGGCCTAGTTCATGTAAAAGATCAAAGTAAATCAGCTGGAAATAAAACTGATAAAAAGTAACAGAGAAACGAAGTGAAGTGCTCTAATGAAAATTATGTGACACACAGTAGGCCTATACGAGGGGCGTTCAATAAGTTCCAGGACTACGTCCTTAATACAACGACAGTAAATTGCACATTTCTGACAGTTATGTTACTTTTCATCATATTTTCCCTGCTGTTCACTGCAATGTTCCCATTGTTCTACAAGTCGGCTGAAACCCATACATTAAGTTTTTTATTGGCACCTGACAAAATGTTGTAAAACGTCTTCATCGTTTTTAAACTTGATGTCTCCAAGTGATTTGCTCTGTGGTCCAAACAAATTAAAATTACTTGGAGCTAAATCTGGACTGTATGGCAGATGCTGTAGCAGTTCCCAGCCCATCCTTTCAATTTTCTTAACTGTCTAATGGGCCAATTGCACGTGGGGCAACTCCATTTTAAAGAATGACACCTTTCTGCAGCAAACCTGGTCAATTACTGCGAATTGCTGGTCGTAATCAGTCAAACAATAATGATTGGTAATATCGTTAGTTCACAGTATGTCTTTCAAGCACAAAAAATCTGCAAGAACAACTCTTTAAGTAAACCAAAAAATGCTTTGTCTGCAGCTGACCGTTTTTGCCATAAGCAGTGCTCCAACACTGGCATCATCACTAACTGACTAATGATCGCTGCAAAAGCGGGTGAACTATTCAAATACTTTCAAATGTGATAAAGTGTCACTGCTAATTACTACAAATAATCTACAATTAATTTAAGCACTTTCTACACATTATCTGCGTTTAGAAAATTCTATGATTATTCTCTAATCTAATTCTCTAAGCAAACGTCAACGCCCATCATTTATATCTTAATAATAATGACGTCACAACGTGACGTCATAAATGAGACCATGGTAAGTGATGTACAATAGTGGCAGTACAACTTCATTATAGTTTTGGTTTTCAGCTGTTAACTGTGTGCTTGCTGAAAAGAACAGTCCTGGAACTTATTGAACGTCCATCGTACAGATCGGACCAAAGATCAGTGGTTAAAGTACCGTATAAAAGAAAAGGTAGGGGAACGCTAGTTTGGCTTTGGGCCCAAATTGGCGGTTTTAAGCCCCTTGCTGCATCTTTTGGAAACCATAGGATAAGTTAGGTGAGAGAACGCTTTGGACTAAAAACTAGAGGTGAAAAAACTGTGTTCCCTCGCGTTCATCCATACTTTAACCCAGTGTTGGGAAAACTCAGAAAGAAAATGAATTAAATCAAACTCTCAAATGATGCAGACCAAATGAGTTTAAACTCAAACTCAACTCACGTACTTCGTAGTGAGTTAAATCAAACTGACGAAAAAAATAAATTAACTCATAAACTCGTTTTGTTTTTTTCGGTTACTATTCAATCAAGCAATCAACCAATAAAGTCACTAAAGCTGTTCTAAAATGCCAAAACCTGTCAATCACCAAACAATCACTGTCCGGTGTTCCACAAAAAATATATCTTACTCAGTTAATCAATCATTTAGTGAATCAATCAAATTTACCCAAAGAATCTTAAACTTAGCCTATAGGCCTACTGTTTCTAATTAGTGTCTATTTCCTATGATACTTCACATTCGCTTTCAGCAACAGAAATTTCTCAAAGTTTACATCTAAAAGTTTGTTGCATCTCAGATTTTCAATCTGTCTGCCTATGCTCTACAAACTCTTTACTGCAGTGGATGATGGCACTGCTGTAGGCCCCTATTAAACTGTCAGATATCTGTGCACATGGGCGGCGCTAGGAATCGAAAGCTATAAGGGCAACGGGGGCAAGGGCCAGGGCAAAGGTGACGATATTTTCTGTGCGTTGGCCAAATGTCGACCTCATTCATTTGTAGTGTGCATCGAAGAGATATAGCGAGGTCCAGGGGCAGAGCCCCTAATTGTGCCCCCTCTAAAGCTGAAACGCTTAGCTATTGGACGTGCAATGAAAGCCGTAAATTTGCCTGCTTTTTAATATTTGTAAACGCAAAAAAATTCACAGATATCTCTGTTGTCTTGCAAAAATAAAGTTTAATAAATCACATCTTGGCATGATGAAGTGCCACCATCAAAATTTTTTCTGCAGGGGCAGCTGGAGGGGGGCAAGGCAAAGGCACAGGAGGCAGTAGCCCCTTGCCCTCTCTCTGGCGCCGCCCATGTCTGTGCAGCATTGTTGACGATCAATCTGCATCTGCGAGATATGAGGACGTTTCTGCATCGGCAGCAATAACCAGAAATAACCAGTTTAGTCCAGTTAGACTTTTGTTGAGGTCCACTTTGTCACAGTTGAGATTTGTTGGACTGTTGTGCATCTGTAATTTTAACCATAGCCTAAACTGCCAACTTGCAGTAAGTTGAGTTTAAACACCTCATAAACTCACAGCTCACACAAATAATGAAATAAATCAAACTCATAACTCACACGTGCTGCGGTGAGTTAACTCAAACTCACAACTCACAGTAACTGAATTAACTCGTGAGTTGAAACTGATTTGAGTTAACTCATGCCCAACACTGCTTTAACCACTACAAAAGATTAAAATATAACGCAAGTTTAAACCAAAATACGAAATGCGTACGTAAAGTTAAAGCTTGTACAATAGGAAACATGTCTCTGAAAGCTACCGACATAGATTAAGCTAAATTCTGAAACGTGTATAAAGTAGAGAATGCAACTCGGATACCCAGGCACCCGAAAACCTGGGTAAACCCGGCCGTTTTCAAACCCGTAAACCCGGGTTTGACAGCGGGCAAAAAACCCGCGTTTACGGATTTAATTTCGAGTGACAATTAGTGAGCATCTGCAGTATAATATTGCTCTATGATACAGGCCTACTTTTTTGAGCCAACCGTTAAGCTGAAAGCTTGGTTTGGCTCTATGGTACGAGTTGTTGTCTGTATCTGTCTGTCGACTGACTGTCTGTAACGGATGTATTGCGGCTAACTGTTAAGTCTTTAAAAAAAATTTACACGAATAATTAGCACTGTGAAAAATAGCCTAGGCGTGCAAAATTTGGGCGACGTTGCGCAAGGGGAACATTTTCAAATTCGGGATTGAATGAGGGGGTAGAAAAAGTGTGCGTTTTTAACGTTAAACTGGCCGTGTCTCATATAGGATATTCAACGCAAGGTTTCAACCTATTAGTTTTAAGGCTCATAGTTTCACAGAATCCAAAACTCTACTATGACTAGCAAGCAGTGGCACTGGCAAAATGCTTATAAAGCTCTTACTGTTCTAACTCACTTCCATACATTTAACCGCGGACTGCTTAAGCCCTACAAGTTACAATTCACGGCTCATGACTCACGAGTCTGCCTCTGACATTTTGACCACTAACTGTAGGCCTACACCACGGTGACTCCGGTCGCCCGCCGGGTACCTGGCCTCCAAACCCGGGTTTAAAAAATACCTCCCCCGGGTTTGCATTCCCTAGTATAGAGTGAAAGCGAGCGAGCATGGTGAAACATGTGTGCAACTTCACAGAGTCCAAGCTTATCTACTGTCTTACAGAATCGTTTGACTCGCGGGTCTTTGGTCGAGTTATCCACATTGGTAAACCTTCCTCCTAATTGATGCATTAAGTAGCAAAAATATAGCATATTTTAACTCAGCCCTTTATCTCTCTCGGACAAGTAAATGGAGTACTAGGCTGCATTTGGACGAGTAATCTGCATCGGTAAAGCAAGCTTCCCCCTAATTGGCACACTAAGTATATAGCAGGCACATAACGGAGATATACTAGACAGCCAGCCAGCCCTCTATTCCTCTGTGGCAGATAAATCTCTAGTACAGGTCTGATTTTCAACGAGATATCCACAATGGCAAAGCTTCATCCCAATAACTGACACATTAAGTAGCAATATACAACAGAGGCCAACACAGCCCTCTGTCCCTCTGGGGTAATTATTAAATCAAGTATCAGTATGCCTATTATACCACTGCAGAAATAGTGCTGCTAGAGATAAGCAATACACGTCTTTAAAAGAGTTACCCACGTAGGTAGCAAACGCATCAAGTAGCAGAAAATAGCCTATGTAATGTGACTCAAACCAGCCTTTTCTCCCCATGCAGCAGGTAAATCAAGTTATACCACTTCAGACACAATGCTAGAAAAAAGCAGTAGGCCTATGTGTTCAATTAACACATAAAGTTGCAAAAACCACATCAAATAATGCAGCTCACCTGAGACCACTGTGGCTCCAAGACAGGTAAATCGAGTACCAGCTTGCTTTTGGACAAGTTATTCACATTCGTGAAGCTTTCTACTAATTGTCGAATTAAGTAGAATTCAGTGCAAACTTATCATGTTCAATAAACTGTACCTTGTAGGTAATTTTTTACAGAAATTTTGCTGAAGGTTATTAACACAGAACTCATAAATTATATTCTCAAATGGCAGTTCGGCTGCAAACTCCCATGGACACTGACTGCCAATCAAACTGAAAAATTTAGTAGCAAAATTACTGCTTGTAAAAAGTATGGCAATCATAAAGCAATTTAACTAACCCTAATTAAAGATTAAATTATAAAACACACATTAAGGCGTTGTGACTACATTTTTATGAAATAATTTAGTTTTGCATGTACCATGACAATGCTATATGCAATATTAATGTCCGAATCTTACAAAAATGAAAATAACAAAAAACACTTACATCTTTCTTTCCTTTGCCTTTCTTCTTCTTTTCATCTTTTTTCTTCTCCTTTTTGTCCTTTTTCTTAGCATCCTTCTTCTTCCCCTTTTCCTCCTCCTACGTGCCATATAGCCACAGTAGAATGTACGCAAACACAAATTAACGAATAACTGTTGTAATCTCAAAAATTTATATAGTTTACTGAACGCCAATGTTCTGGCATATGAGCTAACTCTGATATTATTATCCAAAATTTTCCACTAAATGACAAATTTTTCCATGTTACCCCAAAAAAGTTTAAATTGCCAAGATGTCCATTTACAGAATCTGAATAAACCGTATTTACAGAGCGAATAAGCTACCAAATATTCACTTAACGGCCACTAAGTACTTAACAATGACGTTCTATTAATAACCTGGACTGGCAGCCTATGAGCTAGTGCCTATCCAGCCACGGCACACTTGCAACCTAACCGGAAGATACTGTCGTCATGTGACTTCTGTTGCACGAATTTGCATATTCATTTCAGGCTGTCGTCTGCACGCTGTAGTCATGTGACCACAGTAAACATCGTTTGAGTAACTGTACGATAAACTGAAATGAAATAAAACCTGTATGATGTTGAGCGAACTTTAACGTATAAGCCCAATATATGAAAATCAAAAATTCCTACGAACTGACACATATTTTGCTGGACACGTAACGTTAACGTGGGCGTTGCCTGGCAGTGCCACTGTGGAAGGCAGAGCTGCTGGTCTAGCAATGAATATTCAATGTCTTTGGTACATGATGCTGACAATACATATTTACTCAAAGTGATGTAGTCCTTGAGACCAAAATCTTTGTCTTGAGATGTTCAAGGACAAAAACACAGCTTTTCTTGACAAACAATTCCTACCAGTCCTTCCAGTTACTTCATAATTTACTTGCAAATACTGAAAACTAAACAGTAGTAGACATAATTTACAAGCATAGTTAACAGCAGAAGCAAAGTCTTATTTAGAGGGGGGGTTAACGAGTTCAGCTCAGTCCCCCCAAAAAATGCTGAAAATTCTTTTATCACAAATCAATAAAACATTGCAGTTTGCACTACATGTATATGGCTAAAATGTTGCCATCAGATGCCTCCTGAGATCTGCAAATGCATCTGCAGAAAGAGTTCTGTTCCGAATCCTGCTGGGGGAGCTTGCAGTTTTTCCCCAAATACCCTGGCTGAATTTAAAAAAACAGCAAAAAGCGGAAAAAATAGAGCAAAAATGAACAGTAAAAGAAGAGAGAGAAAAGTCTTTTTCCCCCAAGCAAAAAAAAATATGGTTATAGTCTTGGGCGTTAGCAGTAAAAACAAAAAATGTAATGCTGTTAGTGTTAATACTGACCAAAGCTTTCAATGCAGCCTCAACCTCGGCTGGGTCTTTCTCCTTGAATATCATCAACGATCCTCCTTCCTCTTCGCTGGGGTAGTCAGGAAACTTCCCCACTGCATCCCTGCCACAGTTTGCAGTACAAATGTCATGTGAACAGCATCTGACAAATGCAAAATCGCTCTGCATGGCTTCTATAGTTTTGAGACTTGGAGTCAAAACAGCCATCCCACTGCATTGGCAGATTTTTATAGGACACAGGCCAAAAAAAAATATAAAACACGAAATAAAAATATAGGACATTATAAGACACATGTGTGCTTAAGTATTCAACCTGAATACCAGTACAATGTCTAGCATCTGACATCAAATTGCATGGCTTCCATATATGACAGTGAAGTTTTAATGGATTAATGAAACGGTCTGACAATTTGTGTTATTTTTTCAGCAACGGCAAGTCCCCGAAACGTCGTGGGCCTGGGAAACTTCCCCAACTTCCTCCATTTTGACGAGTCTGATGGGGTCTAAAAGAGCAGTCAGAGCTCCCCAGTGGGGTCTGGGGCGGAGCCCTGACTGAAAACGTATTTTAAAGCATTTTTGCACTAGAAAAACCACATCTGGTGACATCAAATTTTGTGTTTTTGTTGCATGAAACTTAAACTGTCAAAATATAGGATTTAAAAGACATCTAGTCAAAATATAGGACAATATAGGACTTTTCAAAAATATAGGATTTATAGGACAAGTGGGATGACTGTCAAAAAGAGCCAAGAACAGAGTCAAAACTCTGAGAATAAGGGACGGCTTTAAGGAGAAAGTTGTGGGCCCTTTTCCCACCAGCTAGGAAGTCTGGAAGAGTGCTGTAAGTTTGCGGACCCAGACTCATGCACATTTTGGACATAGACTAGTCCGGAAGATGCATTTAGTGGACGGCTTTGTGTGATACTGTGATACTACAAATAATGCGGCATGCAAAAAAAGCCAAAACCAACGCAGTTTGGCAACATAATGCTCCTTCTCCGAGAATCAAAACTAATCCTAGAACTAGCCCTTTGGGTGGGAAAATGGTACCACTATGACGTACTACGACTACTACTACTACCACTACCACTACCACTACTACAGACCCACCTGCACTCAATGAACCACTGTCGAATCTGATCCATAAGTGTCTCCTTCATATCGGGTCCCTCGGTTTCCCGTAGTTTGTCCTTGATGTTTACCAGTGCCTGCTGGTACTCCTGCTCGTGTGCCTCTTGGGTCTTGCGCCTTTCCACCTCCGTACGGGTGGCCAGGGTCTGCGAGGCTTGCTTGGCGCTCACTGGTGGCGCTGGTGCCTGAAATCAGCCAATCAGCAAACCAATCAATAAATCAATCCATGAGTACCCAGCAATTCAGTAAAGTAACTAAAAAAAGTTACTAGACAAGTAAACAAGAAAAAAGTTCTAAAAAATGCGTATAGCGTATATAGAAAACCAATCACAAAGACGGAGCATCACCTGCCATATGGCATCACACTGCAGTGTTGCCTCCCACCTGAGACAGGTGAACGTGCCCCACCGTAACTTTAGCACTCAATCAATTTATTACTTAATCAGTCGTAAACTCAATTAATGAAGGAATGAATCAGCAAATAAATAAATTGGTCAATTAACTGATTGTCATAAAGTCAAAAATTTTAGCACCAAAATGTCTGAATATATTATTTTGTAGCTACAATGTCAAACAACTGATTAATCTGTTAACTAATCAATCACTCAATCACACAGTCGATAAATCAATTGACACTTCAATGATATCCCGGATGAAAAAGTCAGAAATTTTAAAGCAGTGACAAAAAATCACCTTGCAGCAAATTGCTTTCATTTTTTCCAGCTCCCAGTGTGACTAAACATTTTGTCCAAGTATCAACAAAGGACACCAGCAGAACTATAAATCGAAATAAAACTCCAGAAATCAAACTTCAATAATTTTCAGACACAGGCATTCGCCAGATGCTCTTCTGTGGTCACTTTGGGCCCAATCAGTATTCAGATAGTTAAAAGTTCATAAAGAGTTAAAAAGTTCTCAAGTGTGCACGATGTTATGTCTCATACCATGCCAATAAAGACCATCTCATCTTCTCTTTCTCTCTTCACTCTCGCCCTCTGCACGAAGCCTTTCCACAGCTGCACACACACACATTGGCAGTATTATAGTCACAGCAAATCCGTCCGTTCGTACGTCCATCCGTATGTCTCTTCGTCTGCCTGCCTGACTCTCAGAGATGGCCCATTATATAGCTAAAGCCCAATACAGCTATGGTCTGTTAGCTATAGCAGATGGAGAATAAAACAATTCCCTTAAAACGAAATGCATCAGCAAACGTAACGTAGGACTGGAGTTCCTAACGACATAGGCAATGAACACTTCAGTACAGTATAATACACGGTGTTTCATAAAAACGGACCCCCTTTTGTTTTTTTCATAATTCACTCAGATGATGATCAATTTACACATAATTTGTATCAGTTGTAGCGAAAAAATACTAATTCAAAATATTGCAACAAAATATAGCAGTTGATTAAATATTCTTTGCCAGTCCTGACGTAATGCTAACGTCATAATGTGTCACGGGTACAAGCTGGATAGTCTCAACTGGTGCTGTCAGTTGCTACCCTGCTTCGATGGTGAGCTTAATCTGGTTTGCTAATGAAAAATGTTATTGTGTCAGCACTAAGCAACATGGGACATGAAATCAGGCATCCTGCAATCCAAAAACTCAATCATTTTGCAAGCTAGGCATGCTAATGCGTAAAAGTCCAACTATCCTGACAGACACGTAAATGCCATTGCTTTGCATGTTTTGTAACTATAACTGTAAAACTTCAACAATTTGTCATGAATTAACCAGATTTTTCACCATTGAAGCAGGGTAGCAACTGACAGCAGCAGTTGAGACTATCCAGTTTGTACCCGTGACACATTATGATGTCAGCATTACATCAGGACCAGCAAAGAATATCTAATCAACTGCCATATTTTGTTGCAATATTTTGAATTAGTATATCTTCAGCTACAACTGGTACAAATTTTGTGTAAATTGACGATCATTTGAGCGAATTATAAAAAAAAACAAAAAGGGGTCCCTCTTATGAAACACCGTGTATACTACCGGGTACTGACAAACGATTACGTATCTTGCATCCTGGAAAATTTCAAAGAGCCACATTTCAGCATCTGATCATCCACTCCACTTCATGTTTGGTGGTTCTAGTGTAGGATTTTCAAGTTTGGTAGATCGAATGTCATCACTTCTAGTTGGACCAAATCCAAGATGGCAGTCAGCTGCCATCATGAAAAGTTTCAAATAGCCACATTTCTGCAATCGATCATCCGAACCATTTCATATTTGGAGATTATCATGATCAATGGAAAATGTATGAGGAATATATTAAATTGGTCACAATCAAGTGCATTTCTAAATCCACAAAGCTTGTGTTGATGCTATAGAAAACAAACCTTCTGTATATGGACACTGGCGAACTCCGGGTCTATGTAGGACTCATTTCTCACATTAGTACTACAACTACAACAACTGCAACAGATACTGAAACGACTACTACAACTAAGAACTACTAATACAACTACCACTACAAACCTTTTGTATACGGATGCTGGCAACCTCGGGGTCTAATGTAGGGGCGCCACGCAGGGCTGCTCGCTTCTCACGTTCTTCCTGTTGTCGTATTTCTCTCATGAACTTTGCTCTAAGTCGACCTTGCCTTGCACGCTCGTGGATCTGCACTAACCGAATCGCTTCTTCCAAGCTCATCTTAACATCTTCCTGGAAAACAAAAAACACACATTATTATTAACCAAACAAATTTGCAGACGGAGCACAAACTTCCACCGATTGACATCTGAATTCAGAAACCTGAAACGTAAAAAATGCAAAGTCTTTTCTAAGCCAGTGAGCCAACAGGGTGGCGCTGATCTCCGTTTCCTTAACCCTAAGCTAAACACCAGTTTTACATTGCAAGACCATGGATACGGGGCCAGTGCATCGCGTGGTGTGCCTGTTTACGTCCCAGCTTTTGCTGGTACTCATTGTGCCTACCCACGGAGAGATGGCCAGGCTGAGTTGACCTGGGTGGGTGGTTGCATACAGTACCAAGAAAGTTTAACTGCCATCCCAGTACTAACTGGGCCAGACGACGATTAACTTTGTTAATGCAACCAACGACAAATAGGCCTAAACGAGTAATTCTTAACAGCATGCCATTGCATAAAATGCAATTTCACGCGACACACTAAAAAACAGCATGATTTGGAATGCCATCAACATGTAACAAGTTGTTTCCTGGGCAACTATTTTATCAAATCTGCTTACATTCTAGCGAACAAAGTAAGAGACAAACAAAAAAGAGAAAAAACATAACTTACTATACAACTGCAAGGCCAAAAGCAAAAAAAACAATAGCAGCCTACGTCAAAATAGACTAAACATAAGAAATATGTCATTTAAGTACAGCTGAAAGAAGATGAAAATGGGAGCAAAAAAAAAGCAGAATAATATTCTACATTCTATATATACAAACATATTATGTTTGTATCTACAAAATTACTATGGCCTCATGTTCGACAGGGAATAGTCCCAGAAACTGTTTGCTAAGGCTTTAACAACTGGTCTAAAGTCTTAATGACTGGCTTAGCAGTTTAAACTTTAAACAGTTTAAACAGACATCTTAGCAGTCCGGACTGCTAAGACGTCTGTCACTGGTAGTAATTTTTAGACCCAAAAGCAACAACTTCTATGTGATTCGTAATGACATACAATAAGCTACCATTTTTCCACAAAGTCCATTGGTAAATCCTATGGTGCACTGTAAAACTAATATTCACTTCTGGTTGTCACCACTGACACTGTGACAACTGACGAGGACACGTGCACTTGCGCTGACAACTCTGCTCGCAGCAGTGTGAGCATAATGCCTATCGGCAGTGGTGGCATGGAACCTTAGTGGTCCGGAAACGACAGCTTAACAGTTGGTTGCGGTCCGATACCTTAACAGTGACAGTGGCAAATGGCGGCCGTTCCGAGGACTAACTGAGCGTCATACAGCATAAGAAATAAAAATCAGTGTAAATGTGGTTATATCCAAAGTAATTCTGTACAGAACATCTGACATAAAACAACAGGCATGAATCCAAAAGTTAAATGGCTAACATTACCGCATCGCGATCTGCAGCTCCAAGTCTTGCCAGAATCTGACCCAAGAGTTTCTCACGTTCCTTCAATGCCTTGGCTTTTTCCAACACAAAGTACTTTGGTATCGGCATCTCAACGTCATTCTGAAATTATCAGACAACCAAACACATTACAGCCCGGTAAACTCAGCCCGGCCATCCCCATCTGGCACGTAAATATAAGCAATTTCTCTCATTTTTTTCAGTGCCTTGGTCTTCTTTGACACAAAGTACTTCAGTATTGGCATCTCAATGTTGTTTCGTAATTATCAGACAATGAAACACACCATACTCGGGTGAACTCAGTCTGGCCATCGTCTGGAGCAGGTAAATACAATTTTGTGATCGTTGAATGCATTAGCTTTTTAGTTCGCCCGGAAATGATAGTTTTCGACAGGACTTAAGTTTTGCTGACATTTATTATTTTCCTCGTGTAATCTCCGAGCTCCATTGGCCGATCGGCGCAAAATTTTGCACTTGCTTGGAGCTGTGTTCAATTTTATAATCCCGGTCCAAAATTTTTTGGGAGCCTCCCCAAAAAATTTTTAGGGATTAAAACATGCAAAATTTGGCCCGATTTTGGTCGACTTCAAAGTTCAGTGGCGAATATCTCCAGAAGGAATGCAAATATTCAAAATTGGTGAGTTACTCAATCGACAGTGATTCCCCCCGCGTTAGGCGAAACAAGTCTGGTAAACTTTGGTCTAGTAACCTTGGAAATCTTGACATGGAATTGTACCCACCCAAAGCGCATTTTTTGGAAGACCATATTTCAGCCCCTAGAAAGTGCTGCACACCCAAATTTTTACATGCGCAAGAGAATGGCCAAGTCTTACTAGTGCACCTCCACCGGGGATGGGGCCCCCCTTACAATTTTTTCAAAGGGGGGTCCAAAATTGGCCTTAATTGTAGCGAATTAGCCACTATAACTTTAAAGCCCAAAAAAGTAGCCTAACGAAACTTTGCCAGGTGACGTAGTGCTAAGTGGGGCTGATAACGTGTGTACAAATTTTGGGGTGCTCCACCTCCTTAAAATTTGGGATAACGAAAAATGTCCAAAATTCGGTGCGATTTAGGACAACTTTCAAATTTGAGTGCAAATATTTCTGGAATGTATGGAGATATCGACAAGCGGTAAACGGCGTTATCAACCACCGTCCCTCCTGCGTTGAACAAAAAAATTGGTGAACTTTGGTCCACTAACAACAACGGTTAGTTGGCTAATGTCTACCTACCCTAGGTTGACACTGTGCATTCTGCGTATGCTAATGCGTTAGAGTTCTGGTCACGTAACTTTGCTACTAGAGGAATGTGAGCCCCCTAAATTGTCCCCCCAACCAGACTTAGAGCGCCGGGCAGACTCACGTTTGGCTTTGCCCCAAATTTCTAGTTTTGATATAAAGTACTTTGATACTGGCTTCTCAACATCATTCTAAAGTGATCAATCAATATAATCAATCAGTCAATCGATAGTTAGCCACAATATACACTGTCCTAACAAAAATGGCCCCAAAACAAATAATTATAATTAGAGGTCTGTCAAAGCATTAATTTTTAATGCACTAATGCACTGCATTAATTTTTTTAACACATTAATTAACGTGTTATTAACGCACCTAGGTCTGTCGAGAAAGAGAGTAGGGGGTAAGTTACCCCAGGCCCCATGACGTTTGGGGGCCTCGCCTGTAGAATATAAAAAATTAGAAACACATTTTAAACATATAATCAACAATAACTGACGTCATAGCTAGCATAGAAATCTATTAGCCTGTCGTTGGAATAATTATTTATTTACAGTAGCGATAGAATGACAACTACAGTTTAGTTACTTGAATTCATTCGATTGTCAAATAACTGCAGTTTAATGAAGTATTGGAACTTTTGCTTCTCAGAATTTAGTAAATGAACATAAATTTACGTATGTGCATTAATTTTTTTAACGCGTGTTAATTTATTAATGCACTAACACACTAACACATTAATTAATGCGTTAATTTGACAGCTCTAATTATAATTCAACAAAAATGTTTTGGCTGAAATGTCATACATGTTAGAGCTAAAAAAACTCAGTGTTTTCCTGCCCAGTGGAGCAGGAGTTATGCTACTGTGGCTGACTAACACTACTAAAACTATGACAATTGCAACAACAAAATCAGAACAAGAAAGCCTAGCTAACGCAAAGAAGAACATGCAACAGCAATGCATGTTTGAAGGCCAGCTGCAAACAAAATCTAAGCTCACCAATCCCAGCAACTGACATTGAGTACGATGCATTCACATACGCCAGATGGTGCCACCATCACGCATGACAGCTGCCATTCAAGTGGCCAAATGCAAGTATTTTGAAGGGGTACCCAAGTTTGATGCCCCCATATGGAGAATTACCTGAACGCAATTTAAATTATAAAAAAACTATCTTTAATGCTGAATGTTTTATATGCAGGCTGTTCTGGTCTATCTCTAGTGATTTTGGTGCAATTCGCTCTTAAACTACATGTCACAGCCAAAAATTGCCAAAAAGTCCATAAAACCCTTTTTTGACATTCAAGGTCATCTAAGGTCATTGCTTTCGGTGCAAATCAAAAGCCAGCATGGGACTTCCTATTAGTGATTAATAGTAACCGAGGCCCTATCTTGCACTGTTTCTGAGATACAGTGACACTGGCCGGAAATCGCAAATTTTTCCCACCCATTCTTACTTAGCATCCTCACTGGGGGTGACTTCTTTCAAATTTATGAAAAAGCATTACAAATTCCGAAACTAGAGTCTTCCAGGCAGCTGACGGTGAAGATTTGGTGATTCTAGCTTGCACCGTTTTTGACTGATCAACCCGTGCGACGACCAGATGGACAGACGGATCGACGGACAAAATAGTGATGGCTAAGACGAACTACAACAGTAGCTGCCGTCGCGTGTAAAAACTCTGGCTGCCGCCACTGCTGCTCCTACTGCTACTCTTCTTACTACCTTACTACCACTGCCACTACTCTTACTAAATCTACTACCATCTTACTTACTACTCACCGGGGTCAACTTAAGGTCAGAGAGCACGTCATCGAAGTAGTGATACTCGCAGAGCTCAAGGTTGACCATCTCATTCTTCAATTCCAGCACTCGGCCCATCACACCATCCAGGACATGTCGAAGGACTCGACGTTTCTGCGGGTGAACTATCTGGTCATAAGCTTGTTCCAACCGACGGAAGATCTGTATGTATTTTATGTACATCGTCGCCAGTAGCTGAAATGCTGAAATACGATCCTGTTAACCATTAATAAAAACATCAAAATATCATTTACAGTCAGATGCACCAGTAAATTTTGTTTGCCTGTGAAAAAATATTTCAATTTTTTCTATTTTTCTTACCAAGAAAAATCACACTATCATTTTATTCTTTAACAAAAACCAGGTGTAAAAACCACAAAATAGTGCAAATTCATTTGAGTCGATAACAGTTTTAACTTATGAACTGTTGTCACTACTAGTTCAAACAGTTTGCTGCATCCTTTTTCAACAGAATTACTGATGGTTCTGACCTGCAATAAAATTTCTCTAATCTAGACATCAGCCAAAAAGTTGGCACTAGTGTTCGAAAATTACCGGTAAGATTGGAAATGTTACCGTTACCGTAAATTACCGGTAAATTACCAGTAATTTACCTTTAACAGAAGTGCATCCTGCTGAAAAAGTCTCAGAATAGCTGTTAACATACGTAAGTAGACGACTTTGGCGCTTTAGTTTCAAAATCAAATTGATTGGACTATTATGGCACTTAATGTGTGTGAAAT
>Ga0056128_1006038_pt1 | contig 15278 bp, 9 predicted proteins | sample WorMetLIZISLAND2_FD_71113 | JGI IMG/M metagenome (GOLD analysis project Ga0056128, IMG submission 71113) | Marine gutless worms symbiont microbial communities from Max Planck institute for Marine Microbiology, Germany - Olavius geniculatus... ...
ATCACGAATACTGAGCTAAAAGGCCGTAACTACATTTTATTTAACTTTCAAAATTAAAAAAGAAATAGTGATATAACAAAATAAAATGTGGTTTATTGACAATATCAATGGTATAAACATTAAAGAAATCGAAAAAGAAAAAATAAACGGCATTTACTCAAACACATTTCCTTTGTTTTCTCAAAATGACCTCGTTTGCAGATACGGCCTTTTTGCTCAGCGCGGCAGAATAAACCTAAAGAAATTCCTGCACTTCCACTTGCTGTCTGACGAAAAAGTAGTCAGTAGGAGAAATAATTTTTTTTATTTTCATTTCATTTAATGACATGCCATGTAACATGAGATGAGAAGCAGACAGTTTTGAAGTAGTAAAAATTTTGAAAGCAGACATAAAAACCTGCACCCATATTTTTGTGAATCCAACAAAAAATCTAGGATGGAAAGAGGATGGCAACCAGAAGCGGAGGAATTTCTTGCACAACATCGAACGACTAGAGGCACTGGGAGCACAGCGCAGTTTGTCCGCGGATGTAATCGCGACATGAGCATAACCGGACAAGTCCGCTGACTTCCCCAACACAACTGAAAAGCATCGGGTCCTTCTGTAAATAGCAGCGATGGGTCGACGGCTCGTAGGCTGGGTAGTATATATCATCCTTGATGTCAACACTAGCACAGCCGGCACCAGTCGACGACTTGTTGCCAAGGGCACCAGACGATCTCACAAAATCTTCAAGAGTTGACCGACCGTTCAGACGCTTGAGATGTGATGGCTCACAGATCATTTCTGATGACAATACACAGTATTAGTGTACAGTACTATCAGTAAAAGTAGTATTAGTAGTAACAATAAAAGCAGTAGTAGCAGCAATGCTCACAAATAGTTTCTGTTAACAATATACAGTTACCAGTGCTGTTACGAAACATACTTTACCAAACACTGCAGTCAAAATCAGTACTTAAATACTATCCTAGTATCAAACACTGCATCAATACCCACCATGAGTATTTAAATAATTTTGATTTTCCAGAAATAAACAGATGTAGTAAATTCAAAAACACACAATTTTTTCTTGAAAATGCAGACTTAAATATTACCCATTTTAAGGCAAAAAATTCATATATTTACACTTAGTAACTGCGGTAACGAACTATCTGGCATCATTGGTCGGTCTTTGCAGAATTACTTTTAAACAACCATTCATTGTATGCAAACTAAGCAGAATTTCTGACGACAAAGCAGATACATTAGCATGTAAACTTTTAAAATAAAAAAAGATAAAAAGTAATTGATATATAGTGCATTAATTGTAAAAGCATTTGGCATGTTAATAAAAAGAGAAACAGAAACTAGACAGACAGCGTGTGTCTGCCATCTTCTCCGGCAAGCCAGCCAGTAGACCCATACAAAAGTCAACACTGATGCCGGTAGCTATTAGTAGCAGTAGTAAAAGTAATCCTAGTCATAGCAGTTGCAGTTGGCACAAAAAGCAAAAAACACTGCTACCATGGCAGTAATGGTCGCTACTTAAGACTACTACACATATATGTACTGTGGTAGTTGTAGCTAGTGGTAGTAACTGATAGTGGTATTATAGATCTGACGTACTTACTGTTAGCCCAGCAGGCATCTTTACAGGACTGTCCGGGTTGCGACAGTAAGACCTTGACGGCTGACAACGGTGGCCAGATCTCCGGCCTTGGAGAGCAGAAGTCTTGATGTTGAATGTAGGCACTTAGTCGCAGTAGCATGCCCTCCTCTGTCATCTCAAATGGCAGGTAAGCCTTCACCTGCGTAGGTACCACAGATTATATCTTCTCAACACACATTCCACAATTTAGCATCATGGTTCAGTTGAACCCACGAGAAGAAATCAAAAAGTAGTAGTAAGTAAATTTAGCTTCACTGGACCACAGATAACGTCACTTTAGCACAATGCTCACTATTTTCTATCACTTCTCGTCATATTTCAGCTAACCGATGCAAAGAAATAAAACAAAATTTTCACAACAGAAAGCTATTTAAGAAAATTTCCGTGACAAATATAGGTCTGGTTCATAATCGAAATTGCCAACAAAATCTAAACTCTTTTGTTACTTGAGCCATGCCCCAGCCCTCAAAGAAAATGTCATCAAAATCTTAACATAGGTTTATAAGTAATCTCTCAAACAGAAATAGATGCAAATGAAAAAATAGTGACCAACGTTAAGCACAGGTAAATACCAACCAAGTATATCACCCTAAACAAAGATTTAATTAGTGTAGTGCTTAACATTTTGGTCTCAACAAAAAAATGTTCTATTCTTGGTCAATGGCCATTGGCTCGGTTACCACTTAGACGAGTAACTGTCTGCAAACAGGCAAACCACTTCGATATAAAACCAACACTAAGTCAACTCAGCCTTCCATCCCTCCAGGGTAGGCGAATCAAGTACTAGCCTCTCTGGCTAGGGTAAAGGGATGCCTAGGTGGGGTGCTTTCACCCGTGTCCGCCACAGTCCGTGTGATCCGATATGGCTCTGCGATCAGTTCCCACACAAAAAGCAGTGCACACAGCCTTAACATCACAGCAGGTGTGTTTACCTGCCCATCGTCAAAAGCTCGCAGGGCATTCTGTACGGCCGTCTCAACTGACTGCTTGTCATCAATCTGGACCGTGAATACGTGAGGCTCTCCTATGAAGTCCTCAGCATACTGGTGCTGACTTGTTACCTGCAATTCCAACATGAAAGAAATAAATATAAAACTGCACGAAAATAATGAAAGCAGCAAAGGTAAAAACTATAAAGGTAATGCCAATAACATGATGTACAGGTTGGTCCAAAAATGACCCAACTTGTTTTTGTCAGAACTTCATAAAATCTCCACCAAATTTGATGATTTTTGGCACAGATGGCCAAGACGATAGAATTATGTGAGGTACACTCGCTGTCCACCTAACGTAATTTGTGTCAAAGCACTACCGTGTAAAATGCAGATGCTCCAAATTGTTGCAAAATGCTGAGTTGTTATACCTGTAAAAATTCTAACTTAATTGAGCACACAATAAAGTAAAATGTAATTTATTTAGCAGAATTATAAGTTTGCGTAACAACCTACTTCCAAATTATCATAATTTATGCCAAAAGCGTACACAAAGGCTAAGACATGACACTGCGGCTGATAACGGCATTAACGATCAACTGATCAAACTCGACAGCACTCATTCATGGATTAGATGTGTTTTGAGCTCATCAGTCAGCTGTTTTGTTGTCTACTATTTTTAGTGTAAAATATTTATACCACAAAATTATTAAATCACGTGGTGCTCTGCCAAATTGATAATAAAAAGGTGAGCAATCTGACACTGTAATGTAACAATGTGGAGCATCTGCATTTTACATGGTAGTGCACTGACATAAATTAGGTGAGGTGGAAAATGAGTGTACCTCACATAATTCTATCGTCTTCACCATCTGTGCGCCAAAAATTAGCAACTTTGATGGAGATTTGATGAAGTTCTGACAACAACAAGTTGGGACATTTTTGGACCACCCTGTATATCATTCTAACACCAAGTTTACCATCTCATACAATTTTGTTAACGTGCATTGCATACAAACTATTCAACTGCATATGACATCGATATGGTACTGACTAGTACACTGTGTCTCAAAAAAACATCCCCAACATTTTTGACTGTAACTCTAAAACCAATTAACAGATTTTGATAATTTTTGATATGAATATTCCTGACACAACTTGCCATCAAATGAATATTCAGTTGCCCACCTCACCCAACGTTTGTTTCTGCACTACCTAGGGAAATTAGATCAAGCTATATACGTGTTGAAATAAACAGAAAACCTGAAAAAAACATCCCCGACATTATGGATCGTAACTTGAAGAAAGGGTAGCAGATTTTAATAATTTTTGGCGGAAATATTTCTGACACCACTGGCTATTAACTAAGTGTTTTAGTTTCCACCTCACCCAACGTCTGCTTTTGCACTACCTGGGGAAATCAGACCAAGGATAATACGTGTTAAAATGAATGAAAAAACGTAGATAAATTCCATCTATCCTAATCTCTGGGCCCCAACAGCCAGTCTATCACAAGGTTTGGCTGTCATGCAGCAGTGTGTCTACCGGATGAAGTTTAGCAATGTTTGTGAAGTCAAGAAGCGACTGGTACAGCCTGGATTGGTCTGGAGCAGAACATTATCGATACTGCTGTCAATGAATGGAGAAAGCATCTCCTTGCCTGTGTTCGCATATTGGGCCAACACTTCAAGCAGTTTTACTGCAGGCAGTTGAAAAATGGACAACTGAATGAAGTGTCAGCCAAAGTGTCAGAAGTGTGAACAAAATGTGTTTTTATGCATTATGTTAATTATGCAATCATATCACATTGGATAAAAAAGTGATATTTCGTTTGTTGCGTTTTCCCCAGGTAGTGCAGAAACAAACGTTGGGTGAGGTGGGCAACTAAATGGTCATTTGATGGCAAGTTTTGTCAGGAATATTCGTACAAAAAATTATCAATATCTGATAATTGGTTTTCAAGTTACAATCAAAAATGTCGGGGATGTTTTTTTTGAGACACAGTGTATAACAATACAATATCAATGATTCACAAACAACAATCCGCTTATTTAACCCTCCCAGCGTAATAACATCACAGCTTCATCCTAACAGAGAACTGTGCCTAACAAAATTCCTTAAATCAACATCGCGATATATCCAAAATGTTTATTATGGAGATACGATACATCGATTCAAAACAATATTATGCAATATCAAAAATAGTTTGCCCCCAAATTTGGGAATACTGTCTGAGACTAAAGGGTAGCATGGTCACACGAGGCAGTGTCACTGCAAACTGAAGAAATATTGCCGAAGAAGGCCACTCTAAAGGTAAATATTGTTCAAAGCCATACAAATATTCCCTGGTTGGTAAAACAACATGATTTCGACTAAATGGGCCATGGATTTCCTGATGAGATATAACAAACTGACACATCAGGCCATCAGTGAACTACTGACCTGTCTGCGAGTTGGTTTGCCACTGAAGAACTTGGTGTTGAGAGCAGAATGGGGAGGCGAAAACCTCGGGTTGATGAAGACACAGCCCTGCGCTATCGCCTCTAATGGTGCGGGCCCCTCGTATGGAAAGCCAAGTCCGATAAACAGCTGGCAAGCACAACCGCTATCAGCATTACCACCATTAGCTCTGGTAATGAGTAGACAAATAAGCCGTACAATGTCATAAAGAATCAGCAAATTCCAGTGAGTGAGTGGTTTCATCGCACCAGCACATTTTGCAGCCATAAGAAAAATGCTGTAAAAAATGACTATCCACACAAAAAAACACAGCTGTATAAAAAATGAATGATTAATTTTGTGAAAAATTTAGCGATTATTAAAATTTTTTAACCATTACATTTTCGATCAGTCATGTCACCAAGAATGCATCGCAAAGTAGAAAAAATGATAAGCGATTTATAACAACAAATGAATCTACCTTGGACTGACGAAGGAGCTGGTGCAAATCTTGTCCAGACAGAATGCCATGATTGGTTACGAATGATGGGACAACCGCGGAGTTTCCCGACTCAACGAATACTGTCGCGTGAATGTCCACGTAACGTTTAATCACCGACAGATAGGATTCTTTCCCCTGATACAAGATACACCAAAAACAACATGACAACACATGGTGCACCAGAAACAAACAACAACATTGCTACAAAGCCCTGATACATGGTGCAGCAAAAACAACAATCTTCTCACTGCATACATAATGTTGCTTATCTCAGGCAAATGCACACTTCAGACAGCAGCACACATAAATTTACCTTATGCTCCTTGTTATTGACCTGAAATCCACCATAATCCACATGCTAATAAATGGCACTAAAATGACAATAGCCTTTTACACAAGTCAAAAACCTTGATGTTACTTTTTCCAAAATTCGGCCACACAGTCTTTATAAACTAAAAACTGTTATAATTACAATTATTATTCTTATCATATGACAATTCTGACACTTGTCATGTCGCAATATCATTGATACATCAAGTGAGGACAATTTATCATGAATAATTATTCGTCAGATTAATATTGATGAAATGGCTAAATCAGCATTGATGATATGATAACAGGGTTGATAAAAATCACGACTTTTTAAATAAAAATCAAAAGCATCAATTTTTGTTATTTAAATCATTTTTTTTTTATTTTTATTACATTTTTACACGATTCTTTGCTATCTGTGATAACCAACGTGTTACTTTTATCTGTTAGTTTGTGGATGAGAGTAATTGGCCTTGATTAGAGCTCCTTTTTTAAAAAAAATTACATGTGTAATTTTTTATAGCAGCCTGGCAAAGAACTCTTGTTTGAAGGCCCACAGCGAACAAAATCTAAGCTCACTCATCCTAGCAACGATGTTTCTTTTACACTCGCCAGAGGGCGCCAGATGACATGACCAGTCTCGCTTAGCCATATTGGCTTAAAATCGTAAATTTTCCCCATCCCCTCTCATTTAGCGCCCTCGCCCAGGGTGACCCCTTTCGAATTTATGAAAAAGCTTTACTGAAACAAGAGTCTTCCAGGCAGCTGGTGGTGAAGACTTGGTGATCCTAGCTTGCACCGTTTTTCACTGATCCACCCATGTGACGAACACACAGACAGACGAACAGACAACATTGCGATGGCTAAGATGCGCTACCGCAGTAGCTGCTGTTGCACGTAAAAATGCTAATTTTACACAATGCACTAAAAGTGGTTTTCCATAATTTTTCAGAACCTTTTTACGTGAGTTTTCTAGGACTTTGCATGAAAATTTATGTCCATTTTCCACGTCTTTCCAGGCTGTTCAATCAAGTGGATATCAAAGAAGTTAACTGTTCATGCACATTAAAAACCATGTGGCATATAAAATGAATATGTAACGCAGTTCATAATTTCTACTGAACAAGAGTTATCGAACCGAGACCGACAGCAGTCTATAATAATGTATGAAAAGCCAAAAACATGGGTTCAAAATATGGCAACCACTTAGTTTATTTTGCACGACTTTCCATGTCTGGAACGTCTGAATTTTAAACTGCATGACTTTCCAGAATCTGTATGCACCCTGAATTTAAACACCTGTGCTACAATATTAATATTTATGATATATAATGACAATCAACATATGTTCGGCCTTGCCATAGACAAAGTATGGTTCTTGAGATAATACCCACATTGACGATATTATAAATATTATTAATACTAACACTCCACATGTATTCAGCCTTGCCGTAGACCACAGCCTGGTTCTTCCTGACCACATCTCCACTACTACTGCCGCTGCTGCTAACATTCTGAGTGTTAACATGACGTTCCACAACGAAACCCATGAAAGAATTGTCCGGTGAATGCGCTGAAAACATTCACAACATTCACTCATGCTGTCGTACCCTCCAATGCTTGAGAATTTTCTCAAGATCTTTGGAATACAAGAACTGACTAGGAATCGAGGAACATGTCAAACAATCTTGGAAATTTGACGAAACCCTAGTGGGAGCAATGCATGCTGTACGTTACATAGATGCCATGTACCTCTAGTCAACAGTAACTATTGGCAGAACATACTACCACACTGTTGATTAGGAGCGTTCAATAAGTTCCAGGACTATGTCCTTAATACACGATGTTTCATAAAAAAGGGACCCCTTTTTGTTTTTTTCATAATTCACTCAAACAATGATCAATTTACGCAAATTTTTTACCAGTTGTAGCTGAAGAAATACTAATTCAGAATATTTAAAATAAATATGGCAGTTGATTAAATATTCTTTGCTAATCGTGACGCAGTGCTGACGTCATAATGTGTCGTGAGTACAAGCTTGCTTGTCTCAACTAGTGCTGTCAGTTGCTACCCTGCTTAGATGGTGGTCTTAATCTGGTTCACTAATGAAAAATGTTTATCGTGTCAGCACTGAACAACATGTGGACATGAAATCAGACATCTCGTGATATATAAATGCAAACATTTTGCAAGCTCGATGTGCTAGTGCACTGTCTTGCTTGAACATGTGAAAGTCTAGCTATCCCCAGACACATAAATGCGATCACTTTGCACGTTTTTTTTGTGGCTGCAACTGTAAAACTTCAAAAATTTGTCACCAACAAACCAGATTTTTCACCATCGGAGCAGGGTAGCAACTGACAGCACCAGTAGAAACTAGCAAGCTTGTACCCATGACACATAATGACATCAGCATTACGTCTCATCTAGCAAAGAATATTTAATTAACTTCCACATTCTGTTAAAATGTTTTGAATTAGTATTTCTTCAGCTACAACTGGTAAAAATTATATGTAAATTAATCATCATTTGAGTGAATTATGAAGGAAAGAAAAGGGGTCCCTTTTTATGAAACACCATGTACAACGACAGTAAATCGCACATTTCTGACATTTATGTTACTTTTCAACATATTCTCCCTGCAGTTCACTGCAATGTTCCCATTCTACAAGTCGACTGGAACCTGTAGCATTTAGTTTTTTATTGGCAGCTGTAGAAATCTCCAGAAAAAATGCTGTAGAACATCTTCATCGTTTTTAAACTTAGTGTCTCCAAGTGATTCACTGTGTGGTCCAAACAAATGAAAATTACTTGGAGCTAAATCTGGATTGTATGGCATATGCTGTAGCACAGTTCCCAGCCCATCTTGTCAGTTTTCTTAACTGTCTAATGGGCCAATTGCACGGTGACACCTTTGTGCAGCAAACCTGGTCAATTGCTGCGAATTGCTGGTCGTAATCAATCAGACAATAATGCATGGTAATATTGTTCATTCACAGCACGCCTTTCAAGCAAAAAAGTCTGCAAGAACAACTCTTTTAGTAAACCAAAAAATGCTTTGTCTGCAGCTGACTGTTTTTGCCATAAGCAGTGCTCCAACACTGACATTATCACTAAGTGACTAATGATCGCTGCAAAAGCGGGGGAACTATTCAAATACTTTCAAACGTGATAAAGTGTCACTGCTAATTACTACAAATAATCTACAATAAATTTCAGCACTTTCTACACCTTCTGCGACTAGAAAATTTTATGACTATACTCTAATCTAATTCTCTAAACAAACGTCAGCGCCCATCATTTATATCTTAATAATAATGATGTCACAACGCGATGTCATAAATGAGACCATGGCAAGCGATGTACAGTAGTGGCAGTACAACTTCATAATAGTTTTGGTTTTCAGCTGTCATTGTGTGCTTACTGAGAAAAACAGTCCTGGAACTTATTGAACGCCCCTCGTATCAATCTACCTATCAATCCAAGCCACATGTGTGGGTGACTATCTGTTAAAATTTAAATTACCTCAGTATATAAACAACCTCCAAGGCCAACTCAGTCTTCCATCCCTCCAGGGTAGGTAAATCGAACACTGACATGCTTAGCTGCAGTTAAGACGAGTGGCAGGTAACACTGTGTGATCCCACGTGACAGGTGGCACTTTAGAGATGAGTTCTCATCAAGCAGAAAACATCAGCTGGTAGTTGGTTTCTAACATTTTTCCCACAAAATAACAAGTGCTATTATGTCCTAATTCTTTGTACCAAAATTTGCTGATATTAAACCAGAAATGTAAAGTTATTAGAAAATGTTATTATCAGGTGTATGGTTTTTTGAGACAGAGTGTACTACACTGACGAAACATGGTGAAGAACTGTTGGGGGTTGAGATTCTGCATTCCCCACTGAGTCTTGAGATGATGTGACTTGGCATAAAGATCGTGGTTGAATGCAGGTTCGGTGCCGAACGAGTCGATTATACGCAGCAAACAACTATAAACACATGTGACAAAGTAGTAGTAAAAGTACACCGCGTCTCAAAAAAACATCCCTGACATTTTCGACTGTAACTTGAAAACCAATTACCAGATCTTGATAATTTTTGGTATGAATATTCCCGACACAACTTGCAATCAAATGACCATTCAGTTTTCCACCTCACCCAATGTTTGTTTCTGCACTACCTAGGAAAAACACAACCAGCAAAATATTACTTTTTATCCAATGTGATATGATTGCTTAATTAACATAACGCGTAAAAACTTATTCTAGCTGTACTCTTCCAAGTCTCGCTGGCATATAGGGCTGTAGAGACAATAAGGGAGATGTAGAGGTCCAGTTTAATCTTGAGGCTAAGCATGCTAGATCACCACACGTTGTCAAGTCGTTGGAAGACTGCTGCTGCTTCTGCCAGTTTAAACCAGTTTAAACTAGCCACAACTTGGTTTCAACCGCCAGGATCTCACAAGTAATTTGAGCAAAACTCACGCAATGTGCGATAGCAGTGGTCCTGCCACCTTGACAATCAGTGTAGGAGTACAGCAATAAAATACAAACGACTCTTACGAGTGCTTAAATTTGCAGCCACCATATGGAAGACTCCTTGAATTTAAGAGATCAACACTTAGATTCTTAAAAATGTACGTTCTATGCTAAAAATGTCATATGCAAGTTGTCCAGGTCCATCTCCAGCCATTTCGGCGCAATTCACTCTTAAAATGTGTGTCGCAGCTGGAATTCGCAAAAAAAATTCACGAAAACCGATATCTTGGGGGTTCATTAACCCCTATCTTGGCGGTTCAAGGTCATTCAAGGTCATCGACATTAGCACCAATAAAAAGCTTGTCACTATTGCTTGTTATGATAAGCAGCATGTATGTGCCTATCTGCAACCGTTTTCACGCTACACAAGATAATTGCGGTAAAATAACCACTTTTTAGGGGGTAGCCGTCTTTGATGCCTGCCTGCGCCAACCTCCTTAAACCTAGGGGGTCGGGACTTAAGACTGCTAAAATCTACGTTTAATGCTGAAAATTTCATACGCAGGTTGTCTTGGTCTATCTCCAGCCATTTTGTCACAATTCAGTGTTGAAATGTGTGCTGCATCCGAAAATTGCGAAAAAATTCACTAAAAACCCCTTTTGAGGGTTCAAGGTCGTTCAAGGTCATCGATGTCGATAAATCTAAAAAGCCTGTCACCAGTGCTTGTCATGATAAGCAGCATGTCTGTACCTATCTGCAACTGTTTTCACACTATACGAGCCAATAATGGCAAAATAACATTTTCTTAGGGGGTACCCTCTTTGACGCCCTTGTTCGAGGAGAACCCCACACCTAGGGGCACAAAATTTTGTCACAAAAAAATAGAGACCTTGATTTCATGATTCTAGGTGTTGCCGTTTTGATACAGTGCCAGGGTGTGACGAACGGACGGACAGACGGATGGACAAACAAATGCCCAGGCCATGGCTAAGATGCGTGAAGCATTCTGCTATTGCACATAATAAGTGTTCACTTCATTATTTTTCCTAGCGTAAGTAGATTAAAATCTGTACCAAACAGAAGCAATATTCACTACTCATAACACAACTGCAAGTGGTCACAAAATGACTCAACAAATTTACATAAGAGCAAAAGAAGTATATTGTTTTAGATCAGTTTTGTATAACGATGCATGAAAAAATTTACATCAGAGTTTAACAAAGCAGTTTCTGGGCCCTGCGGCTACAATACATTGCTGGACAACCTGAGAGATCTGATTATCTTCAATGACACTTTTAAACACCACCTAAAACAGTTCTTTGCCCTTCACTAATCTCAATGCCATTCGACATATCAGAAACTTTTTCTGCCACTGCACTATAACTGCCTCAATTGGTCCACAGGCCTCACTACCTTCCCATTGAAAATGCATTACACAAATAACATGCGAAAAGGGATTATCAAAGTCTGACCCCAAATGAATTTGTTCGCACTTTTCAAGCCCTGAATGACTGTGCAAAATTGAAAATAACAACCTATGGTTATGGCAGTCATACGAAAGTATTTATTACTTCGGACCTGAACTTGGCATATCCGCTGCGTACTTTGCGTTTGAACTGAATCAATCCCACAATATCCGTGTAGATCATATCCACCGGCAGAATGCCCCGCACCTGACACTGGACTGCTGCATTGGGTAGCTTTTCCAGTATCCTTAGCACACACAGACCACACAGTAGCAGTATCCCAACAGACCATAAACAAACCTCATAACAACCACTCTCTATCTTCAGGCATCATCTCAAGACATTCCTGTTTCTGTGTTCATATCGAAACCTACTCATCTGTGATAGCTTACTAACGTGGTTGCAGAAATAATGTTAATTATTTCAGCTACTCGTACATTAAACTTCTCTATGATTATATGAAGTAAGTTCAGTAAGTCTTGAAAATCAATAATATATCAAACTAAAAAAATTTCACATGATTTATAAAACAGTAAAATATATGAACATTACTCACTCACAATAATTGCCACAAAATGTCCATGGATCTCGTTACAGGGTTTTAACTTTAAAAAAAAATAACGCAGTAAGAACAATCATTAAACTTTGACATTAAATAAACTTGTGAATACTTTTTGGAACCTAAATGACTGCAAAAGTTTTGTCAAAAATGATTAAAAACTGCAACGATAAAAGCAACCACAGACAGACATGGACACCCGATTATGCAGAGAAACTGTCAGACATCAATCCACCAAGATGGACCCGAGATGTTGTTCCAGTATGCAAATCTTCTATGAGCTTAAAGAGTACTTGTGGCATACCTATACCCCTTAGAGCTTTCCACAGAGCTTGCCTGTCCACGGAATCAAAAACGGACTTCAGGTCTACATAGGCTACATGGAGTGGGCGATCAAACTCCCAGTGTAGTTCAGATAACAGCCGCAGAGCGAGTATAGCATCCATTGTTGACCTTCCTGCAGTGAATCCAGACTGTTGTGACCTATGATGGTTCTTCAACAGTGGGTTAATCCTTGCTAACAGGACATGGGTGAAAACTTTTCCTAGTACGGATAACAGAGATATGGGTCTGTAGCTGCTGCAGTCAGTTTTTGCCCCCTTTCCTTTGTACAGCGACGTTATTATGCCTTCTTTCCACTCGGAGGGAACATGGCCGTTGGTCCAGACTGGCATCAAGGTCATTATTGGAAATTGTCTCCCCGTAGATCATAAAAATTGCCCGATTTTAGAAACTGAGAGGAAAAATTCCAATAATGGTCAATGATGCTAGTTGCTATTTGTCTCGTTATACCTCAACGCATGCATCTATCTGGCACCGTTATGGAAATGCAACGCCTTAAAGATAATGGGGTCACGACCTTGACCTTTTGGGGTCACGTGACGTCATCAGTCACATGACCATTCGACTCCCGGCAGTCCACTTCCTATGGGTGGTCCATTGTGACCATGCGTCTATCTGGCACCGTTACGGAGATATAGCGCCTCAAAAATAATGGGGTCACGACCTCGACCTTTTGGGGTCACGTGACGTCATCGGCCATGTGACCATTCAACTCCCGAGGGTCGACTTCCTATGGGTGGTCCATAGTGACCATCTAGCACCGTTATGGAGATTACGGCCATTTGAAGTTCTTCCAGCAAGACTCTTCCAGGATCAGAGGTCGGTCGTCGGTCCTCAATATTACACTGATCTCATATACTCCTCTTCACTAAGTTAGGAATGTAGCGAGCGAGGAGTAAAAAATACACGGAAAGAGCTTACTGTGAGAGCTGGTCCACCTCGCTGGTTATTGTTAGTTCATGACCCAGAATGTGCAAGCTACAGATAATATCACTCCACTGTACCAGCTCTCCAAGTGGGCCACCTTGACACAGTTACATACATGCAGTTACTTGACATCACTGCATATGCATATGTGCCACTAACTGCTTTAACTACTGCTACTTTTGATCCAGCAATTTTTCGCACTTGGCTGGGTTCACTAGTTGATCCTCTGTGAAATAACAGACAAAATGCTGGTCCTGCAACATGATCATTGGCATCAACAATCAACAACAGCAGCAAGTAGGTTCTCTTACTTACTTATTCAATTACTTAGTGACTTATCAAAGTAATAAAAGAATGGCAATTCTGATCAAGAATTTACGCATTCTCCTCAAATGCATAAATGCAGACAACCAAAACTTATTAATTTGGCCATGTTTCACCTGCATGAAAAGTTACCGGTAACAAAATGGCTGCAGACATATTTATAAGCCAGACTCCTGTTTTAATTTTCACTGGCAGCCTATTTCTCTGGGATTGCAGCAAATTAAAATCCCCCATCACAGTAAAAGGATTTGAGTCATCAGATTTGCGCTACAATTCGTGGCCAATCTAATATGGAATTTGCAGCGATAATACAGTGCCCACAGCCAAATAACTGTGGCCACTGTCAGTATGGCACATGGATTCCGCAGTAAATGCTGTCGCTGGACTGAAGTACAGTAAAAAAATTGCAAAAAAAAAAAAATTGTCACTATTCACAAAATTCCTGTGTTCACTGTAGTTAGTCATTATTCAGTGTTATTTGCAAAATGTGCCTCGGGTTCTGAATTGCATGTACTTGATGATAGTCAATTATGTGAATACATTCAAAATGTCTGAGTTTAAATTCAAACACAAACTGAGGTGATAATCTCACTGCTAGTACCTTTCTCTGCAAGTTCTGGAATGCGGAAACCAGACTTTGCCGACAGAAAACCAAGATGAACCAGAATCTACAGCACAAAAACCTAGAAACTGCCACAGAGAAAAACCAAATAGGTTATTTCAACTTTAGTACAACCAGTACAACCATTCACTTATGCTGTAAACAAGACAAAATTTGGAGCAACTCGGGCTTTTATCCTAGATTTCATGACTATCTGAAGAATCTTAGATAGTGAAAGTTTACGCTAAAAGCAGAAGGGTAAAGCTGGAGATGGATGTCGCAAACCAATTTCACTCAGTTATAGGACAAAAAATTATCAGCTGAATAGATGTGTTAGGGTTAGTACATGTATTTGTATTCACATTACACAGGTTTACAAGTATGTGCAGTATAATTAGCTAACTTCAGGCTAGCACACTAAAATGCAAAACTACCCACAACAATAATGTAACAATATGATCAGTTTATGACTCTAATCCCAAAATTAACCAAACAAGACCAAAGACCAAGAGAATATCCAGACACAAAGACCAACAATTCCAATATTTCAAGTACAATTCTTGCACCTTTTAGCATGATGGCCAACAAATTACTTGATCATTATCAAATTATCTTGTGATGATAAAACTTCAAGAATGGACAGACATGTGCATCTCTTGTTCAACAACTGCACGACTGTTAGTTTAAACAAGTAAAAAAAAAACAATTCAATGATGACAGAAAAGAAAAAAAAAAAAAA
>Ga0056128_1006040_pt1 | contig 15277 bp, 13 predicted proteins | sample WorMetLIZISLAND2_FD_71113 | JGI IMG/M metagenome (GOLD analysis project Ga0056128, IMG submission 71113) | Marine gutless worms symbiont microbial communities from Max Planck institute for Marine Microbiology, Germany - Olavius geniculatus... ...
CGATGGCCTATCCCCGAAAACCCCCCTATAGACGCAAAAATTTTGCAGATATCTCTTACATAAGCCGAGTTATAGCCAATTTTGTCCCAAAATTCGTTGCCATGGCAACAGGGGTTGGCACGGGAAAAATTTTAATGACACCATCGGATAGCGCGGGCCCAAAAATAGGGGGTAGGTGCAAACAGCATGCAATTTTCTCTTCAGGGGGCCGAGTTATCGCCAATTTTGTCCCAAAAATGACACTTAAATTGGCCGACCCCGAAAACTATACCCTAGAACCAAAATTACGACTTTATCTTATATATAGCCGGAGTTATGACAGTTTAAAGCATTGTCTAATTTTCCCCATAGACGCCATTGTAATTTTTTCATCACTTTGAACATTCGCAGTGACAATGGGATTCTGGCATCTGATCATTATTTAACGGCATTGTTTTAACGATGTTATTAAACTGGTCTTGTAGTTGGAACATTTTTGAATGCTGAAAAATCGGTAGGCGGTCATGTTAGAAAGTCTGTAACTTCGTCGTTTTCAACAGAATTACATTTTTACTTGGCAGCTAGATGTAGAAGGTTTCAGTAAATAAATCCATAGAATTTCAAATTAAAATTCCAAACGGTTGCTGAGAAAACAACGAAAAACTTTAGGGGTCCACTTTTTTGCCGCAGACTAATAGTTGTAAACGATAAGGTTACCTGTTGCGTGGCTGTTGTTGCAGTCGACGCCGAAGACGATCGTTTCGGCCACAGCCACGCCGCCAGTCTCTTCCCAGAGAACATTGATGTAGCTTACCTACCACCCGCGGTCAAAACGATCACTGAGCTCCGATCCGTCGATCAGAAATGCGCTGTAGACTAGAGTCTGCCACGACACCCTGCTGTGCGTACGCAACAGTGTCTGATGGTGGGCAGCTTTCAATAAATTCCCCCATCCTTAGCTATTTATCGGCTGCATCGACAAAATAGACTGAGTATAGAATGAGCGACGACGAAGATAATAATATAATAATTTGTACTATTAGCCTACGTGTTTGGCCATATAAGCCTATTCGCACGCGATTTTTTTTATCGAAAAGTGCACCATTGTCGCAATGGGCTGAGTTTCTCGCTTCGCTAAAAAGCCCACAGCCGAAAGAATGAAAAAGAAACGTACGAGAGAAAATTAATAACATGCTTCAAAGCAGGCTCAGCTAGTAGGGAATCACTATTCATTAACAGTTCTCCGCAATTTCTGTCAGCACCGACAATCGCTAACGTAGCGTGGCTGGAGATGTTATGTGTCTCCGGGTTGTTTGTGAGTGATCCGATCGAGGTTTGCACGTGTGCTTGCGTCCGAAGGTTGTTATTTAACACGCTACATTGGCATGCGACTGCTATATAGGCCTAGCGACCCTTAAATTCAAGAAGCGTGACTGCGGCTGAGTCTGCCTGCTCTCTGGCTGCAGTTTGCAGCGGCTATTTTGTACTGCATAAATAGCAGTCGCGAGCGGCTTCACTTCTGATTTGTCTCGAGAGGCCCCTATATGGATGCAACCTTATCAAGGTCGAATAACCGATCGAATTACAACGACCATACAGTTTTCTAGAATCAATCAAATTCTCTAACTAGTTCAAAGTCTTGTGCACAGAAACACGAAAATACATGTAATAAGTAGACTACAACCAAATTGATAAGACTTGAGCCGCTTCAGGATTGCGTCGCAGAAAATAAACGTAGTACAAAATAGCACTGTTTTACTGATTTACTCATTGTCCTGATGAGGATACGAGGCTGAGCAGAGATGGCCTGAGCAGTAGGTTGGCAGCTCGCTGAAGGCTAGTTGTTTGCAAATAAACAGTGCGAGTATAGAACACGCAGCGTTTCGCAGTTACCACCTACGAGTCTGATTATTATTCTACGACTAGAACATCGCATTGAGAGCGTTAACCCTCGTCGAAACTTGAAAAAGCTTGTGGGAAAGCACCCCGCTGAAAAATTATTAAGCTTACCACACCGGCGAGCGTGGCCACACCTCCAGAGTTAGACGTTCATCCGGACGCCGCAAATAGGCAGAATGTGCAGACACGAGCTGTCTCTGTATGAATAACGCGAGATCCACAGACCGACCGCCGACGGCGTAGCAATCCAAGATATCCGCGAGCTATTTAGCCGCCAGCGCCTGCCGCCCGTCTTCGCATTCCGTAATACAGCATCCGTATCCTTGAGATGGAATTATTTACCTCTCTGGCGCTGGTCTATAGTGCTAAAGTACACGCGTCAACACCAGCATCCATGGCAAATGATAGGCCTAGTGCTGTACGTGTATGTCGGTCGAAGATAGTCTATGCTTGCTTTCACCAACGTCTCTCTGCATCGCTTCGCTTGTCCGTCTCGTCTTCGAGGTTCCGACTGTCTGTCTAGTGATGGGTAAAAGACAGAATCTACGTCATAATGGGCCTATGTCCGTAGAAGTCGGTATTCGCAATCCGCACATGCTGCTTTAGTAAAAGTACATTAATGGACTCGAATAGCCTAATTACGGTAAGCATCATAGCAGTAAGCCTACAATACATGACGACGAAGCCGTTTTAATGTGCTAATATAAATTGAGTAGACTAATAAAACAAGAAGCGACCAGAACTCTCAGTCATTCGCTGAGAATGGTGCTGTCGCCTGTCGATTACAATGGAGTCTTAGTTTACGCCTTATCTTCTAATTGCAAACAATCGTAAGTTTAAATAATCCAGAATCTATAAAAAGTTGCGATCGACACCAAAATGTAACCATTGCCTAACTTCTGCAGAAATGTCATCAAAATCCGTTAATAACTTCTTGATCCATCTTGCATGCAAGCCGGTAGGCGACGTGGTAGCGAGCGGCAATGCAAAGCCACTATAGTAGATCTTTCGTCAACCGATGTCGCCGACAGACAACGGACAAACGCGCGGACGAAGATAGGCTGACATCCACAGACACGTTGCCTGAATTTCAGGGTCGCTTATATACCTAGCTTGCAGCTCGCGAGCGGCGAAACAACCTACGAATGAAGAATGTACCCAAAAACATAATCGTCGATGAGATTAGAAAGCTATTAAGACACTGATAACGACGATTTAAATTTAAGCCTAAAACGTCTCTTAGGCCTAAATAAAAGCAGCGATGCCGTGATTGTCAATGCTTTCAGACACGAATCTCTGAGAATCAAAATGCTACAATTCGAGCCGTTCACAGAGTGTTCAATTTCAATTTGATTCAGAGCATCACTACGGTGTTCAACTGCTAGCCTGCTACGCCAACAACAGGAACCCATTCTTGGCTGCGTCAGCTGCGCAAGTTTTTATCCATTGCGGGTTTGCAGCGTGAAGGTGGCTGCGTCGACATTTAAGACGGTCGACATCTAAGCTTTAGCTAAATGAACGATAACGGCGGTTTTTATCCACTACACAACTTTGTCTTACAGGTTAAGCTGCGTCTTTTGGTTTGGTCCAGGGTTCGAAACTAACTAAATATTGTCCGAAACTGTTTCTGGCATATTTATTTTATTTTCTAAAAGACACTGTTGTGGCGCGATAGGAATGACCACTGTTGCCATAGCCATAACACTTTTGGCTTTACTTTTTTATTTTGTTTCTTTTTTACAATAATATTATTATAAACTCTAACGTACGTAGGCCTACGCTTGCTGCACTGATTGTGCAGAGTTGTGAATCAGCTGAGTCGCTATAGAGTGAAGCAACTATAAGGAAGAAGATGAACGGCAGAGACGAAACCAGCAATAGGATGCAAGCAGCAGCAGCAGCAACAGCAACAATAACAGTTGGTGCCGGTCTGTTGAGTTCTGTCAACAGGTGCGACCGTGCGCGTCCGCCCGCCCAGGTTATCGACCTTCAGGCTTCAGACACGTACGGCACACGGATATCCCCTATTCCATAGACATTCCCCCGCCATCGCGACATTTGTTTTCGTTGAACGTAACGATTTTGGAGGCTTATTCCACGATCGGCACTTATACTGCTTATTTTCAGCATTATGCCTGCAGTGGTTAACGCGTCGATAACACTACAGATGCAGTCAAGCGTGACCGAACGGACGACAGTGTAAGCATATACGCTGCCGACCGTGGAATAACCTAAGTCTGCTAGACGACGGTCTGCAGTCAGTCTGTACCCTAGTTCGTCGACATTGTGCGCTAAGTTATACAAATTTAAGTAGACTCGACTTGGTTTCTATGCTGTCATCAATCATTATGATTATCTTGACTGCATGGTGGGCTGTGCCTGCTGCGAAGCAACTGCCTGCCTGGTAGGTTAGGCAGGACTGTACGCTCAGCCATAGACGTCTGGAGTAGTCCATGGCTCAGCTGACGCTGTGTATTTACCTGGCAATCAGTCAAACAATCACCAGCTGTTGAAGAAGATACAGAAGATATAGGCTCCTAAACCATGGCGGATGGCGCTCTGCTCTCCGGAGATAACCTATGGCCTATGCGGTTACTGTCAGGGCTGAAAAACTTATAGATTTTTTTCGGAAATGGTCATTTAAATTTTAGGGCTGCGACGTGTTTGAAGTTTTTAAAAAGTAATTTTATGTTAGGGAGGAGGTTAGTCGTCTAGTGCGTGTACGACGGGGTGTCGGACAGTCGCCTGCACGGACATATTCCCGTATGAAGTGTGGCCACACGCCCGTAGGGCAATAGCGGCAATTAGCGTGACGACGGACAGGCGCCCGTATGACTGCCGATTTCATAGTTTAGGCTTACGCACTGTCTAGCCGCCTTAGAATTTGACTTTTTGGACAGAGTTTAATTCTTAGAAGTGGTCATTCTGCTAGAAAGAAGAATTGACTAGCACAATTTTTGAACATATATATATCGCAAGGTAGGCCTATAGTGTGACAACGCGTTTTGGATGTGGTGTGATCTATAATGATAGTTTTGTCGCAAATTGTCTGCAGAATGTACCAGTGAAAGAATTTTGAAAATCCGTTGAGAATAGACTGTTGTCGATATGGCTTAATGTACTTTTTTTGAGACACAGTGCATATTGATATTCATAAGCAAATTAGTTAGTCGATGCGTTAACATTTGTTTGCAATAATGTTTTACGCATTCAGTTAACATTTAGCATTTCTCTGCTTTTGCCTCAAAGCGCAGCTCTGTCTTTTCCGATTCTAATCGGACCAGTCAAGCGGTCACCAGTAGCATCTGTTGCCAGACTGTTTGCCTATAAAGCGGAGACGACCGAGCAGGTTTTGAGGCCGAAGTCAGTCAGCAACTACTACTACTACGACACAAGAATGAAGGCGTTTGGAGTTATTCTAGCTCTATTTTGCTGTACCGAGCTGGCACTGGCCTTTCCATACCGAGGTTTAGATTTATTGTTTTAAATTAGAGTTGGCAACGATTAAACTTTAATAGTTTGTTGAGTGCTAATTTAAGTGGATTTTAAAATTAATTGTGACAATTTCGAAAAAATGCATGCATTTGTATGCTTGTAAACAGTTAAACAAAGGCGCGCATTTTCTCGAATAAGAATTGTATGGTGTATCAAATTGCCACTGTAAATTTTGAGTTGGAAGTTCGAAGCGCAAGCCATTTTGGCCGTTTTGTACACGTATAAGCGACGTTAGCGTACTCTTAACACAGCGGCCCACTTGGAAACAAAAAACCCAGCTGTCGTTAGGGAAAGCCGACTGTACGCCGGTGTCCGACAGCCAGCAAATGTGAATGAGTTGTCAGTTTGGAGGGAAGGTAGTACATTGCCTATTCTAGTAGTACATTGATAAAAATAGGCAATAAATGCATAAGATATAAAAATGTAGCCTAATAATAGTAACCATTGCAATAATAGGCCTACAGTTCGGCTGTCATGCGTCATGCTAATTTTGGGGGTCGGGACTCCTTATTTTGGAAGGTGTGTGTAGGTATCGGGAATATTATCGTCAGATGGGGCATTGATAAGTTTTTGTAGGCTGTCAATAGTAAGCCTAACCATGCCACTAACTGAAGCCGTCGTTTAATACACATCCGGCTGCGTGTGGTGCGATAAATCTACGCAGCTATAAGTACACACACGATAGACTTACATACTGTTATATATTAAGTAGACTGTGGTTAGCTGCTGTAGGCATTCGCGCCTGTTAGTTCGACATAGTGACTGTCTTGGTGTGTTGCAGTCGTGACAGCAATACCAAAAGTTAACGAACATTGACATTGTCATATTGTCTTTAGATGTAGGCCTGATAAACGTTTTTTTACATTGTACGCAATAGCCTACAACTTTTTTTTGCTATAGATTTACTGTAAGAAAGTCGTACTTTTCCGAGGAAAAAAATCACGTAGGTTACTGTGCTATTGCGTCAGTTAATCGATTACGACAATTTTTTCTTAAATACTGCGTTAAAATATAAAGAGGATTACTGTACGACAACGCAATGAACGTAGCCTACCTCGTCATTATGCTTTTTAAAAACTATAAAGTTGATGCACTTTAAATTTGTGTATTTCACATAGACCCTACATTCTATAATAGGTTCTGTGACAGGAGTGAGTTAAGTCCACAATACAGAACGCAAGCAACGCGTTAGTGTGTCTACGGGCTATTGTTCTATATGCTGCATCTTAGCCGGCGGTAGCAGGCCATAGTTCGTACGGGCAATTGTCCGTGCGGCGGATGTTCGTGCGGGCGAACGTTCGTGCGGGCGAGTGTCCGTGCGGACGATTGTCCGTTTCCTGTACGACGAACGTCAAAACTAAAAAAAATCAGGATTAAAACGTGAAATTAATATAGGATCTGCGGCGCGTTAAATTGAGCAATAGGCTAAATTTTTTTAAAACCTCCTAATCAAAACCAGTGTGAATTTCGTCAAAAAACGAAAACTGAAAAATTATAAACGAAAATAAAAAGGAATCCAGCTAGTGTGTGCTGACCGTACAGCCTATTCGAACTCCCTAACCCCCCTTCCAGTGCATGAACCGGGTAGTCCACCACGTTCCGCAGTGCTTATTGCTTTGCTTTAGTAATAGCTGTAGCTGGCTTTAAAACGCGTTTTTCATGCTTAAAGTGTCCTCTCATTTAGCGCTCTCGCTCACTGTGACCCCTTTCGAATTTATGAAAATTTGATTGCGATGGACGCCTTACAGAAGTACCTGCTTTCGAGCGCAAAATTGCATACCAGGGTACCGGTTAGCTCCGTGGTAAAAATGAGCACCTTTTTCCGATTTCGGTGTTTAGTCGAAGCTTTATTTTAAATATTCTTCGTTTGTTTATTATTGTTGTTGTATAGTATTATAATATCTTTTTGTACGTTTATTTTTTTGTATGTATGTAGTGCAGTTATGACTAAATAAGTTAGATATATTCTATCATGTCTTTGGCTTTTGACAGTGATCTTGCACCAGTGAACTCCACTCGTCGATAGCCATGGCACACAACGTCATATTCAGTATCCCGTTATACCACTGCAGTATAAGTAGAAGTTCATGCTATGCTATTGAACTGTCCGCCGTCACCAGACAGACAGAGACAGGGAGGAAGATCAAACAACACTACTACGGTTGTTAATATTGATTCATTTTAACCGGCTAACTGTGACAAAAAGACAGCTTAGCCGGTTAACCCTAGTTTTCTGACCAGCACCAAAATCAGCGCGGACATCGAGTGATAATGCGCCTGATGGGCACTTCGCCGCTTGCCGCTCACAACCAGATGCCGTTAGACACAAACTCCGGCGGTGAACAGTGGCACATTGCTGAGAAAGAGTGGACGGATGAGACAGACTCAGGGCGCCAATGAAAGATGCATGATTAGTTCTGGCCCGGATGAATTGACAGCATGCATGCATGGTTAAGACTGACCAGTGACTGACAGACAGCGGCCGTGCGCCGGCAGGCCGGCTGTGCAAGCGTCAGCGATTAACATAGCGGGGCTGGCAGGCTGTCGGACATAGTGACAGAAGGAAAACTTACACTCTGCTTAGAAGTTAGAATCAGTAAGCTCCAGCCAGCGTCCATCGACAATCATCATGCAAAGACAGGCTCACAGACAGAGAGACTGGGACAAAAAGACTCGGAGGGAAATCAAACAACAGGTGCAGAAACACGCATGTGGGTTGGTCTCTCGGTCGGTCAGTCAGTCAGTCACAGTGAAAGACGTTGACGCCTGGATTAGTAGGCTCTGTTCTCACTGCACGCCATTCACACTGCACGCCACTAGGTCAGTTGTTGATAGCAGCACCACAGTGACTACATAACAAACCTCGGAAGCATCGCCACTGTCCACAGACGTGGTAGGCCTATTATACACTCGCCACCATTGCAACTAGAAAAGCAGTCAGAGACCGCAGACCTCCGCCAACGCCATGTTGTTCGCCGGGTGGCATTACCATATTTGGCATATTGGCAGTGGGATCCCTTATCTGCTAACACACAAGCATGTTAACCGTGCATCTCGTGAGCACTAGCTCAAATTTCCGGATCACCCCCAAAATTGAATCACTGGTAGTTTTGGCCATTCCCGATATTCCCTCAAAATTTCAGAAAGATTCTTCCATAACTTTTTGAGTTATCTTGCTAACACACACACAGACAGACAAACAAAAACCGGCAGAAACATAACGTCCTTGGTGGAGGTAATAAATACATATTATGTAACGGGTCACGCCGTCCGTCTCACATGTTGCATCACCAGCGCTAGCGCTTCACTGTCTGGCATTTATTAGCAGTTCACTGGCTGTCTCTTTCATTCAGTCAAAAGCCCCAAACCTCACCTGCCTCCCTCATGAACCCAGCGCAGCGCCACCGGAGATCTGCTTTGATTTGAGCGGTAACACATGCGGCGACATGAGCGGGCGAGGCGAGTTAGGGTCACGTTCAAGGCAAAGTCCAAACAGCAGAGCGGTTAACTAGACCGGCAGTTTCAAGCTCGGTTATGCCTCCACGACCGATCAATTGGTTAACTGGTTAACCGTTACCAACCCTAAACGCTACATGCCACTACATCAGTTGTTGATAGCATCACTCACTATGTGATACTGTTGCAGTGCCTGCCCCTGTCGTATCACTCGCTGCTGTTGCAACAATTATCTATTATATAACGGATCACGCCATCTCACCTGTTGCGTCACCAGCACCGCTGCTAGTTAAACGCCACAGCAATGTGGCGCTTGTTAGCAACTCACCTGTGGTTTCTTCCATTCATTCAAACATGCCAAGCCTCACCTTTCACTCTCACCCGGGGCATACACGTTAGAGTGCTGCATTCAATATCAGTTTTGATCACAGCTGATAACACTTGCATCGAAAGGAGCAAGCAAGAAGAGTCGCTCGAGAGGAGTCGTGGCATTTGTCTTCTCGTCTATTAATGTGCTATTAACGGTTAATGGGACCGGCAGTTTTAAGCTTGGTCCTGAAGGCAAGACTGGTTAACCGGTCAAATGGTTAACTGTTAACAACTCTATTGAAGACTCCTGACCAGTCGTGGTTGTGCCTGTGCTGGCAGTTCAGAATATGTAAAGCAAAAATGTTCAGCTGCAGAACTGAGTGCTGATTAGAATAGAGGTGGGGGTCTTTGGCTCCTTGTGGAAGGGTTATGACTCCCTTATTACCGTAATTTGTGGAGTAACTTTTGCGGTCATACTTGGACCAAAATTGTCAACAATCTGGCTTTGTTCACTGTAACGATTTGTTTGTTTTTGCAGATAACATGAGGTAATTGTTAACTGGCGATGACGTAGCTATGAGGTTCAAGTGGACATGGCTGCTATGCCTCTCACCTCGTCGCCTTGGCTTTGCGCTTTGTGTGTTGGGCTTCTTTTGGGCTATAATGATGATGAACTTGTCATTGGTTGGCAGGTCAGACGATGCCACTAGTTCAGATGAACTACGAGTAAGTAAACATTTTATGCTTAGCTCGGAATTTTGTTTTTTACGCGCGAAAGCAGCTACTGCTTACAGCGCGTCTTAGCCATTGCAATTCTGTCTGTCCGTCTGTCCATCTCTCTGTCACACTTGTGGATCAGTCAAAAATGGTGCAAGCTAGGATCACCAAATCTTCACTTTCGGCTGCCCGGAAGACTCTAGTTTCAGGAACCGTAAAGTTTTTCCATAAATTCGAAGGGGGTCACCCCGAACGAGGGCCCTAAATGAGAGGGGTGGGCAAAATTTGCGATTTTTGGTCAATAAGTCACTGTATCTCAGTAACGGTGCGAGATAAGGCCTAGGTTACTATTAATCACTAATAGGAAATCGTACACTGGCTCTGGATTGCTATTGAATTCAGTGACCTTGGATGACCTTGAACGCCAAAATAGGGGGTTTTATGGATTTTTTGGCGATTTTGGGCTGCGACACAAGTCTATATTATTCACAAGGTGGAGCCACGGAACTTTCATTATGTGCACTTCGGCATGACTGTAATAAAAGTGTTGTATTTTATCTCAAATTCCTGCAAATCTAACTCAAACAGCAACATGTTTTCGTTGTATGATTTCGTTGTATTGTGAGCGTAATAATTTATTATTTAGTACATTTCTGATGCACATTATTGGTGAAACGGTTTGCATACCTTACAGCGTAATTTGTGATATTTTGTTCGATGGTGCTGCCACCTCGGGAATCGGTTTACAATGCCCAGCACTAACCAATGCTGATTGATTGCATTGATTGACTTGTTATATTTTTACGCGCGAAAGCAGCTGCTGCTTTTATTGCGTCTTAGCCGTCGCAATTCTGTCTGTCCGTTTGTCTGTCTGTCTGTCCGTCCGTCACACGGGTGGATCAGTCAAAAGTGGTGCAAGCTAGGATTACCAAACTTTCGCTGTCAGCTGTACGGAACTATCGTTATGTGATCCAGATAGAGAATTTGGTATTTGTATATTAACTTACCGTGAACACCCCAATTTTCAGCTAAACTACTGAACCGGAACTGCTGTAGGATTTTGTATGTCTCGTGAGCATTAGCTCAAATTTCTTGTGTTATATAGGTAATGTAAGCAAAATTTGCGGTTTAAGACAGTCATTGGAAAAGGAAAAGAAAAGTATCCTGGTATTTGGGAATAAGGTCATTGTTATCTGTAGAATAAAAGCAACATTTAAAAAATATTTTTTTGAGTTTTGAAACAAAATTACATTTAAAACATTGCAAACATGTTTTATGGTGTAATCTTCCATGTTAGGATTAGGGGACCATGGTTGCTAGAAATCTGACTTTTGCCACTGCCCTTATAACAGTGCTGTGCATTGCTGTACTGTCTGACATTTTTGTACGGCTACTTTTGTGTTAGTTTAGTTGTGCAGTTGATATTGCTGTGGCGATGTTTGTCTGCAGGGTGAAATTCTGCAGCTGAGTGAGAAGTATGTGAGATCTCTTGCACGTGATACTCGTGGTGTCGTTGATGGTCCATATGCTTTACATGTTACTGGATATGGTACATGTTTTTTTCAGATTATATTCAGTACCAGTCATAATAATGATAGTGTGACATTTGGCTGCCTGTCTTGTTGCAGAGCACTTCAGGCACTGGCAGTGAATTAGGCCAGCTGTGATTGTACAAGATTTTGTGAGTGATCTTGATCTTTGTCTGTCTGAGCTGAAAATTGCAATTATTCTTGTCTTGCGGAACAGTTACGAGGGTTGATCAGTGTGTTAGACTTAATTTTTTTTTCAAAATTTATATACCTGAAAAAAGTACGTTTTCTTCAAACACATATGGGTTTGTTGCAGATGTGACATCATTGTAATTTATGATGTTGCATCGAGTTAAACAGAAACGATGTGGAGTGTTAACGCAAACAGCGTAGAATTAGGCTCGTTGTTGCACGACAATTCTCATTTGCACCTTCAAATATATGATAGCCTTAATCTGCGCTGGCCTTAAATAAGAGCGCTAGAGCTAATTGCGATGTTGTGTCAAAATCTAACGTTACCAGTTAAATTTTATCGAAAAGTTAACAGTTTATAACATCTGTTGTGTTGACAAAGAGATTAGCAACATTTTTGACTTGTTGCCCGAAGGCCTTCAATGTGTGGGGGCCAGAAAGCGATTTCCGCGCACCCTGCCATAAATCCTGTACTGCAGTTCAGACCAAAAGTCAATGATTGCCCAACAAAATGTTGGCGACTGTGCCTTCATACAGTAAGATCATTCTGCACTCAATAACGACCAAACCCCCAGTAACTATCATCGATTTCGATATCTGAAATTTTATTTCTGTGATGTCCACCAGATACGATTCAATATTGTTTGCGCCGATGCGGCAAACCATTTTTATGTGACGGTCTACGACATCATAAATTACCACGACGTCACATCCACAGCAAACCTATACGTGTTCGTGGAAAATGTACTTTTTATCGATATACAGACTGTGAAAAAATTTAGGTCTTATACTTTGATTTTCATTACTTATTGATCAACTCTTGTACATCAACTTTGGTTTTTGTGCATTTATTTTGTTCTCAGGTAGACAGTCAAGATCCATAATGCAACATGTTAGGTTGCCCGCATAATGATAATAATAATTTAGTTTTGTTGCATGTTAGTTTTGTTTCAGTTAGTTGCCCAGATAGATGTTCATTTCGTTTCATTTTTGATAGCTAATTATTTGACAAATTTCCGGAATTTTTAAAAGGTTTTGACAATGGTGGTAACCAAATCTAATTTTTATGGTGGCATATGTTTGCAACTCTAGAATACTGACGTGCTGCATTGATAGATGTTCAATCTTTTGTTCAAGTAGGATGTTGATGAAAATGCTTTTAGTGTTTGTATGCTAACCATTATGCACTGAGTTGAGTGTAATTGCAGTAATTGCACTTCTGTTAAGCTAACGGGACCAGCCACAGAATTAATGCTATTTGCCATCATTTTGTTGCTTATTTTTTTTTAGTAAAAGTGATTAAAGAAAGTAAGAATTATCTGCTGAAAAATTGACCAAAGCAAGCTGCCATGCAGTTTGATGGATTATATTTGACATTGATGGATGATGATGATGACGATGATGATGAAGGACGAATAAACTTTAGCATGGCGTTAAGTCTTAAGACTACAAGGACACATAACAATAAGCTTAAACAGTGAAGTCATGTAATAGATGGCAGTGCTGTACAGTGTGTGACACATTTTGATACTAAGACAATTCAAGGGAGATGTGTTCGATCTGATTGGCTTGCAGTTTGTAAAATATGAAGTTCTGCAACATGTGCAGATCTCAAGAAAACGGTAGCAGTTCTGTTGGAGAGTTTGTTGGATCGCGTCCATGTGCTGGAACAGAAGATTGACCGGTTATCTCCATCCAACCAATCTGCCAGGAGTTCTTATGGCATTGTACGACCAGCAGACAGCTTGGTTTTGCCATCTGTTACCACTGGTGGTACTGGAAAGTCCGTGAATGCACAAGGTTCATGTCATAGGCAAACTGCATTTTGTGTTTTATTTTCGTTTTTTTGCCTCCAACATCATTAACCAGTGGTGCGAGGCTTATTTTTTATGTTGTTGTTTCTGCAACATCCACATTATGTTCTTACTCCGCCCGGAAGTGAGAACTTTCGGAGCAGACTTACGTTTTACTGCAGTTTTATTTTTTTGTTTTGCCACGGTATCTCCGAGATTCGTCGGCCGATTGCCACAAAATTTTGCATCATGGTCTGTACTGGGCTGAGTTTTGAAAATTGGGTCCAAACATTTGGGGGATCTCTCAAAAAAATTTTAGTTGGCAAAAACACGCAAAATTTGGTCTAATTTTGGACAAATTTAAACTTTAACGGTGAATATCTTCGGAACGGATGAAGATATTCAAAATCGGAGAAGTATTCCATCGGCCATGATTCCTCCAGCGTTCGGCGCAAGAAGTCCAGTAAACTTTGGTCCACTAATTACATAGATCTAAGGGTGAAATCATACGCACTCAGATCGACTTTTTTTGGGACACCATATTTTAGTTTCTAGATGGCCTAAGGAGTGCTGCACCCCCAAATTTTTACACGCTTTAGAGAATGAACAAATTTTACTAGCGAACACCCCACCTGTGATGGGGGCCCTCCTTATGATTTTTTTTCAATGGGAGGTCAAACATTGGCTTGAAATTCAGAGCATTTGTGCTTATATATTTGGGGTTAAAGGGAATCGCTTCACAAAACTTTGCCACATGACGTTCTATAAGGTGGGCATGATCACTAATGTACAACGTTTGGGGGTCACTGCTTCCTCAAAATTTGGGAGGACAAAAACATCCAAAAATTTGTGGGATTTCACACAACTTTCGACTTTGACTGCTAGTGTCTCAGGAACCAGTCGAGATATTGAAAATTGAAAACAAACTTCATTGACAGCGATGTCTGTGGGGTTCAGCAAAGGAAAACTGGTAAACATTGGTTCACTGACAAAAAGTTATAGGCATGCATGTTGACCCACTTTAAGTCAACACTGCGCATTCTGCGAATGCTCATACGTTTGAGTACGGGCTGTGTGACTTTGCTGCCGGGGAAATTTCAACCCCCTGAATTTCCCCCAATTGGACTTTTGGCACCGGGTGGACTCATGTTGGGCTTTGCCCCAATTTTTTAGTATTATGAAATTTATTTCTCAGAGACTTGGCAAAGTAGATACAGTGATTTATGTAAAAAACTGTTCAATTTATATACAGTGTAAAGGTGACATCGTGGTTGTAGATATAAAACAGCACAAGTCACAGTTTAAAAAATTCAAACTTTACCATTACACAGTCAGCAAAGTTCTTCTGACATTGTGTAATGGTGATGTTTGAATTTTTTAAATTGTGATGTGTGCTGTTTTATATCTACAACCACGATGTCACCTTTACACTATATATAAACTGAACAGTTTTTTATATAAATATTTGCAGTCTTGTTGCCGTTGAAAGTAATCTAGAGCTGAATAAAATCGAACAGTAGAATAACCACTACAACTGCTACCACAACTAGGCTACTGCTACTCCTATTTCTACTTAGACTATAAGTAACTTCTACTTTACCATTACCATACTCTACCCTTACCATAACCTGCGTCACCCCTATTGTTACCGTAATCTTACGACTACACTACCACTATCTTGCCCCTATCCTTACTACTTTAACGACTCAGAGTCCGTCTGTTTTGTCTCCAAACTCTACTTTTCGCCAATATTTTATTCATTTTATTGTGCGTAAAGTAAATTTAAAGTTGTTTTTATCTTGGAATGCGAGCTACTTCGCTTAGTTCTATGGATTTTCTATCAATTTACGTTCAAAGCGGACGGGTGTCCTATCTCGCTTTAAGCAGCCCTCGAATTAGAAGATTCTG
>Ga0056128_1006043_pt1 | contig 15275 bp, 12 predicted proteins | sample WorMetLIZISLAND2_FD_71113 | JGI IMG/M metagenome (GOLD analysis project Ga0056128, IMG submission 71113) | Marine gutless worms symbiont microbial communities from Max Planck institute for Marine Microbiology, Germany - Olavius geniculatus... ...
GTATTATGGTCCCGATGGGCCGAGTCCAAGTGATATGCAATTTTCGAAACTATAACTACTGAACTGGAAATGCTATAGGCTTTCGCGCGTCTCGTGAGCTTTGCTCAAATTACTTGTTCTCATTATCACTAATTCGCAGTCGACGAACTTACCAGCCACTTTATGAAGCCGGGGCGTCTATCCCCCTTGGACACACTACGCAAGTGGTTGAGTCGTCCAAAAAGTGGCAATGGGCGGGGGTATTTTCAACTCCAGCTTATTGGGGGATCTGAGGAACGTCATAAGATCTCCCAGAATAAATTTGGTGCACTTTTAGCCTCACAAAACAACACTTCGGGTCAAGTTTTGGTGGAACGATGACTGCCCCTCTCCTGAAGTCCTAAAAGTTTCCCCATAAGAAAAGTATAGGCTTCGAGCGTAGTCCTCAATGGACGTAGAGGCCGCTGACAGTATGAAAATACACTGTATACTTGTAATAGGCACATAAAATTGCAAGCAATATAAAGTGCTTGGCGCATGACAAGTCTGGTGAGTAGTTGTTTTTGTTTTTTTTTAATTTGAGACCTAAGTTCAGCAGGCGACTGGGTGAGGTGTCCACGCTGTTTGATGAACCCACCCACCAGTCATTATAGCACGTTCGTGCTACACTGAACAAGTAGTCGAACTGTGTTGTCGCTGCTTGCATGAAGGAATACTACACCAGGTGGGCCAAATAAGTGACACCGTTTGCAACTATGTTCACACAATTCCACATAAACTGCAAAAAAGCAGATATCATTGTTGAAACATTTTTTACATTTGCTCTTAATCATTTACAATTTAAATGAAATCATTTTTTAAAAAATATATTCATAATTTGCTTGAAACCCTAGTGTTTTTTCCGCACGGAGATTGTGAATCCAGCAGCGTTCGTCGTTAGTTAATCCGATCAACATGACGAAATTGCAACTCATTCGTGTAAAAACAAAACTTGTTTACATTGGCTGACAAACAACAATGTTGATTAATGAAAACGAATCGCGTGTAAGCAAGGATTGCAAACATGATGTATCTAACAAGAGAGAAAACTGTTACACCAAGACACCAAGTGACACTAAGAGGGTGTCACTTTTTGGCCCCCCTCCCCTGTGTAAATCGCGCTGCACTACGGAAGGTTATCAGACTGGAAGACAGCAGCCACGAGGCTGTTGTTCAGAGCTCGAAGACGATGCTGCCTGAGAAGGTGGTGTACATGTAACCATGGAGATAGGACGCGCGGCTCAGCAGCAGCAGCCAGACTTGGTCTCCGCGGTCCAAGCTCAGCACGGCCACGTTAGATGCCGTCGACCAGTACGGGATGCTCTCCGCCCAGACAGTAGCGACCATCTCTCCGTTCTTTAGCACCATCACTGCCGCCTGCATCGCACACGCACAAACCCATCTTACAGCTGCGGAGCGTCACCTGCCATCTGCGATCACACAGTGTTTCCTACCGCCCGACACTGGCCGACATAGCTAAACGTGCCCCGCCTTAATTCCAGCCCGACATGCCGATACTCGATTTACATGTATGGGAGAAATAAAAAGCTAAGTCGACCTGGGTGGCTGGTAATATACTGAGATGGTTTACTTGTCCATTGGGTAGTAGCTACTTAACTGATACGCCAGCGACCCGACCGAGGAGCAAACCAACGACCGCGTGATCGATCGTACAACATTAATGTAAGTCTGCCGCTCTGCCGTTACCCTATATACCAAACCACCAAGCACACGCTGTAGTAACGTCGCCTATAGGCCTATCGTGTTTTATACTGTACAGCTGGCATTGTGTCATGCAGCACACGTAGGAAGCCGCTGAGCACTTGACCCATAACCACGTGACTCACCGGTTCTCAATTTGAAAATTAAAAGCACAAAAAAAATTAAAAGTTATATAAACGAATAGATGCAACAAGGATGCCCATTGCCAGTTTTAATAAGTCAAAGGTCAAGGTCACGGAACGTCAATAACTGAAGAAAATGACTCATATCTGACGAAATTACGGCTTTTGCGCGATGACCTAATACACTAATGTCAACTTTAAGACTCTCGGCAACTGGACAGATGACCGCATATCGATGTCGTCACTGGGCGTCGAGGGACATTTGTTTTTACCTTGTGTCGCCCTTGTGCGGAGATGATAACGTTGAACTGGTAGACGCCGTCATAAGGCGCCGTGAAGCGGCCGGTCTTCTGCTCGAAAGCGCCTCCAATGTTTGTGATGACGCGGTCAAACACGATGTCCGTGTGTTCAGTCACTGGACCAAAGTTCTCCGTCAGACCCACGAAGAACGCCACCTTCTTGGCATTGTGCGGCGCGTAACCTGCAAACATCGTCAAAGCGCTGTGTTCAAAGACATTTATTAGTTTACTTGTTCTTTCTCACAGCTGCTATTCCCAGCATTACTGATATGTCTGACTCTATTATTGCTGACTGAGATGTTGAACTGATGACTCGTTTGCCATCGCCTGTGACATGTCTATTCATATATTTCTTTTAATATTTTAATAGCTGCAACATGTGATATGTATCTCAGACGCTTATATGAAGGATCGGACGAACAAACGAACAGACGGTCAGACAAATAGACACGGACAGACATCAGACGACGGCAATATTGCCTCATGTATGCGGCGGTAAAAAAGAAACAAGGCCTAAGTTTTTTTGATGATGCAGAATTATAAATGAGTGCTTGTTGTAAACTGCGAACGTTTCATGCGCGAAGTGTGGAACTTGAGTTGCTGTGTAACATTAAGTGTCTATTTATTAATACGCTTGCGGCTTTTATCAAACAAGTAAAGTTACCGTACAATAGCGTGCGCAACTATCTATTTGTCTGTTGTGTGCTGACGTCTGGCGAATAAAGATCATACCCGTAATTATACTGCATAAGCTAGCACGCCATACAACGTCAATGAATTATATCTTCACCCTGTGTCACAAAGTGCTCTATACGCCACCAAATCTTTGTCATAATTTTTTTTACTAAAGTACGAGTAGGCCTACTTCATTGATTAATTATCGGTATTTTTGCTGATGAGTTTGTAGGTTAGCCTAATTTTTGACAAATTAAAGGAAAGCCTCTGAAGTCGTTTCATTGAAAAATAAAATGCATTTATTACAAATGCGTATCTTATTGAAGGTTATGGACTAACCGCGGCTTACAATAGACTTCATAACAAAATTTTGAAAAAATCTGGATTAGACAAACAAAAACGGGGACGTCTAAGCACCAGCAGACCAAAGAGTAAAGTCTGCATAGGCCTAAATAGCGATCGCTGCGATATAGGCTACGTAAGTAAGTATAAATGCCAGTTTATATAGCACCTACTCAAAAAATGTCCAATGTGCTAAGTACAAACTTTAAGACAAACGTTAAGCTCGTACGATGGTTAGCGAAAGGTTAAAGTGAACTCTTTAGTCTTTATCATCATGCTCTCAATTGTGAAACAATCCAGTTCAGTTAAGTTCAGCCGAAAGATGGTCTCATTTGTTGATCGCTGTTTTCGACAGAATGTTGTTCCATTCGTAGCCGTTATAAAGTTCGTTAAAGATTACCAAAAAGCTTGTGACGTTATTTCATGTAGACCTGTGCTGTACATCTCCTAAAAGATGGGTCTACGTACGTTTTCTTGGCTACAGTTATCGCACAAAACCTATTTTTCCGTAGATGGTGACAGCAAAAACTAGAAAATCAGTTACTTATTGTTTAATAAAGATGCAGTATCGCAACAACTGCTGGTGTACTGTTTAGACTCAGAGTGACAGTTGCTACTTACTACATCGCTGCTTACACGAATCAAGCCAGCGTCGTCCATCTCCATAAGCACTCCAGAACGTCGGAAGTAGACAAGTGGTCGATAATGTCGTGAGCCGAAAATTTTTAAAGTCCTCATGGCAAAATGATGTTAAGTGACTGCATAGGTCCACATAAGAAAACACTCTTCCAACTACTTAATTATTATCAAAGTCGTTGATCCAAATTAAAATTAAAGCCGTGTGGAATATTTCGGTTGAATAGTAAACTATATTTGTGTTCGTATAAAAATTTGCATTCTCAGGTGGAGACAAGCACGAACATGGTGTTGGCATACTGATGAGTAGAAAGGCAGCAAAGAGTATGATCAGTTGGAAGCCAGTCAGTGACAGAATAATGACAGTCAGATTAAGAACATTTTTTACATGACAACAATTGTGCAGGTCTATGCACCAACAGATGCAGCATTAGACAGCGATAAAGACGTCTTCTATCATCAGCTGGATGCAGTTAAAGATTTCATACTCAGCTACGACATGAAGATTTTAATGGGTGACTTCAATGCTCAGATTGGTCCAGATATAACTGGATTTGAAAATGTTATTGGCAAGGAAGCTGAACGTCACGTGACACCAAAGGATCATCAAACGCGTGACCCCATTATCTTTGAAACGCCATGCCTCTCTAACGGTGCTAGATAGACGCATGGTCACTATAGACCACTCATAAAAAGTCGAGCCCCTGGAGTCGAATGGTTACGTGAACGATGACGTCATTTGCGGTGTGAAAAGAAAGGAACTACTAAGCAGTTAAAAGAATACAAGAGAAAATAATGCGCGCAAGGAGTACATTAGATTGGTCACAATCTAAAATATTTTTTGTTCTATAGCTGAACCTGTAGCCTGTATATCTGATCTGTCACTCCAAACACTGGTGGTCATCAGTTTACATTTCTCTGCATAAATGTATAGTCCGACTTTGTTGGCTTCTTTCGTCAAGGTAGATGTTGTCTGTTGCATGCTGTTCCATGAGTCATCAATTAGTGCGATGTCATCGACGAAATCTAAGTCACACAATGACTCGTCTTCAGACTACTTGAGTCTTGATCCCTCCGGTACTGTTGTCCATGGTCCTCCGTAGCACCAAATCTACTGCGATAGCAAACAACAGTGGTGACAAAATACAACTCTGACGAACACCTGTTTCTACCTTAAACCAGCTACTTGTGTTGCCAGGCCCATTAACCCTGACTGCACTGCTATTATCCTCGTAGAGCTTCTGAATGACTGTAACTGGCTTTGTTGGAAGCCCATAAAGCTGAAGGATTTTCCACAGTGCTGGCCGGTGGATGCTGTCGAATGCCTTGCGCAAGTCAATGAAATTCACTATCACAGGCTGACGTCCTTCAGTCACTTTCTCTAAGCTGCTGATCTGCCTCAAGGTAAATATATCTTCCGTGCAAGATCTGCCACGCCTGAAACCAGCTTGTTGTTGTCGAAGTAACTGATCTACAGCATCCTGCATACGATTCAAAAGTATCCTGGAAAACACCTTGCCTGGTACAGACAGTAACGTGATGCCTCGCCAGTTGCCACAATCAGATAAATCACCCTTCTTTGGAAGTGGGATAATAATGCCATTTTTCCAATCAGCTGGGGCACATTCCTGTTGCAGAGCTACGGAGTGTCACCTGCCGTACTGGATCACACAATGTTACCTCTCACCTGACACCGGTGAACCCGCTTCGTCTTAACCCAGTTAGGTAGGCCGGTACTCGATTTACCTACCCCGGAGGAATGAAAGGTTGAGTTGACTTTGATGTTGGTTAGCCTCTATACCGAGATGGTTTACCTGCCCAAAGACAGTTATCGTGCAAGTAGTAACCACTTTACGGCAACCCGACCGAGAGTCGAGCTCATGTCGGTTTGAACGTCAGTCCAACGTTAGTCCTTGGTGGCATAACATTCGTATTTGGTCGATCAATAATAATAACAATAATAATAAACAAATTTGTATAGCGCCAGTATGTCGATTGACTTCAGAGGCGCAAACCCAGTACAACACTAATAGAAGTTGTTACCTGGGGCCCCGGGTGGGCCAGGTGGACCTCGCTCGCCAGGTAAGCCCGGGGCGCCGCGTGGACCCTTGATTGGCAGCTTGACTGGTGCCGACAGATTGACGTCTTGAGACGATGCCGCGCCTTTACAAGACACGTGCAGCGAACAGAATCCCGACGCACCGCCGCCTGCCTCGACCTCCCACGTCGTCGACCGTGAGTCTCGCGGTCTCTCGTGACGTGCGCGAGACCGGCGTGACGTCGCTGGTGACGTCATTAGCACCACGCACGCGCAGAGAACAACTGTCACTAACATCATTGTCATGGCGCCGACCGACTGACGGTGACAACTGAATCAAAAACTTACTAAGCCCAAATTCTATTACGCCGACTTTGCGACAAAGTCCGAGATACAAATCATGTCGCCGACTTTCATCGTTTGTATCGCCGACTCTCGTGATTTGTGTCCACGATTTTCCCCGCGGGGAAGTGAAAATCGGCGTAATAAATTTGGGCTTTACCAACCGCTGTCACTTGATATCAGTGCGTGCTGATCGAAGCTGCACTAAGTCATCAGCGGCTTTCTCGGGTCAAGTCCAAATAAGACGAGTATAACTTTTTCAAATCCACCCAGAAATGTGCTCAGGCGTAACCTAAAACGAACACAAACAAAACCACACATATTTGTACTAATTATAGTCATATTTGCAATTTTGGGGTCTGCAGTCTGCTTAAACACCGCAGATTACAGCAGGTCATCATAACCGATCAATCGCAGGTCAGCTCAGATCTCAGAAATTGCTTAAGCTTACTTTAATAAGCGCAGGTCAGTCTGGCACCGCCGATCACAGCATGTGGTTATTTCTGTAACCTGAGCTGATCTGTGGTTGATCTGCAGTGTTCAGGTAGACCAAAGTTTTTGCTATATCAGGTTTTATGCTATATTGACTTTCCGGTCATTCTACCATGAAGTCTGAAGTGATATGACCCCTCGATAACTTCGTGCCTGATCAGCTGTTGTACGACAGTGTAGGTTTACTCTACCAACCGTCAGCAACCGTGGAATAAGCGCGTCACTGTCTGGGTGTGCAACTTTGCTCAACATACACATTAATGCGTCAAAATACTTTTCAATTAGTAGCCTAATATTTTAAGTTATTTATGCAGTTAGCACCGTAAAAAGTGCATGGTATGCGCCATTGCATTCACTGTATGCAGCTCATTAAACAGGAAGATAAAAAATTAATAAACAAATAAAAAACAACAGACTATTCTTCTGTAGTCGACTCTGTGGTATATAAGTTTTTATTTCGGTCTAGCAACCGCAGGTACCGCACGCAATGTGCCGCACGCAAAGTATTTTTTTAGTTAAGATACAATCACTAGGGGACCTATTATTTTGCGCTTGAATCGACGTTTTTCTCTTATCATTACGAGAGATCTGGCAAACACGGCGCCACAGTCTGGCATTATGTTACACGCGTTGACAACATTCTGTACAAGAAATTTGAGCTAATGCTCACGAGACGCGCGAAAGCCTATAGCAGTTCCGGTTCAGTAGTTTAGCTGAAAATTGAGGTGTTCACGTTAATATACAAATACCATATTCTCGAGATGGATCGCATAACGATAGTTCAGTGGCGCCACCTTGTGAATGATATAGACTTGTGTCGCAGCCCAAAATTGCCAATAAAATCCATAAAACACCCTATTTTGGCGTTCAAAGTCATTCAAGGTCATTGAATTCGGCGCTAATCGACAGCCAGTGTACGACTTCCTATTAGTGATTAATAGTAAACAGGGCCTTTCTCGCACCGTTACTGAGATTTATGTAAAAAAACTGTTTAGTTTATATACAGTGTAAGAGTGACATCGTGGTTGAAGATATAAAACAGCACAAATCACAATTTAATAATTCAAACTTTACCATTACACAATCAGCAAAGTTCTTCTGACATTGTGTAATGGTGATGTTTGAATGGGCGTTAGCATTCACTGCAATATACGTAGTGTCAGCACGGACTGGTATACTACATTGTTTCGGCTTGCGACTTCTGTTTTTGTATTTTTATTTCAAGTATTTTGAATGGCTTGTAAGAGCCAGTCTGGAATTCAACAAGCGATAATATCGCCCCAAAATAATTTTGCTGTTTTCGAGTTTTGACTCATATCGCCCTTACATAGCTTTGTAAACTGTTGAAGTTTTTTGCTCTGATCTTATACTTAGCCGGAATTATGATGGTTTAAAGCAGTGTTTAATTTTCTCTATAGGCGCCATTGTAATTTTTCATATTTTTGTGAAAAATGAGTTAAAATCCTAAATTTAAATTTTGTAACCCCCAAAAGGCACTTCCTTGCGTGAAACCGTGTCATATGAGTTATCGTGCGTTAAAATCGGCTCGGTCGTTTTTTTTCTGTAGAGGACGGCAACCAAAAAAGGAAAGAGAAGGGAAGGAAAGGGAAGGGAAGGAAAGGCACAAAAAGTCACGCAAGCGCTATATTTCACCTATTTGTGGGGAAGCCCCCTGGATTTTCACCAAATTTTGCACATCATGAGATATGCCAGACATTATCATCTGTGCAAATTTTGATGTGGAAAAATTAAGGAGTTTAGGATATACAGGGGGGTCAAATTTTGGAGTTTCCCATTGAAATGGCTGGTCAGCCTTAGAACAGTGCTGCACTACCGCGCAGCCTGTGACAGAGCGACTTATTGGCCAAAAATCGCAAATTTTGCCCACCCCCTTTCATTTAGCGCCCTCGTTTGGGGGTAACTCCCTTCGAACTTATGAAAAAGCTTTACGGTTCCTGAAACTAGAGTCTTCCAGGCAGATAAAGGTGAAGATTTGGTAATCCTAACTTGCACCGTTTTAGACTAATCCACCCGTGTGACAGACAGACAGACAGACGGACAGACAGAATTGCGATGACCAAGACGCGCTGAAAGTAGCAGCTGCTTCCGCGCGTAAAAACTAGCGTGTCGATGACACAGGCAACTGCGAATTTTTTTTTGTCTTCAGATGATAATATATGTCTATTTCGCCAGAAAATGCCAGTGTGGAAAACATAACTAAACTGTGCGTTTGCCAGTGTATTTGTGGGCTTTGTAAGCTACCTGCAATAATGAATGTGTGCTACTGCGCACACGTATTTTACCAATGGTATATTAGTTTGGAATCTCGCAACTTTCGCAATTTAGTCCTGTCAAACATTTAGCTGTCGCTCTACTTTGCACTCGGTCGTGTTGCAATTCTGTGTTAAGAAACAAGAGTTGAGCTGCGGACACTGGTAGGCCACCAGGCTTCTGCCAGCATTAACTCACAGTAGGCTACAGCGTGTACATAATTATTCGTAAAAACAATGACAAACAATTTCATAAATCATCAACACTGACCGTACAGCACTTAGTCTGTTATAGCCTGAGTCCAGAACCAACAATAAGACTTCTAACAGTTGTTCATGGCGCCAAAATGATCATCGCACAAAATCGCACAGCGATGCCGGACAGTGGCGGTTCTAGCCTGCAACATCCGGGGGAGGGCACGGCCCCATAGCGAGCACGGTAGCGCGAGCCTATAACGGGGGTCTGGGGTCAGTGCCCCCAGCAGGGTTCAGGGGCAGAGCCCCTGGTCACGGGAGCCGCAAATTTGCCCATTTTTCTACAGTTTGGAAACGCAAAAAATCAGATATTTGTGCTATGTTTGCAAAAAAATCATGGGTGGCCACAAAACTGGAAGCCTGGAGTAAAACTAGGGGGCTGTGCCCTCCCGGGCCAGACCTAAAACCGCCACTGATGCCGGATGATGCTTGTCACGGACAGGTGGATATTGTGCGAAAAGATTACATCTTTAACTTCCGTTTGACGCCAGAACGTATTCTCTAATCGGCCGTTATCACGTGCAGCAGCTGACAGGACTTCCACATCCGCTTGATGACCGCATTCTTAGTAGTAATCGCTCATCACTAATGCTCAACTTATACTTAGGCCTACATGCTGCATGCATTGCACGGTAAAAACGACTTAAATTAGCTAATCTAGAAAGCCATATTAAGTAGCTTCAGATCAACTGACAAATTAGGCTTCAACGTTTTGTACTCTGAGATCGATTGGTTCCCGTCAGAGATAGAACCGGATCAAACAAATTCATCCGTGAACGACCAGACCATTATTTTGATCCGGTGACCCGTGACCCGTGACCCGCATCTATCTGTGGTTCCCATAACTTTTCTGAAACAATGAAATTGTTTGTAGTTCATTGTAAGATGTAGAAATTATTTCGCCTGCACGCGAGCACCTGCAGGAGACGCGCAGGAATGAGATGAGCATGCGCAGTGAGGTATTGTTTAACTGCTTCCGGCGCGGCTTGGGTTACGCTGATTTACCGGCACGTGCAGTGTCTGACGTTGAACGATTATGAGCGGTGCTTGCGTGACGAGTGGAATCAGCATTTCACTTGGGGCTAACATTATGGTGTCTAGCTTTGATACTGACGACAGGCGTGGCATTTTCAACAAAGCCAATGATTGACGTAAGAACTTGAAGCAATCAATCAAGCAATCAACGAGGAGTTTCTAAAGTGGCGTAATAATGAAAACTACTGCTAGGTTTACTAGAGAAAGAGAGTTAGTCCAGGACGTAGGCTTAGTCAGGAAAAGAGATCTCAAATCAAAGATCCCCAAAAACCTCCGTTGCCAAAAGGCTAACACAACGAATCTCATAAAAAATGTTTTTTTCGTCTACCCGGTGTCCGAAAATTCGTCATCAAATTTCTGCATCCAAATCATCATCATCATCAAGCGCGTGCCCCGAGCTGGAACGTAGCGGTTTCCACGAGGTGTTTCCAGTGTTCTCGATTCTGGGCGTATTTCCAAGCCGAGTTGAGACCAAGATTATAAGGCTGGAAATCTGCTCCCAAGGTACGTAGCCATGTGTGGCGAGGGCGTCCGGGAGGGCGCTTCCAATCTGTGGGCAGGCCTCGGATTGACGTTTTGAGTGCTCTGGAGATGTCAAGTGACGCATCCATCCTTGCCACGTGACCGAATAGTCGAATAGTCAAATAGGGATTCAAAAATTCTAAATCCAAATTCTGAAGTAGGCTAAGTAGGTAAGTAAAAATAAATATGTAGCCTATGGCGCATAACGTTAACGAAACATTTTTTGTATCGCTATCAAATTTTGACTGACTCGTTTTTGGGCCAGTTTTCATCTAACGTAAAATTTTATGAAAATCCTTTATACTGCACATCAGCATTATTATGTCGTACGTCTGTGTAACAATTCAAGCTGCGTTAGACGATTCACCTGACGTTTTATGGATTTCTGGACATCACGCAGTCCGTTGAAGTCGCAGAACGTCTAAAGGCTGACTTCCATCTAACGCAACGCACGTAACGAACGAAAAATGTACGCGAGAAACGCAACGGACTCAACTGACGCAAGTTACGAAAGGATAGAAGCGGTGTCTACGATTTTTGCGTTGCGTTAGTTGCGTTCGTTGCATAGGCGAACGTTGCATGCTTTGCATTAAATAGAAACCAAGGATTATTATGTACCGCAGTGCATATTCGTGAAGGGCTCAGTCATCGTTTTTCGAAACCAAATGTCAGTCAGGGATAGACAATGATTGCGTCAAATTTTAAACGTAATAAGTGGTTTCTGTAAACAAAACGTGACTGCTTAATAATAATAATAATAATGGCTTAGTCGATCATTTACACAAAGACGTGCGTTAAACCTACATGTACTTGTCCGTCACGTGTTTAGCAGCATGTGCCACGTCGGTCAGTTAACGCACATGATGCGGTTGTTGCTTCCGCTTCTTCGCTAATTAACGTTAAGTCTCTCCAGCAGCACTGATGTAAACAAGACTTTTTTTATGACTAAGAACGAGATGAAAACCTTTTTTCTCAAGACTAAGACCAAAACATCTGCAGAGTCATATGGCGTCGTACTGCTGAATGGTATATGATAACTTGCAAAAGTGTATTCAGATTTTGGCGGGGATTCATCCGGCTGACGATATGATTCCGGATGTTTTGAATATACTCGTATATCCAGCAATTTTTCCACAAAATTAATGTTGGATACATTTCTGGACGGGTGGGACGAGACCTAAGTGACAATAATTATGTCCGTTGTATTTGCCAGGTGGCAGCACTGTTCTCAACAGAGGTTTAAAATCTCTGGTCACTTTTAGTTGCGGTAAAAGTTCGTTTTACTGAATGGCGGTTCAGGAAAGTATTCTTCTGCTTGCTGCAACTCTTTCCGCGGCCGAATGCAAAAAAACGTGGGTTCGGCAGCGGCGTTTCTAGAGCAGGTAGCGGAAAATAAACGGCAGGTGAGCTGAAATGAGCGATACTTGCTGACAGAAGACGGTCGGTCGGACGGTCAGATGGTCTCCTGTTGCCGCGTAACGAAAACCAAGTTTAACCGTGAGTTATGAACTCCTGAATACTACTGCCAAGGGCGTCAACCCTGCATGGGAGGACAGAGGACGCTCCCAATATTTGGAGTTAACAACTAACACTTTAGGTATATTATGCAATGTACCTATAGGCGGCCTATGGCAAAATGGCAGAAAAAGGCGCACTATTTCTTACTTGTTCGCTGCGCTGTCGTTCCACCACCAGAAGTGCGCTAAATTCTTTTTCGGCCGAAGCTCTTTCCCACCCAGTTGGAAGCTCACAAAGCGCTCCAAACATCCTAACCAGAGCGGTTGGAGGGGGAGACACTCTCTCTGTTTACCACACCACTCGACACCTGCGGCGTCTCTTTCTTGGCGAATGCAGCACCTCAACTTATTTGAAAATTTTCTGCTGGCGGAAGGAGAAATGTCCGAGCCCCCTAGTATTGACGAAGAGTGGACGCCATGGTTGAAGGCGGAGTCCAGGGCGGGGTGCTTGTCGACGCGGTCGCTATGCCGGTGACGACAGACGCAAGGACGTTCGCTTGTCGAGTAAAGTTTTTCTCCGTCTGAAAACAGGTAAATTGGCTGCCGCGCGTCTTCAGCTCTAGCCGTTTGTCATAGCTCAGCTACTGCTACTCATTAACAGCCACTCCAACGTAACTCGTCGGCGCTTTTACGCAGACGTTCTCGGTTTAAATTATAGCCGACTTTACACTTTTTTCCACTTGCTGGATATGTCACTGTAGCGTGGTCTGTATGTCTCTGCGTTCGGCTGTCCCATCGGTGCACCCTGCAAAAGCCGTCGAATGAAATAAAATGCTCTTTTAATTATCATACATTTTTCATAATTTTTATTGTTTGTTGAGATAATTTTTTGAGAATTAAGTTTAGTTTTCTATTAGTTTTTGCTTTTTTCTAAGACCATTTTATTAGCGTATTTTCTTCTGACATTCAATTTTGAATACCAGCGTATTTTTTCCTTAAATCCTCTTAATGTTTTTAAACAGTTGGACTAGCAAGCTGTACTATTTTTTTGCCATTGAACGTTCAAGACCATTTGCTAGCCACAGAACATTTCAAAAATGGACCCAAGACGGCATTGCTCTGTCGTACATACATCATGTCTCAAAAAAACAGTCAAAATTGTTTTTGTCATAACTTTGTCAAATTTTTACTTGCTTTAATAATTTTTGGCAGGTTGATGGCTAAGATGACGAAATTATGTAAAGTGTATTCATTTTCCACCTTATCTAATTACTGTTAATGCACTACCGTGTGAAACATAGATGCTCCAAATTGTTGCATAATGCTGAGTTGTTGTCTCAAGTAAACGCTGTAACGAATTAATTACGCACAAAATACACTTAAATGTGAATTATTTAACAAAATACTCGATTGCAAATTAGAATTTACACCAAAGTGTGCTCCGCATACAAAAACGCAATGGCTTAAATGCAACGCCAATGGCAGATAGCAGAATCAATGATCGACTAATCAAATGCATTCACTCATCGATTAGACGTGTTTTAAGCTCATCAGCCAATTATTTTGTTGTCTGCTGTTTTCAGCATAAAATATTTAATACCTCAAAATTATTAAACCATCCTGCACCCTGTGTCGAATAGATGATGCAAAGGACAGCCACCTGATACAAATAATCGCCGCGTAATGTAACAATTTGGAGCATCTGTGTTTCACATGGTAGTGCGCTGACATAAATTAGCTGAGGTAATAAATAAGTGCATCATACATACATTGTCTTGGCCATCTTTGTGCCAAAAATTATCAAAGTTGGTAGAAATTTGACAAAATTATGCCAAAAACAATTTTGACTGTTTTTAGACACGGTGTGTTAGCAATATAGCAAGTTTGTGACAGCCGAAACTAAAGCAAAAGCTAAAGTTAAAATACTCTTTTGAACTAAATTGAATATCGAATACCCAGCGACAAGTACTGGTATGGTTGTTTTAATACGCTTGCATCTGTGCGATAAAATAAAACAAACTAAAACTGTAAGACATTGTATTTTGTTTTGTGGCAGAGAGTGCGAACACCTGCGATATAATACAACTTCTCTAGCAAGTTTGTAGTGCCACGTTTCCCTCTGCGATAGTAAACAGAGTCGACGGAGACCGTTTTTTTCAGTTGCATTATAAGGCCTAGATGTTATTTCATTTCATCGGAAACGTATACATGTACCAGTGCCCTGAATGGCATCTTTGAGTGATCGAAGCACTGTTAGTCTGTTACGCTATGCTTTTTCTATACAATACAAAGCACTTGGTCACATGTAACGCAGGCTTACGCTTGCTGGGACAATATTATCAATAACGTGTATAAAGACGGCCTGTATAGGCCTATCTGATCAAGACGCTATAGTCAGGCATAAATATCGACATATAGCATATATTCGACAACTGAAATGATACAATGCCATATCGTAAGTCACACCCTTATAAGAAAACACAAACCCAAGAATTATTTATTCACAACTAGTTGGAAACGCATTGTATGAACAGAATCTCTGAATCGTTTTGCCAACTGAAAAGCGATATGGATATGAAGTTTACAATACAATTTACTACTCAGTCCTGCACTCTAAAAACTAACTATTAATAAATCGAAAGTGATTCAGGTCATACTAATTTGAATATTTACTTTTCATCAACCTACACAACAACAACTTTGGCTCTCTTTCTGCAAACTGATTACTCGTTTTAAAAAATGTTCTACTGAAGTAAAATGTGTTTTATTTAGGACGTATTGTCTCTGTGTGTATAATATTGGGCTATGGAAATATTACAATACGACAGTTATAAACAAATTTAGATCGGCTTATCACAAGAGTATTAAAAAATTCTTTGGCTTCTCACGAATGGACAGTATGACAAATATTTTACTTTTGTTGAAGTTGTCTAGCTTTGGAACTGTTATGCATAATGCTTCTGTATTAGCTCATGCGCAGCGTTTAAGGGTTCAAAATAGTATTATACAATATTTGAATGAGATTCTGGTGTAGTTTGACCTTCTTTGTG
>Ga0056128_1006044_pt1 | contig 15273 bp, 6 predicted proteins | sample WorMetLIZISLAND2_FD_71113 | JGI IMG/M metagenome (GOLD analysis project Ga0056128, IMG submission 71113) | Marine gutless worms symbiont microbial communities from Max Planck institute for Marine Microbiology, Germany - Olavius geniculatus... ...
GTTATTTTGATGAAAATGATTGCCGCTAATAACCCACAGCTTTACTACTTTTACTTACTAATGTACTACAATTTAATAACGTTTATACACTTCACAGTTGACAATTAGTCAAGCTCAGAGTAACGGACAATCATCACAGTAAATGATTAGCGTTCAGTTCAAATCACTAAATATATGTAGACCCTACTCTAGCTGCAGAAGATATAGGCCTGTGTATGTAAGTAACACAAGTATATGTCTTTAATCAAAATCTATCTACGGATGAAGTTGTAGTTGTCCCCATTACCGCGAATATACCGCATATTCTATCCCCATCCCCGCGGTATTACAGTGGCTCCTACCCCCATTCCGGCGGAAATACCGCCGTTATTGTTCCCATTACCGCGGTAATTACCCAATGTTAAATTGTGAAAAATTAGCTGGGGGGTTAAACTTTCAACGGTCGGAGCCCGACCAAAATTGTGCTGTAAATCGTACGTATACAGCCCTAGTATATACCTGACCCCTTAGTACATAATTTAACAGTGTGTTAAGGGGGTTGAGAAAACAGTTAGGGGTTCAATCTCCCCAACCCCCCGGCAATTCAAACACTGTAATTACCGCGGTTACCGGGGTATTACCGCCGTCCCCATCCCCATGTCACTCTTTATTTCGTATAGACTATGCAGTGTGCAGTGGGCGAGTATACGCTTAAGTAGGCGAACGGCTGCATGTTATGTCGACACCTGGTCGACATCTTCGCTTGTGATAACGAAAAATCACGGTGATAAATTGTGGACATTGAACAAATGTCAGCTGACACCACTCTGACAAATACGTGTAGGCTATACACAAATGCTTAATAATACGTTTGCAACATAGCACGTTTGTTGCATCGTACAGAACAGAACTTGATGTAAAGCAGGCATATAATATCACTTTTCTATTTGTGCGCATATTTTGAATGCAAAGCTGAAGCTCGCTATGTTTTGATGAAATAATAATCGGCAGAATAAGTGCTAAAAATGGAAAAAAATATTGACAAGCTGGTAGAAAATCGGCAATAGAAAATGGCAAATCCCACAACAAATCGAAACCAGATGCAATCAGAAATATTAAACCTACGCCGAAAACATTGCTGCCACCTGGCAAACACAAAGAACTTAAATACAACTGCTATCTTCTGGTAACGCATCCAGCAGCGCAATGACTCCACGTCCACTATCCAGAATAACTAGGATCGCCAGGGAAATGTAAATCAATTTCTTGGACCCTCCTTGGGCCGTGGCACCGTGCCCAACGTCAACCCTGCACAATATTTCACTAAAATCTATTCACAGTTTTTTTTTCACAAACTCAGCTGACAAAAAATTGACTGACCAAAAGCACATCAACGTGGAAAAAAACCAATAAGCAAAATTTGGGCTGTTGAGGCATGTACAAAGCAACAGAACTGAACTAAACTGAAATGCCAGTTATACCCCGTTTACACGATCGAGCAAACATTGAGCAAATGTATTCAAAATGCACGTGCTAAATGCTGCTCGACGTCTGCTCGATGTTTGCTAGCATTCATCCAGCTAGCTCGACGAGTTATGGTAATTAGCATGCTAATTAAGAGGGCGGGAGGGTTGTAATTGGAAGCCTATATAACACGTGATCAGTTGTGTGCTAAGCCTAAGCCTACATTTGAGCCAGGGGCGGGGTTCCATCTGACCTGCTTGATGTTTGCTCGATGTTCGCTCGATCGTGTAAACGGGGTATTAAGTTGCGTTGCATGGACTGTACACAGCGAACGTATGAAACGGCAGTTGATTCAGCTTAAGTCGGTTGATTTTCGTTTGTTTTGTACCAGCGACGTCAAAGATTAATTTTTTTTCACTTTTCCGACAAAATTTCTACAGAAAGTTGTAAATATCCGACAGTGAAAATTATCGGTGCTCAAAATTTCAATTTTGTCTCTAAATTAATCTAGAATGGCGGTTTTCTATCGCCAAAGTTTGCATTTTTTGTTCGCGTCAAGTTTGCGACAAGAAAACTATTTCCGACAATTTTCCGACAGCAAGAAATTTAGGGGAACGAGGGCCATTGGCTTGAGCCCAAATTCCATTACGCCGACTTTACGACTTTCACCGAAACTTCCCCGCAGGGAAAGTCGAGGACACAAAGCATGAAAGTTCGCGACACAAATCATGTTGCCGACATTCATGATTTGTGTCCACGACTTTCCCCGCGGGGAAGTTTCGGTGAAAGTCGGCGTACTGGAATTTGGGCTTTACCCTTCACCGCCTCCTACGATGCCGCTACTGCGAGCGCGCGTTTATACGCGTTCGATGTCGTCAAAGCGTTTGACTGCGGCGGCGGCTGCAGAAGCAGCAGCGCCATGGGTGACGGTGTAGTAGGACACCAGGGTAGCAGGAGACGACTGAGTGGAGTAGTACTGTAACTCGTGATGGTCCGCACCCGACGAGCCGCGATAAAGCTCTGATTCCACTGCCGATGTCGACGACTCGTCGTCCGTCGCAACGGCCGGATAAGTGTGATGTAGGCTCAGATGCTGCTGACGCTGAAACAACTCATGATGATGACGATGATGATGAGGTATCACTCGTAAACATGCGACAAAATGTTTAAAACTTAACCTTTTTGCTGGGCGGAGATCATGAGTGATGGAACTTGGGCTTCACTACTTGGGCTTTCATACGCGGCCCTCCATATCGTCACAAGTCGATGTGTTACGGTGATATTGGCGATGCTGAAACAACTGATGATGATGATGATGATGCAGCAGTTGTGACGTGGGGTGGTAGTAAGTCGTCATGTGGTACGGAGTCTGGTGGCTGGAAGGAGGAGGGCTCCTGTGACTGGTGTGGAGTTCATCCTCCGAGCAGTCACTGCGTTCGTCGTCGTCCTCAGACCGAGGGTCGGTGGCGCGGCGTAGCGGTAGGTCCGGACAGGGAAGCAGTGATACAATGCCTCCGCCAGTGTTGATGGTCCGGTGTGTCGGGGAGGCTGCTGGGCGCTCGTTCTGCGGTGGCTCAGAGCGGCGCGTGTCGCCCGACCCGGAGCGACTGTCCTCGCCGGTCATTGCTGACGACACCGCTGACGTCATTGGCGCTGTAGTCGTCGTTGAGCCGCCCACCGCTGGACTAGACGTCTCCCTGTACCAGTACCACAAATGCATGCTTAGATGGCTAAATGGTATAGCTCTTCATAGAAAACCCATCTCAGAACTACGGAGCGTCACCTGCCATATGGGATCACACAGTGTTACCTGCCACCGAATGCAGCTTGGTTTTTTCCGCGCCCCGCCATAATCCCAGCCAAACAGATCGGTATTCAATTTACTTATCCCGGAGGGATGGACGGCTGAGTTTACCTTAGTGCTGGTTATTTACAGAGAGTTTAGCTGTTCGCAGGCATTCACCCATCCAAGTAGTAACCACGTCATAGCGACCCGACAGGAAGTTGAACCTATGATCTCTCGATCATAATATAAGTCTGACGTCCTAACCGTTGCACTACAAGCCATTATCAATCAATCGATCATTGAATCTGGAATTTTTAAAGTATTTTATGCAACAAATACGACTGCTAGGTCACTAGACACAACTGAAAGCAGTCCAGTTTAGAAAATAGTCAGGTGAGTTTTGAGTCGCTGACGAAAAATGGACAACGACTCGGCAGACGTCACGTCGTCCGGCAGGTCGTTCTACGTCCATGGATCTACAACCGGCAAAACCCGGTTGGCGACTGTTGTCATCTACACCAAAATCATTGCCAGACGTGACCTTTTTTATTTGCCGCTTTACTCGCATAAAATGCTGAGAATAGTATTTCTTGCATTACTTAACCGTATACAGAAACTAAGCCTAATATATTTTTGTTAAAAATAGTTCGTTCAGAGAAAAATGGCGCCTGTCAAATTTCATGTCCAAAATTGTGGTTTACCTACCACACCCACACCACTATTTTACGCTACCGACTGAAAGTGAAAGTGAAACTGAAACTAGCTCAGCTATCTTTGAGACCGGGAAGTAAATTTTTTTTCATTGTTCGCACAAGCGATCGCATTTATTGTCTCTTTCGTTTACAGTTGTTCGAATTTCGTTTTCAGAGCGCGCGACCTCCCTGCGTGCACGTCAATAATTACTCCACTCAGCCACTTACTAAAAGTGAAATCGTACTTGGGAGTTTTTCCGCTCACGGTAACTAAGTGAAACCGAAACCACAACTCACCTGTCCTTGGATTCGGCGGCGCGATCTCTCTGCCGTCTATTCTTGAACCAGTTCGACACCTGGGTGGTCGTCAGGCCCGTAGCTTCGGCCAGTTCGCGCTTCTCGCGCGGTGACGGGTACGGGTTGTGGGCGTACCAGTCTCTCAAAACAGTGCGTGACTTCTCCTTGAAGCAGTAGCTCGTCTCCTCCCCGTCCCAGATCGTCCGAGGCAGCGGGAATTTCCGCCGGACCCGGTATTTTCCCACAGCGCCGAGCGGCCGGCCGCGCAGCTTCTCCGCTTCGATGTAGTGACCTTTTATCATTATCATTCATAAAGTTATTTATTCTCCGAAATAAACGCAGCAGAATTCAGTCAATATTGTAATCGATCAATTCAATCGGAAGGCTGCCAGCCAGAGAAGAAGCCCTACGCTGACTAGCCGACTGTACAGTCATTAACGTCGTTTTCACACTAACCGTTTTACGTTTTCAGAGACAATGAAAAAACGCCGAAAAATGTTTTTAAAAACCGTTAAAAATTTTGTAACAATATAGATGGCAAACGTCCATAAAACGTGCAGTGCTACTATCTAAAAATGTACTTATATGCAATAGACCTTTGAGCCAGAGGGACTGCAGCTTAGCGTGATTGTGCGGTGAGAAATTGTGTGACTCGAGCAGTCGGTAGAGCTCCTTGAAGTGTCCACGATGAAACGCCACGACTGCCTTCGCCTTCAAGACGCTCTCGTTCTTATGCAGATGTTCACAGGCTGGCAGAGACCAAAGGAACCTGGCCAGGCGTTCCACATTGCCGGAGTTTTGTAGCACCTCGCAGACGCATGCCACCTGCACAACGCAGTGATCATCTTCAGTTCACCACATGACCGGTATAGCAAACAACGAATAAAACCAAAACATATAAGAACGCAAACTTTAACTAAACTTAGCTAACTAGGCTAATAATCATACAAACCAGTACAATAGGCCCTAACACACTTACCAGGCTATGTCTTTCAGTTTTCGAGTTAGAAGCTTGTAGCTTACGGAAAACGTACGAGTAGGCCTATACGAAACAATCGGACGGAAGGATGGACGGACGGTCGGGACGGACGGGCAATACTCACAATGCGGTCTGGCTTCGTACAGTCACCAGAACGACGCCACGGCAGCGTCCTTATCGCAGTTAAACCTATATCCTATACAGTGTGCGATCAAAGTTCCGGGATGTTTGTTTATCTGCGTAATAGCTACTAGGGCCTAAGCCTATAGGTGCGTGATTGGCAATGTAATAGCTCGCACCTGTTCACGAACGTCTAGTAGCCGGAAACGGATAGGCTTAAAGGCAATGCACCTAGGTCCTACTGTGAGCTAATGTCATCACAGCGTCCTACCCTCAACGAAGTAGAAAACGAGTAGTAGTTTAAGGATACGGGATCTAGGATAATTGAAAAGGTGGTATGGCTGCTAGCTGCATCGCGGGTCCAATTGTTCGCTGACGAGGGCAATGGATGGCCGCATAGTGCGCTGCGGTGTTATGGCTCATATCAATCAGCTGCCAGCTGCCACCACTTCTGAGATTGTAAAGCGTTTCTGGTCACCACGAGTATGACTCATGTGGCCTAAGAGGTGCTGTATCAAACACCGGTCGTATCTTTGCCTTTACCTACAGTGGCGTACGTCTAAAGCGACAATTGAGATGAGAGAGAGAGAGACTGCGCAAATTCAGTCAATGAGCTAGGTAGATAATTCAAGACCTGTTCCTGGGTGAAGCCGAAGGAAGGCAGCATTGAAGCTCCCGAGCTGGTCGCGCCGGCATTGCAGACTGCATGTTGACGCTGACGCTGGTCCAGCAACTGCAGGGCTTGCGATGATGACGATGAGGATCCGCCATGCATCGATTGTTCAGCGGATGTTGATTTGTACGATCCGCAACCGGCAACACCAGCTCCTGGGAGCGTCTCGATCATGTCTGTAGTAGTGATTGCAATACCGGGATTGGATTTTCAATACCGGGATCCGGAATTGAAAAATTTGTAATCCCGGGATCTTGTTTCGGGATTAGGCTTACAGATTGGTCGTTATTTTGGTATCCCCAATTGACTTATTTTATGCACAGGAATCCTACGAAAGGTATATCCGAACTGTAGAGAGTGACAGTGACGGCCAAAATACAAATTTCCCGCAACAGCACGAAGCAGTACTCTAGCGCTCACAAAATATTCTATTCACCAGACGGCTAGAATTCTTATTTTTGTCATTTAATACGCGAAAACGTACAATTATAGCTAATTTTTGTAATCCCGAAATCCCGGGATTGAGACGCTGCTAATCCCGGGATTCGGGATCCCGGGATTGCAATCTCTAGTCTGTAGTGCCACCGTGTGATGGAAAGTTCACTGCGCGCGCAGACATTGACAGCAAACATAGGTTGAGAACTCGAGACTTTATATCGGTCTGAAATTATCGTCGACATTCACCAGCTTAGCCAAAATTTTACAATCTGTTAAAGATCGTTGATATTTACTGAAAACAAACAGCCAAAATATCGAACACAAACACTTCAACAATTGAGTTAAAATTAATCAAAGCAAAAACTGTAACTGCATGTGTGGTGATCGCGATAAACAGCGGCGGCATGGGTTAAAAAGATCGGAAGCAGGAAGTTGCAATTTTCCGGCTAAACAGATAAGCCTATGAGTACTCAAAAGCTGCAATTTTGGGCGTCAAGTTTTTTTGTTCAAAATGAAGACTTTTTAACCCCAGTTTTTTTAAAAATTTTTTGACAAAAAGTTTCTCACAAGAAGAGCATTTTCCAACGAGTTAAATTTATGGAGACTTTCTCCTCCTGGAACGAAGCCTGTATCGATATACTTAAATCAATTTCTAGCAATGAAACAAAAGATCTACAGCCGAGCCGTCACTCGTTCATGTATCAACGCGCTGTAGAATCAACAGTTAGGCCTACTCAAGCATCTGAAAGCAAGATTGGTCGAGGCTGCGTAATGATATCTATTTGGGATGAAATTCATGCGATGTTTTGAAATCCAACAATACGGCTTGCAGTGCCGACACCGGCGACACATGATCGGAGAAGTGAGAAGGTAGTTGGATTTAACTGCAATCCAGACTTTTTTGTGAATTTTGCGTGCATAATCTTCTGCCGTTAAGAAATAGCGGATGTAAATACGTTAAGTGGCAACACCATTCTGGCAAAGGTTTCAGGTCTGTGATCACCTATAATTTCGTGTGTTTTTTTTAAATCCAAAACTTTAACTTTTTAAGTTATCGCAGTTTTGCGTGAACTGGCAGAAAGAAAGTTTATACAAACTTCGACCGCATTCTTTGTTGTCTGCTTTTTAAACGGCTGCCATGTGATATACAGAATAGAATGCAAGACAGCCTATACTGTATAGGCCTACATGCCCGCGCTGCATGTCTTCGATTTCTGTATATAGATAAGCTTATGCCTCTGACTGCATCAACTATCACTGTTGTTTTATATCAAAATATGGTCCATCACGACTGCACGACATCTGTACTGTAAATAATATTAGTAGCGAAGTATAATAGGGTGTTTACACGATCCAGCAAGCGTCCAGCAAACTTCCAGCAAATGTATTCAAAATGCACGTGAATTGCTGGACGTTTGCTGGAAGTTTGCTGGATCGTGTAAACACCCCATAAGATTTCCAGAGAATTAGCAGCCGAATGCACAAACCGTCTTGAGTGTCTGTTACATTTTTCATACAGAAGTAATCGATCTTACAGCAGACTCACTGACACGTAAGATAAAACTCAGTCTAAACATTTTGTGTAACATTCTTTAAATTTTATGCACCACACTATACGGCACGCATTAAGCAAAATTTCGTGAATGGCAAGTTGGACATAAATTATCGATAACGAAGAAAAACGGAGGAACATAAAAAGAAGTACGTGTACGTGTACGTGTACTGCAAGTTCATTGATAAATTCATATTTTTTTCACCCAAGCTTAACAACAGTTACTCTTGACAGTAAAAATTTAATTGATATGTTCTACAAAACGAGCGCCGGAGCCTACTGTCGTAGCAAACGGTCCGCGCGATACTTATGAATCGTGCTTCAACGGCTATACAGCTGATCTCATGCAGTTTTATTGTCACGAGTTATGTTGCGTTGTCACTGCGCGCGTGGACGATCCCAAATGTATCCGTTTATTAGGGTGAGGTAGCGCTTGGATTAGGACTTGACTGAACAATCAATTGAGATGACGTTAAAGCGCGTCACGCACCGCGACGGCGCGTTAATTCAGTGAGAACGCACCTTTATGGGGTGTTTACACGATCCAGCAAACGTCCAGCAATTCACGTGTATTTTGAATACATTTGCTGGAAGTTTGCTGGACGTTTGCTATTAATGACAGCGCAGCGCAGCGCACTATAAAATCTACTGAGCATCCGCGGTGCGACGTGCAGAATACCACCCCATCGCTTAGCTAAATGACTAAATCTATCTCCGTTACTTCTTATTGTCGCAGTCACTTCATTTTTTCTTCTTTGGCTAGGAATAGGAGGCTGAGTTGGCCTGCGTGGCCCTTTAATAGACTAGCCTACAAGTCGGCATGCAGATTTCTTGGTTGTGCGCAGGGGAAAAAGCCATTTTTATAGCTGAAATGACGCTTGGTTTCAGCGCAAGCAACATTCTCGCCGAAGGAGTGAAGGTATTTCGCGACTGTAGGCGTCAGGTGATTACGTCATGATTAAACTGCTAAAATAGCGGCTGTAACCAGTAATTTAGACAGGTCGGTGCCCGTGACGTCAACGCCTTATAACGAGGCTACAGTGACGTCACAGTATGACGCCATGTGCACGTCGGCGGTTGGAACTAATACACTGTCCACGTGTTAACTGTAAACTGGTGATTATTTCTTTGTAAACACGCGACCACCCGTCAAAATGCACAAAATAGACAAACCGGTAACCGACTGCAAAACGTTATGGGCGTTCGTCTTCACTTCATTGTGGGACACCCTGTATACTTAACCTGTGCTGCAAAGAAAATTTATGATTAGGCCTATTATCTGCTTAACGTAGGTATATAAGATTTTCACAAAATGAAACCTACTTAAATTAATGGCCAACTAACAAGAAAAAGAAAAATGCACTCGCTTGATATAAGATCAAGTCACTAAATATAATTATGCATATACTGTAGGACCTACGTCCGCTAAATGCAGACAACAACAACTTGCAAGACAAAAAAAATATTACAATTAATTAAATACAAATTAATCACTAAATCATGCAATTGTCCTAGCTGTGTTTAATTACCACTTAGCTTTAATTACCTCTAATGAAAAACTGTGTTTTGTTTTGCAGGATTCCCTATAGTGTAGCAAAACGGTGGAACAGTATAATTGATAGAAGTACACAAATACAATGCCTAAAATAGCAGGATATTAACTGCTCGCATGCGTTTTCAATGAGACTATACGAAATCTACTAATCTTATATAACGACTTTTTATGTAATATATTTTTTCTGTATTTTATAACACTATAGACCTACAATAACTCTAGCATAATTGTCAATTGTCACCATATCGTTAAAATCTACGAATCGGAAAAAACTTAAGCCAAACTGTCTTATAGGTCGTCGTAACTCGCTATGACGATATAATTAGTTAGGCCTACGTTACGTGACACGTTGACCTTGAAACGTCATTGACAACCGAGCTGCCTCCAGGACACATAGCGACAGACGGACAGACGAACGGGCGAACAGCGGTCAGCAGGGACAGGCCACGTGACAGGGGAGGGCGGGGCGCACGGGGGTCATTCACCCCAAAGTCAACTAATCAGTTACATCTGCAGGGCGCATGCGCAGCTATCATTACATCATTGTTATCTATAGCCAAGCGTCTTCACACCTTCACACCTTCTCACCCACAGAATTAATATCATACGTATGCTTGTATAAGATAGAACCAGGACAAAAGTAATTTGACAAACGGCCGAATCGATCTCTTCGTTTGTATTTGCCCGGTCTAGGTAGCAGCATAAAACTGACGGTTTGGCTTCAATTTGCAATCGCATGTTTTGACTGGGGATTAGACTCCAAAATCTCCCTTTCCCAAAGTCAACACTCTCTGTATGGCAAACGATGAAAGCCTATAGACCATATCTACAACAGTGTCAACTCCACACCTCCGCACTGTCCATTTTAGCTGTATCTTGTACGCCTAATTATAATGCAATATATAATAATACTAATCTAAGCCGTGGCATCGACGGCTTGATGTATTTACGATTGACATAAAAAATCATTCGACTGACTCGTCAACGCTTCGCATATCGGCCTGTAGTTTTTCGATGGCGATTGCGACACAGCTGATTTGACAAATTTCCCGCAAACCTCCAATCTTGTAGGCTTTTAATACGCATTCGTCTGCATTCGCCATCACGTGGTATATAAAACGAAGAAATCAAAGCGAAATAACCACGATAAAAAAGGCAATTAAATTGCAGTGCGCAGAAAGCACACAATGACAGAAATGCCTAATTCAAGATTATATGTTACGCCCCATACAAACAGCTACCGGAATAGACGATAGGCCTAACTTAGTAGTCGGCAGTATGTTTCCAAAACGATTGTTGGAAATCGCCCGAGTATTTGCTCCAACTTGCCCCCTCTTCGCGGGTGACGTTAATGTAAAGAACACTCAATACATTCTGCGTTTGCATATAGATATAATATAGCCTATTTGCGTTATAATGTACGTGATGGGTCCATAAAAACACTCACTGATGACACTTAGCAGCATCCGTTTTTCCCCGCAAACCATCACGGAAGCTCAGGGCGACCGTCGACGCCGTAATGTAGCAGTTTTTACACACGCATCAAGATATCTGGTGTCGCTACATTTTGTCGTCGCCAAAAGCGACTAGGAGGTTTTGTTTACACGAGACACGGGGTAAAAAATAAGTAAACTTAATAGCGAGCAGCGCCGACGCCGCCAGTCACGCAGCTCAGGATCAAGTTTCATTCAACCAGTCGATGACATGCGCTGAAATGCATGACGGGAAGACTAGACACGTGACCCGAACACGTGACGATGCGTCACCATGGCAACAGCAGCTGTCCCGTGCATGTCTCAGCTGAGCAGCATTACTACATGCAGCTTAGTTGAAAAGACGCTCTCGTGTCTTATTTTTACGCGCGACAGCATGTAATGTTTCGCGCGTCTTAGCCATCATTGAGGTTTCTGTCTGTTCGTCCGTCCGTCTGTCATATCTTTGAGCCCTATCAGAACGGTGCAAGCTAGGATCACGAAATCTTTACTGTGGGCTACCACAAGGACTCAAGTTTTTCGCGACAAAATTTCTTGCCCCTGGGTGAAGGGATTCTTCTCGAACGAGAGCGTCAAAGAAGGGTACAATTTAGAAAAAACGCTATTTTGCCGCTATAGCTCGTCAGTGCAAAAACGGTTGCAGATAGGTATAATACAAACATGTTGCTTATTATAACAAGTACTGGTCACGGGCTTTGTAGTTTTATCAACATCGATGACTTTGAATGACCTTGAACTCCCACTAGAGGGGCTTTGGGCGAATTTTTCGCTGTTTTAGGCTGCAGGCACAATTCAAAAGTGAATTGCAACGAAATGGCTGGAGATAGACCAAGGTAACCTGCATATGAAATTTTCAGCATCAAACATAGATTTTAGTAGTTTAAGTTTCGATCCCCTAAGTTCAAGGAGGCCTGAGCACGCGAGCGTCAAATAGGGGTACCCCTCTAAAAATTAGTTATTTTACCGATATTGGCTCGTCTACCGTGAAAACATGCAGTTGCAGATATGCATATAGACCTGCTGCTTATTATATAACAAACACAGGTGACGAGCTTTGTTGGGATATCTACTTCGATGATTTTAAACGACCTATAACCCACAAAATAAGCGGTTTAGCGGGTGTTAGTAATTTTTTTGCAATTTTTGGTTGCGATGCACATTCCAAGGGTACATTGCGACAAAATGGCTGAAGATAGACCAAGACAATGTGCGAATAGGACTGCTAATGCTGTCGCGCGTCTCATGAGCTTTGCTCAAATTACTTGTTAACTTATTTACCTAGCGAGACTTTTCTGCTCTGACAGGCGCATCGCCCTTCTCCCCTATACTTGCGCAGCCTGCGCCCAGTGAAAAATAGGAGAAAGTTTTGTTAAGGGTGTAGATAAAAACTTTCAACTTTTTTCACTTCACAATCTACATCTTTAACAAAACTTTCCACCATCTATTTTTTCAGAATATGGCATGAGCTTCTGACATGGCATGCACAATCAGCCACTTCAGTCTTTAGGCCAAACTACGAAATATCACTCGATTATCCGTAAAGTTGACTCAATTATGTCATATTTTGTCATATTTGGTTGCCACCTGCGCAGCGTGATTCAAAAAAACTTTTTATAGCTTGCAACTTTTGCAGTAACCTATTCAGCAGATGGCACCAAATTTGGCAGACATCAGCGCTACGTGATGTCTGATAAAAGCTCGTTCCATAAGTTCCGTAATACCCCGCTTACACGATTGAGCAAACACCAAGCAAACGTCGAGCGAATGTATTCAAAATACACGTGCTAATTGCTCGACGTCTGCTTGATGTTGTCAGCATTTATCCAGCTAGCTCGATGAGCTATGGTAATTAGCATGCTAATTAGAAGGGCGAGCGGGTTGTAGCCTAATTGGAAGGCCTATATAAGACGTGATCAGTGGGCTAAGCCTATAGCCTGAGCCAGGGGGCGGGGTTCCATCATGCCTGCTTGATGTTTGCTCGATGTTTACTCGATAGTGTAAACGGGATATAGGCCTAAGTTCTATAAGTTGTTTTACAATAATACATGCTATAGATAAAACTGACAGTTTTCTAGTGCTTGCAAACGGTGAATGCGAAATGTATTCGTATTAGTAAGCGGAATATGGGCTTTAAGTCGGCTCGCTGTCGCACGCGGGTCGCTTAGAAGTCGCTGGTCGTAGGTTGGTCGGCGTCTTGCGCTTTTATAACCGAGAACTCGATATGACTTGAATCGACATGCCGCATAAGCGCGCCGGCCGCACGCCTGCCGATCGAAATCGGAGATTTTTAGTCCACGCCGTTTGATCGCCGAGCTATAGGCCTACGCGCGTGCACCGTATCGTATCGAATCGAATCGAGTACTCGCCGTCCGCGTCTCTCTAATTCGCCGAATTAAGGCCTTTGAACCGTTTTAGCGCCTGTAACGGCGGCGCCTTTTGAGCGTCATCTCTCATCACAAAGGGAACCCACAATAAGTCAACGAATGTCAAAGTTAATGACTTCGATTTTTTGTGGGCTCGTTATATGGCAATATATGGCACAACTTTGTCAAAGTTGGGAAAACTCGAGTGTTATCTTGTAGTTTGGCGCAAGGGCGTCTACTCCATTGACCGATGGAGGCAAATGCCTTCTGAAAAAATTGAGGAAAACAAAAAAAATTGAAAACTGGGGAAAAGATTTTTTTGATGGCAAATTGCCTAAAATACCGAAATACGCATAACACAAAATGCGACAATTTTGCAATACTCCAATTTTTTCTGCTCGCTTCGCATGCAGATTAGGCCTACTTGTTGCCCCCATTTTTAAATTTGAGATACCATCATCAGTGGCGGTTTTAGGCCACCCCCAAGTTTTGCTTCAGTCCCCTCCCCCAGTTTCGTGGCCAACCATAATTTTTTGCAAAGATAACACAAATATCTGATTTCATTGCGTTTCCAAATTTTAGAAAAGTGGGCAAATTTGCGGCTTCCATTGAACGTCCGAAAACCAAAAGTGCTTCGGCTTCAGGAGGGCTTCGCCCCCGTTATCCCCTGACCAGGGGTTCTGCCCCTGGACCCCGCTGGGGGCTTTGCCCCCAAACCCCCGTTATAGGCTCGCGCTACCGCGCTCGACATGGGGCCGTGCCCCCCAGATATGGCGGGCTAGAACCGCCACTGACCACCATACTTTTTTATTGCTTAAACTGCACTGAATTTCGTCAGTTAATACTTTGCAAAGTAAGTAAAAAAATTTCCCATCAGATGTCATACTTAACGCTAAAATGCACCAAATTCGATTTCGGCTAGGGCTTCGCCCCAGACCCCACTGGGGAGCTTATAGCGCTCCCTCAGATCTTTTAGCTAGATTCAAGATAACCTTCTTTCAATGGGAATGGACAGAATGAAAAAGGAAAGTAAAAAACAGTGGCGTAAACAAATGGGAGGGATTTTAGCCCCCAATCATAAGCATACGTTTAAATCATAGAGGTCTGCATGTAAAAAAATTTTAACCGTTAAAACGTTAAAAATCGTACAAAAATTTCTAAAACGTCTAAAAACGTTGAATAAAAACATTAGCCCTAGTTTATTCAATTTCTTGTCTAATGCCAAATGTTGTAGGTGCAGTATAGCTAAAACTAGAGACAAAAAAAACTTTATTTGGTTTCACTTTCAGCGTGGGTCATAAGACCAAGTATTCCTAGACTAGTAAACCACCATTGTCCGTTTCTGTGGTCTCAAATGTGTCTTTCGAAGTGATTGATAAAATTTTCAATAAAGGATTTAAAAAGTAAAAAAGTTATAAACGTAAAAGCGTGGCAAAAATGGAAAAACACGTTTTTTACATTCATGGTTTAAACTGCACTAAATTTGCCAAATTGGTCAGTTTGTTCTCTAAAAAATAATAAAAATTATTGCCACTAGATTTCGTCTTTTAAAGCTAAAATGCACCAAATACGATTTCGGCTGGGGCTCCGCCCCAGACCCCGCTGGGAGAGCTCACAGCGCTCCCCTAGATCCCTTAGCTGTGTTTCAGAGGTCTTACTTCTAAGGAAAAAGGGGGAAGAAAAGAAAACGGGAAAAAAGGAAAAACAACAACAAAAAGAAAAAAAGAGACGAGAGAGGGAGGGACAAAAGAGACGAGGTTTCCAATACACGTTTCTGGCTACGTCACTAAGAAAAAAGGGGAAGGGCAACGAAAAGGGAGAGAACGGAAAGGATAAAAAAAATTAAGGGGAGAAGGGGGAGGGGAGGGCGTCAGAGTTGGGG
>Ga0056128_1006046_pt1 | contig 15270 bp, 8 predicted proteins | sample WorMetLIZISLAND2_FD_71113 | JGI IMG/M metagenome (GOLD analysis project Ga0056128, IMG submission 71113) | Marine gutless worms symbiont microbial communities from Max Planck institute for Marine Microbiology, Germany - Olavius geniculatus... ...
GAATTTATGGAAAAGCTTTACGGTTCCTGAAACTAGAGTCTTCCAGGCAGCCGACGGTGAAGATTTGGTAATTCTAGCTTGCACCGTTTTTGACTGATCCACCCGTGTGACAGACGGACAGAATTGCAATGGCTAAGATGCACTGAAAGCAGTAGCTGCTTTCGCGCGTAAAAATCCGAGGCCAAGTTTACATACAAGTGTTCCTAAGTCGGACTTCAGAGAAACTCGCAAAAAAAGATTTGCAGGAAAAAATGCATTTCACAACAAAATCTCCAGAAAAATTTAGCAAATTCCATGTTGCAGACTTATGAGAAACTTAGGAAGATCTTAGAAAAATTTGCAAGAGCTTATGAGCTGAAAACATGAAAAACTTAGAAAAACAGAGTTACAACAATTTGAAGAAAATGTACTCGACAAAACAGCAGAAAGGAACTGATGAAATTCTAAACTCAGGATGAACTCAAGAACATCTTAGGTGGAAAATCGTAGAAATATTATCTAGAAAGTTCTGTAAAGTTGGCCTCTGGTCAGCAAATAGCAAGCGATACTACAAGCCATAGCAACATTACTTCAAACTACAATCTGGCAGCTTAACAAATAAACATCAGCCACATGTGTTTTGATTAGTGACAGTGGCATTAGGGACGGGGGGGGGGAAATTGTCCCATAAGTTTTAGCCTGTGGAAAAATTTTCTTCCTGCCGGAAACTTTGCTTCCAAAAATACAGTACTTGGGAAAACTGGCAACAATTTTTCTTCACAGGAAACACAGGAAAAAATGCCACTTTTTCCCGTGAAGACAAGTTGTTGTCAATTTGCCAAATTTGCGCATTATGTTGAAATTTAACAACTGAATGCCAAATGCGGGAAATAATGCCGTAAGTGCCATAACTACGAAACCAAAATTTTCAGTCTGAAAACTGTCAAATTTGACTTATATGACAACTTTGGTTTTTTTTGTTCTCGAGTTAAGATGCTGTGTGAGACAAACAAATGGACAGACGGATGGACATGAGCTGTATTGTGCCTATGGCTGTTTAATAACAGCCTACGAAAACAATACACTACTATCATTGGTAGAAAACAAACACAGAACATTCACGCTGAACCTTGCACATCAGTAATTAAAACCAACAAAATAATATCAACAAATGCCACAATCAATGAAGCTGTATGTTCACTTTACCCTAATGAACAACCGTAAAGTTTATAATCATCCACTTAAAAAAATTCACAACAAACTTTTCAACAAATTTTTATTTACTGTAATGAATAACAAATTGTAATCATCCATTTCAAAAACAAGTCAAGTCTATACTTCTGCAGAGATACTATAAAAAACAAAAAAAGGTGGAAAGAATAATATTCCGATACAACAGTGAAATATCAAACCAATTAAGTTAATTTTAATACCACAAAATTGGCACATTTCCTTAATCAGCACCTCCCGTACTAGTTACTGGTAGTTACCGTAACCGCAAAGTACTGTAAGAAGAACTCCAAGCTCACTATGTCGTTAAATTTTAATGATAAGACATAACAGCTTCTCAAACGTGACATATTAAATCTTCCACTGCTAGGGGACTAGAATACTAACAAACAAACAAACCATGATAAAAAAACATTTAGTTTCCTGCACTTTTACATCCTTCATCCATGCAGATTATTCAAAAACTTGCAAACAAATTTTGATGAATTCTGTGCAGTTGTTTGACTGAGAAAGGGGTGGAAATCGGGGGTAATCCACTCTCTATCTTGCCCCGATTTTTTCATCACAATGGAACATATTACATATGAAACTGCAATAATTTAGTATTATCAGGGTTCCCACTCAAATGACAGAATCAAAATTCAGGACTTTTTCAGCACCATAAAAACAAGAAAAACCCACCGACACACTTAGCCAAACTACAAGCAACTGAGTTATTTTAGTGAGTAAACACGATACACAAAGTATTATCTGATAGACTTATGATGTGAAGCAATTCCAGTAATTAAGCACAAATGTTACTGGAAAAAAATTACGGTTTCAGTATGTTGGTTTTCCAGGATAACACTAGCAAAAATCAGGACTTTCTTAAGACTTTTTCAGCACCCATGTCCAATTTCAGGATTTTCAGTCCTGAAAAATAAAAAGTCAAATTTCAGGACAAGTGGGAACCGTGTATTATTATGGCAGCACTAATGTACCGTTCGCATGCACAATGTGCGAGACCTAACACGAAAAGCAGTCTTATGGTACAACTGCAAAATAAACAGTTTTCCATAATCCAGTACTAAATTTCTACTGTCCACAATTCAGAGATTTAAGCTGGTCAATTTCCCATGGTCTTTTCCACGAAAGCTGACAAATTCCTGACATTTAGAGATTTTCCTAATTTTCTTCATAACCGAGTCAAACTAGAAATACGTTCTGTGGAACGAGGTATCTGTCCCATTGCCACGCTATTATCCTAGCAGCTGTGTATAAGTGGGGTAGGTGCAAACAGGGTGCAATTATCTTTCACGGGGGCCGAGTTGTAGTCAATTTTGTCCCAAAATTCATTGCCATGGCAACAGGGGTCGGCAGGGGAGAAATTTAAACGACACCATCGGATAGCCCGGGCCAAAAACAGGCGGTAGGTGCAAACAGCGCGCAATTATCTTTTACGGGGACCGAGTTATACCGCTTTGAAGTCCCCATAGGCCGTAATGCAAATTTTTAAAAATTTGGGTTAAAATAGGGGAATTAGTTATCAGATTTTTATCCCAAACAAAATCAATCTTACTTTCCAGGCCCCGAATCACTGTGCAAAATTTCATCAAAACTGCGGCCGTAGGAGTGTTTACAGACAGACTGACAGAATGACAGACCGACGCAAGTGATTTTATAATCTGTCCCTCGCTATGCTATAGCAATGGGACAGATAAAAAGCCACATACACAGAAAACAACATTTCAAAACAGAGTGACAGATGGACAGGACAACTAAACAATGGTAACAAAGTGAGATACAACTGAACATAACAAGAGCAAATACAGGGAGGGTTCCAGTATTCCATACCAGCCCATACTGTCCCAATTCAAACCCAGGGTTCGTTCCTACAGGTCTTCTGACACATTAACTTTCTAACTTTCAACCTTAGCATTTAAACCTGCATCTGTAGGGACCACAGTTTTCAGTGGCAGCAGTTTTCTACAGATTCTGTGGTCCGTGGAAAACTGTGGTGCCCAACCATCTGTCTGTGGCTGGTTAAGGACCTGACAATGGCAACTGGTTGCGAGTTGCAACATTGGCTGAAAGATGTCCGATATCTTTGACACAGAACTCAATTACTACAGTACAGACTGTTTCACTAAATTAACAGCATGAACAAAGCCAATATCATGCTCAGTCTCAACAGTGCCAGAATCTAAGCCGGAAACATGTAACTTCAATGGTTGCGTGTCCATAGTTCGAAGTTTCAATAGTCCAAAGGTTTATACTGCAACACGTATTTTCACTAATTCTAACCCTCACCCTAACCCTAACCCTAACCACAATGCTAATCTTAGTTGAGAGAAAATGTGGAAACTGAGTCAACATCTGTAGAAATGTACATATGAAACAATCCTGAAGCCTATCGAACTTTCGGATTGTCAAGCTGCCTCTAACTTAGATCACTCCACTTCTTCATCAGTACGCAAAGCTTCAGCCCTGTTCAGTGTCAGGCTGCTCTTTAGCCAACAAATCCGACCTCACAACAGTCTCATTGGAAGAATCCATGGCGACGTTTAGTGCAGATGGTATCCGCGAGTCTTCGGCAGAATCCTCCAGCTTTCTCAGCTGTGTGGAAGAAGATGAATGGTCAGTAGAGGGACTGGTGTGCTCTGTATGACCTGGCGCTGAACCATGCATGGTCTCTGCTGTTGTCTTGGGCTTGCAACATTCATCGGAATTGTCCGGTTTCCTGCTGTGGTTGGAAGAAGGTAGCCCATCATCAGAAGAAAAGCCTGTAGGCTGGGCAGTCGTATGCTGAGAAGAGTCAACACCACTCTCTGGTGTGGTGTCATGTTCACTGACTGTGGACAGCGTTGGTACTGAAGCGGCTAACACGTCATCAGATGGCACACACACTTCAGCATCGACACTTCGCTGTTCTACGGATGCAGATAAATCTTCCGACAAATCTCCCACCTCATCTTTGGGCTTTTCCGCGGCTGCTGGAAATTTGTCGGTGGGATTACCAATTGCAGTAACAACTGCAGCTGCTGGAAATTTGCCAATGGCGAGGTTTCCGATGTCAGCTTTGCTCACCGGGTGCAGGGAGACAGTCTCTTCCATGCTACTGTGGTGTGGAGTAAAATCAGTCTGGGCTAAAGACGTGTGCTTAATCTGTGCTTGTTGGCAACTGGGTGTAAAATGCATAACAGCGGTGGTGCTGGTAATCGCAGTGGTAGTCGTAGTGAACATTGTGTCGTTAATGTTGCTACTAGCCACTGGTGTATTAACGTCATTCGACTTCGACTCCACTGCTAAAATGAACAATCAGCAAAGTTCTCTGTTTACAACACACTATTAATGTAACAAACCTTTATTATTTTCTTGCAGAAAAAAAACACATTTTCAAACATTTTTGGGCCGACCGTTAAGCATGGTACGACAGTCTGTCATCTGTCTGTCTGTTCTCTGCCATGCATGTATTGTGGCTAAATGGTAGGTCGTACTGGAAAACTTTTAACACGAATAATTAGAGGCATGCAAAATTTGGGTGATACAGTGCAAGGGGAACATATCCAAATTGGGGGTTAAATGGAAAAGGGTTAGAAAATTGTGAAATGTGACAGCAGTGCTGCTGACCTTCACTCCAAGTTGCAGACACGAACAGTCACTTGCTATGAAAAACAGTAGGGCAACTTTCCCTACCGAAAATTTTGGTTGTCGCAAAACTTTTTTGTGGGTAACTTAATGTCCAAAAATACAAAAGTGGAGACTAATCCCCTCATCTGGAGAAAATTTAGAAGCAAAGTTAAAATTCTGAGCACTGATATAATGTCCTCCGTTGGAAATTGGTTACTGTTGGAAGAGGTCCATCAAGAAAATCGGAGGGGGAAGTTTTCCCTGAGCCCCATGACATTTGGGGGCCCCGTTGTTGCTCAGAAATAAAAAGTACACCAGCATGTGTCATTTTAAAAAAAGCAAAATTCAAAAATTTTCTCCGCAGACGGGCCCAGCAAAAAATGTTTTCCCTGGGGGGCCGCGCTGTGGCTCTTGACGTCCCAGAATGTCGGACCACCCAGAATGTTGCAAAAAAGCTCTGCATGTAAGCCTATCGCAGAGCTATAGAGCATCACCTGCCATATGAGAATGTTACCTGATATTCAGTTTACCTACCCCAAATGGCTGAAAGGCTAAGTCAATCTGGTTAATATGTACAAAGATGGCTTAAATGTTCACACGGACATTCATTCACCCATCCATTTGCGCTCAAATCACCAAAAACAGACAGCATTACAGCTGTTTTAGACAGTAACTAAAAATCACCCATTTCGATAATAATCCCAGCTACCTCTCTACACAAAATCAAAAACTGGAAAAATAGGGGTGAACAAAATGATGATTATCTAAGACATTTTTCTGCAAAAAACTACAACAATTAATCACAAAGCTGAAAACTGCTAAAGCTAAATTTTACTGGTTCATTTATTTTCAATTTTACTGACTCTGGCAGTACACTACTAGACTGTAGGAATAATTACATTTTATCGTAGTTAATGTAATGTAATGTATCATATTTGCTTACCGTTGGTCTGCACAGGCCCCATGACAGTTGATAGCTTCCACACAGTGTCTGAGAAATGCCGATGAGAATGCTCTGGCTTTCTTCGCTGTGAGGAAGAAGGTATTTGATCAATCAAAGAGCTTTTCTGCTTCATACTCACACGACTTGAATCATCGCTGGTCTCCGCTGTACTCTTACGTTCTGAAAGTGCATCTAGAGGTTCCGGTTTCCTTCTGTGCAAGGAAGAATGTTCCGAATGATGTCTGTCTTTTCTCTTGATATCTCTCGTTCTTGGCTCATCAGCTACGTCTGAACTCGCAGTAGTCTTTGAGCCTTTTCTTTCTTTAGAGTCCGTTTTCTTCACTTTGCTGCCATCTTCTTTGGCCGTCTGCTCAGCAGGCATCAACTGTCTAGAGTGGGTGGAGGAATCATGGACTTCGATGCTTCGGGGATTGGATTTCTGCGCAGCCAGCACACCCAGTTGCTTTTGGACGGACTCTTCTGGTTTGGATTTTTCGATCTTTGACGTGGAGATGGTGGCGGTGTTGAGTGAGGGAGAAGATTCGCTGCTTTGTCTTCCATCGTCATGGGAGAACGAGGAATCACAGACTCCGCCGCTCTGAGGATCGGCTTTCTGTGGACTCTGCATGCCCAGTCGTCGTCTGATCCCCGAGCCAGTGGACGGTTCATCTGGCTTGGCGGCAAACGGGGGACCGGACTCACTCTTTTGCGATCCGCCGGCGGCGCTGGCAGAGTACTGTTTGAGACGGACGTGCCAGGCGATGCTGGTGACCGCGGAGACAGTGCGGAATTGGTGGATCACATTCCGCGGGATGAAATAAATGTCGTTGTGACGTAGCTTAATGTTGGCATAACGGACGCCCTCGCGACGAAGCTGGTTTAACTTGGCGTCGTCAACCCATACTATACACTGAACAAACACCATAATGACAACATTATTCAATAAATCGTTAAATTCTGTAATTATACAAGACTCATCTAGAATATATTAACAGCCTAAGAGCGATTGTATATACATCAATCAAGAGTTAAGTCTACTCATCTCACCAATTTACTTAGACTTACACAAAAAAATCGTATGAAATCAACACTATTCAACTCGACTCGATTTTACTCAAAACTTAAAGTGGCGAATTTCTTCACTGACAAAAAAAATCCACAACTTTTCCATGACCCCCATGACAAATTTTCCAGGACCTTTTTGTTGCCCACGAATGACTAAATGTAACCAATAAAGTAAGTATTTAAGCGAGCAAAGCAAGCAAAAAAATGAACTGTTGTATGAAGTATTTAAGTAAGCAACAGTCAACAGAAACTGGGTGATATACTATTGCTGCTTGTTCTCCATCTGAGGCTATAAAAATGCGTAATTTTCAAGAATATTTTTCCAGGACTTTCCAGGTCCTGAAATTTTCAAGAAAAAATCTAGGATTTTCCAGAAGGCGTGAAAACGCTGTCACTCAAATCTCCACTAGATTTTCAAATAGCAGCTGAATCGGGCATATTGTCGATGTTATGCAATAATTCATGTGTAAAATGAAAAAATTATGATAAGAATACATACCCACTTGAAAAAACGCCATGCACTAGGTGGTAAGATAAAGTTAGTCCTTTCCTACATATCTTCCTAAATTTTTTCAAAAAAGTTGGAAAAAGTTTCAAAAATGAGCATATCCTTCTTATAGTCTTCTGAGAAATAACTTCATGAATTCCTCCAAAAACATTTTCCAGAGAAGTTTCAAATATACTGCAAAGAAGTCTTCCAAAGATCTTTGTAAAAAGTTTTGAAAATTTTACCCCCAAGCTTAAGGCACATCTACAGATCACTAATGTAGAGTTCACAACTACCGTACTGATACAAGAGTGGTTACCTGTGTCATTGGCGGTTCGTGGAGATCCAGCATCAGTTTGTCAGCAATCTGCTGAAAGTTGGCTGCATGGAAACAGACGATGTCTTTCACAATACGACACTCCGACCCAGAACCATCGCTACAAACAACAACAACAACAACACAAACTGTACCGTCTAGCAGAATTTTGGTGTTGTAGTATTGTAGTAGTGATTGCAATCCCGAGATTGAATTCTTGATCCCGGGATTTGGGATTGAGAAATTCGTAATCCCGCAATCCTGTTTCGGGAATAAGCTTTTAGATTGGTCATAATTCTGGTATGCCCAACTGACTTATTTCATGCATAGGATGTTGTGTAGGCCCCTACGGAAGGTATGTCCAAACAGTGCGGAGTGACGATGACGTCCAGTCCTGTCAAAATACAAATCACAGTACGCAGCACGAAGTAGTACTCTGGCGCTCATAAAATATTTTATTCATCAGACGGCTAAAATTTTATTTCTATCATTTAACACACGAAAAGAGTACAATTTTAACAAATTTTTCTAATTGTGAAATCCTGAAATTGGGACACCACTAATCCCGGGATTCAGGATTGGCGAAAACAGGATCCTGAGATTGCAGTCTCTGTATTTTAGTAGTAGCATGAAATGAAAGCATGAAAGCGGACATAATCTGCACTTTTGATGCCTACCATGGTCTAACGTGTTCATAGTGATATATATGAAAAATATGCTAAGTTCATTCTAATAATGCTAATAACATTCTAATTTCGATCTCAGTACAACAAAACAAAACTCTTTCAAAGTTTTCATCTGTTGTGCCATCAGCAGAAATTAGAATGTCTTTGCTAACGGCTACTGCACTCAGACCATGGTAGGCCTGGGCATGAAATTAGCGTATTTATAATATACTTATCTGTGAACTAACCGAAACTGTTAGGCCATCAAAACGCAACTAATGTCTTTCACAATATGACATTCAAACACTTCCGACACAGAACTATTGCTAAACACAATTAACATTGCCGCATAGTAGAAGAAATGTATTCGACTCAAACAGTAACCATACACGGTGTCCCAATAAAAAAACATCCCCAACATTTTCGATTGTAAGTTGATGCATCATCAAACTCAAATAATTTTTGAGACAAATAATCTCGACACAACTTGCCACCAAATGACCAATCAGTTTCCCACTTCACCCAACATCTGCTTCTACAGTACCTGAGAAAAACTTTTTCTAATTCAATGTTATTACAAAATCAGAAAAAAACACCACAGTTTATTTTGCATACACTTCCACCATGTCAGCTATCAGTTTATCCATCTTTCCATTTTTGCAACAGTCTACAGTAAAAATGTTTAAAATGTCAGCCCATTACGCGAATGCAAACACTGAGATGCTTTCTCCGTTCATTGACAGCAGTGTCAATGACGTTCTGCTACAGACCAATCCAGACTTCGCCATTCGATTCTTGAATTCATCAACATTCCTTTATATAGCAGTTTGTGGCCCAGAGATCTAAAAAATGAAACTCACTGACTTTTTTTGTTCATTTTAATGCGTATTTTGCTTATTCTGTATTTCCCAGGTAGTGCAGAAGCACAGACTGGGTGAGGTGGAAACTTAAACAATCATATGATAATTAGTAATACCAAGAATATTTGCACCAAAAACTGCTGCAGTCTGATGATCCTGCTTTAAGTTACAATCGATAATGCAGGGAATGTTTTTTGAGACAAGTATAGTACATATCAGCAGTACAAGTCTGCATGTCTGAGTTCTGTTCTGTACCCGTGCTAACCGTACCAATCACAACGCCACAGACAGACACATTTGTAAACTAGAAACTTGGGCCATGGCCCATTGCGAGGCTGCCCGACCACGCACATCCAATTGTCTTGAGTCCACAACTGCTTATTCGTCAAGCCGTCGATTAAAAATGTGACAAAATACCCCTCCCTCAAAAAAACCCTGAATGGATCTTACTGAAATTTGGCCACAACTGTTTCTAGGTAAGGGTCGTCCTTTCTTGGTCCACTCTCTACTACTACTACTACTCACAGTTGGTCGTGTGACTGTACTGCCTTCAGAACACCCACGGCAGCAGTGGTAGCACGGTCCAAGCCGTAGCCCACGTGATCCGCATGGGCGCGTGTCCTGTCTTCTACCATAACCTCTCGGGACTCTGACGCACGTGGTAGAAACTGCAGCCTCCGTAGCTCGTTTATACCACTCCAGACAGCAGCACAGACAAACATCAACATCCAGCGTCAGCATCAATTGACTCAAAAGATAACGGAAGTTCAGTACTTGCTATAGCGCTTCTTACATGAGACAAACTCAAGACCAGAAGTGCTTTGACAATGGGTGACTTCACTTTTTGACTTAGACTTTCACTGAGCCTAAAGTTCGGTCTAAGTACCTACTTAAGTCAAAAATTGAAGTGATTTCGATGAGCAAAAACATGGCGACTAACACGGATCGTTTCGTAAATTAAAACAGTCTGGTACCAAAAAATAAACGCCGTAATGGCTACACAATGACGTAAGACGTTACCCCATTTTTTCTCTGAGAAGAGAACCCCTAAATAGATCTGGCAAACGCTGTGAAATTCTCTAGCAGGATCTCGGACGCAGCCCCAGCCGAAATCGAAATCAGTGCATTATGGCCTTGAAATATGACTACAACACTTTTAATTATTTTCCTGAGTCCCTGATATCTATTTTCAACAAAAATTTTGTCTGGCTATTGGGGGCCTGGCGCTGGCAGAACTCGCAGTATTCAACAGCAAAATGCCAACGTCCTCATCTCCTTCTCAAGGAAGAAAGTACAGGAAAGAAACTGCAGCAATCTCAGTGCATTTATACCACTCCAGACAGCACAGTAAAAACATCAAAATCAGCGTCAGCAAGAAAAGTTCTTGCACAGATAGCAGCTATGTCTATTGCATGGGCGACTGTCAGCAATGGCACTATGAGAGCTCTGGCAAAAATTTAACGCAAATAAGCCAGCATACAGCCCCCCCCAAGTCAACCAGATGGCTTGCTCCATCAACAGTCAGTGCACTTAACAGGGCAGGCACTCTGTTACGCAAAACTCACCGCTTCTTCCATCGCAGTGGGCACAACCATCAGAAGTACTCATTCTGTCTACCCATGGACAGATGGTCAGGCTGAGTTGGCTTAGCTAGTTTAATCAATATACCAAGGCAGTACACCCACAAACAACCATCCATCATCCCCGACAATTCCCTGACAGCCGCAAAATTCCCCGAAATTTCCCTGTTTTCCAGATAATTGGTCACCCTGTAACTAACTTCTATCAGTAAACAAATTAAAGAATATCATGAAAACGATCAAGAAATGGAGCTCACTCACCGTTTCTTCACCGAGGGAGACTTGGGCATATCTGCGGTCGGTACGACTTGTTCACCTGGCCGAGCCCAAATGATGGGTCCATCATTACTCTTGTCACGAGGCATGTTTTCCAGCTCTGACATCCTGCCCCATGGAGACACGGCCCTCAGGAACACGTTCTGGTCTAGAAGGTCCAGAAATTCTGGAAAAAAACCGCCCGTTTCCTCAGCCCTGGTCCCGACAATGCTGAAGTGATCCAGCGGTCCGGTTCGGTACGTCCCTGCAAGGTAGGTGGAGTGCACGAGCCGGTGGTATTCCCAGATGGTCGTAGTTTCCATGTCCAGGGGTTTCCCGAGGTGGCCGCGTTTCACCACTATGTCGGGGTGGGCAGCGGCGAAGTATTCAAGTATGTCGGGGAGGAAAGAGGCCGAGCCGTGGACAATTCCCATCACATGGTGAGGAACTCCAACCGGCTCTTCGTCGAACACGACCCGGAAAAATTCCCGCACGAATTCACCCAGCTCACGCAGGGAGAGAGCGGAAAGTTGGTCGTCGTAGGCATGGACAACACTTGCTCCGCCATTAGGTTGGGTCTCGACATGGATAAGTGAGTCAAACTTGTTATTACCATGATGGTTACCACGGCGACTGTTGTCATGGCGACTCCGCTGCCGTAGCTCGTAATCTAACGAGCTGCCAGTCATTCTGTGTGGGTTTACGTTGGAACTAGAGTGCAGCTGATGATGATTACGACGACTGTGACCACGTTTTCGCTCTGACAATGAATGCTTAGCTGACATCTGACTTTTCTGCGAGTCCCCCTCTGACAAAGTGCTCTTGTCCTCACTCGTGGATGTGCCAGCATTGTCTGACCTCATGCCTTTGGGCTTACCGTCACCACGAGAGACGGGATCACATTCAATGATCTTGGAATGAACAGCGGCTGAAGCTGCTTTAGGATTAAACTGTGGATCTTTACCCAACGGTGCAGCTTGACTGGACAATGCTGATTTAGTCTCCACAGAATTAGTCTGGGAATGTTGATCCACCGATGCTGCAGCAAAGCTGGATGATATTTTCACATTACTTGACGAGTCCTCTGTAGAAGTGGTGGGATGTGAAGATCTTAGTTTTACCGACGATGACGTTACTTCATCGGATGCCTTTTTAGCACCTCCGGATGTCATGCTCAGTGACTTTTCGTCATCTAGCCTTACCCTCTTAGTGACAATGTTATGATCCTTCTTTGTCAGGACATTCAAAACAGGTTTGGAATCAAATGTTAGTTTAGTTGCTGTTGGCAACAAACTTTCTTTTGAGCTAAGATTTCCATTATAAGCTGCAGACATCTTTGAAGCACTTTGCTTCACACTGTGAACTGTTTCGGAAGTTGTTGAAGTCTTTGAAACCTCCGCAGTTAAGTTCGTCGGAGTAATACATATGCATGTTCCAGCGATGAGGGATTCTTCGAAGGACAGGCGTCTCTTGGTGACCACAGGCCCAGTCCTTCTAACAGTAGCGCCACCTGATGTCAGCCGAGTCCTTCGCTGGTCTGAGCTGGTACTCTGCACGCTGGTGCCATCTTTCCACTGATCTGAAATGGTACTCTGAGAAGCAGCGTCATCTTTTCTCTGCAGCGTATCTTCCTCCGTTTTGCCATTATTAGCAGCGACATGCATAATAAGTGCTGCTGACTCCGTAGGTTTTGTCTCAAAGATTTTCTCTGTGGCACCTTCGTGAACATGAACATCAGCATCATCTTTTGGGTTCTGTGGCCCAGAACTGATGACACCACCAGAAATGTTGACAGAATGTTCAGAGGTAGTAGTCTCTGCCTTCTGGTCTGCAGACTGGCTGCGCTGTTGGTCCAGATGTATCCTCAGAGGTGGCACAATCTGGTCCCCTCCATTCCCAGTGCACTTTTGTTCTTCCACAGTTTGCGCTGGTGGTTTATCCCAAAGCAGACTACCACTGCTAACATCCGATACATTACAGCGATCTGCCTCTGCCGTCTGCTTTCCATGCTTCTGTGTCTTCTTGTATCCTTTCTTCACTGTTACAGACCTGCTGGTATAAGTGTAGACTTTTTCCTTCATTGCTGTATCTAACCTCTTGCCCGACTGTCTGTCTGAATTAGACCCAACATGACCATAATTATCATCATCTCCATGCCTTTTTTCTGCAATTACCTTTTTCCCAGCTAAATTCTCACCCTTCTTTTTCCGCTCCTTGTCCGCAGGTTTAGAAGAATTGCCAACAGTTTGCTTTCCCGATTTGAAACTGGAGGTCTTTGACTGGTTGCCGTTGGCTCTGAAACGGGCCAAAGACAGACGCTGGTTCCTTTCCGATGCCACGTCTCTAGTGTTGTCTGCAGTCAACTGGTCGGCTGATAAGCTGATATTCTCCACAGAGACAGGTGCCCCCTCTGTGCGAACAGTTTGATCAGCAGCGACAGCGAGAGTTCCAGCGGAAAATTTCCTGCGAGAATGTTTTGCTATCTTTAGTCGCAAGCCCACCAGACTGGTACTTTGCTCACCCGAATCTGCAACATATGTTTCATTTTGCTACAGAAAAATGTAAGTTACGTAAAGTCCTCCCTGAGTCATAAGGCCCACAGTGCAATGCTGATCTCCATTTCCAGAGCCCTGAGCCAGACACCAGTTTACACTGCGAGACCATGGATACGGGGCTAGTGCATCACACAGCATGCCTGTTTGTGTCCCAGCTTTCGCTACTACTGACTGCACCTACCCACAGAGGGATGGCCAGGCTGAGTTTGCCTGGGTGGTTTGTTATATACAGAGATGGTTTACCCGGGCCCGGTGTTGATTAACTCTGTTCATACATTATGAGATCACGAATACAGAGCTGTCACTGGTACTGACTGCACCTAGCCACAAAGGGATGGCCAGGCTGAGTTGAACCTTGTCATTTAAAACCAAAGCTATGCAATCGGGTCAGCCACACACTTGACTTTGATCAGCAATTTAGGATTAGAAATGGTGACATAACTAGAAATATGAATTTAGCGGGATTTCGACTCCCTGCCCTTCCTTTCCCTCTCTGCCTTCCCCCTCCTTTCGCTCTCATTCCTTCCACTCCATTAAAAGTAGGATCCCTAAATTAAAGCTATTAGAGAGTCTATGGGAGTGCTGTGAGCTCCCCCAGCGGGTCTGCAGCAGAGCCATAAAATATGAGATATGGTGACAATGTTAAATTTTCATTATTTTCCTGAGTCCCTAATATCCATTAATTCCATTTTAACAAAAATTTGAGATTGGGGGGGAGGGGACTGGGCTGCCTTGTCTATGCCACAGGTTAAAACATAGTTACAAAATACATGACACACATACTTGTGGCCATGCTAATGTTATTCAGTAAACACAAAAATTCCTCATTTAAAGCCAAAAGTACAAAATCGAGTCAGCTACACACTGATCTTGACTTTGACTTTGACCTTGAGCTTCTCCGGCAACTGTGTCAGGCTTCGCTCGTGACCGTGTCACCTTTGAAGTCGATGGACCAGGCCCTGGGTCAGCTGCCTTCGACTTAAATGATAAACTATCTTCCGTTGCTGCTGTTACTGTTGCTGTTGTTGCTCCTGCTGTTGCTGCTGTCTTCTTGCCATTGAAGCGCTGACGTCCGTTGTCATCGTCAATGTAGCCCGCACGGGACAACCGTCGGTAATTATGCTGCACACGTCGTCGCTTGGCGGGCGTGTCAGCATCAGCAACCGTCAACATCGTCTGCTCACGTAGTGCAGTGGTGCGACGTTTGCGTTGTCGACCAACCACTGCTACCATCACCACTGGCCTGCAGCATCAGCCAATCAGAAACAAACATCTTAAATTACTTTGGCTGAAATTATCCTTGCAGTGCAAGCTTATTCGTACGTGTTTCTGCTGAGGGCAGCTCGATGATCCGTAGGTTAAATAATCCAAAGGTTCGATAATTCAAAAGTTTTATAGTTCTATCCTATACAGTTCTACAGATGTTGACTCAATCTTCACATTTCCATTCAACTGAGTTGGATCTAGGGCTGAAGAGATTTAAGTTCAAACCCTAAGCCAAATAAAATAAAAGTGCAAATTGCGTCAATGGTGAAAAACGGATAGTGGATGTGCGGATGTCGCAACGGGTAACATCCCATAACCCTTTCCTAATCCTAACCCTATCTCATCATCATCATCATCATCAGTTTATTTTGGAAACACAAAACATGACAATGTCAGAAAATACAGAACAGAACAATAAAACATGTGTTCCAAGGGTCAGAAAGGCCGCAACGGCACTTAC
>Ga0056128_1006047_pt1 | contig 15268 bp, 15 predicted proteins | sample WorMetLIZISLAND2_FD_71113 | JGI IMG/M metagenome (GOLD analysis project Ga0056128, IMG submission 71113) | Marine gutless worms symbiont microbial communities from Max Planck institute for Marine Microbiology, Germany - Olavius geniculatus... ...
TAGGTTACTATTAATCACTAATAGGAAGTCGTACACTGTCTCTCGATTGGCGCCGAATTCAGTGACCTTGAATGACCTTGAACGCCAATATAGGAAGTTTTGTGGATTTTTTGGCGATTTCGGGCTGCGACACAAGTCAATATCATTCACAAGGTGGCGCCACGCTACTATCGTTACGCGATCCAGATAGATAATTTTTGTATTTGTATATTAACTTAGCGTGAAAACCCCAATTTTCAGCTAAACTACTGAACCGGAACTGCTATAGGCTTTCGCGCGTCTCGTAAGCATTAGCTAAAATTTCTTGTTTTCATTTCCAACATTGCGAAGCAGAAATTGTTCAGAAGAAGCCAACAGCGGTTGCCGTTGCCGAAACCTCAACGCATCACTGAATGAATAAATAAATGATTAAATGTTGCATTTTGACGAATGTATATAGCTGATTGGCCATGGCTTACAGTTGCAGTCGACGCATCGCAGCAGAATTCCTTCGAGGAAGTTTTCGTTGCTCTGCATGGAGCGTATGGCGTCCCAGTACGGGTCGAAGTATGGACTGTCCTTGAGAGGGCTCGTGGTGTCGGTAGGCATCGTCTTCTGTGGGTTGTCGGTGAAGAACTCGAACACGACATGCAAGTCCGGGTAGTCCGTGTTGCTTGCAGTGTCCGGCGCCGCGGCGGCTGATAGAGACGAGTCCGCGCGCTGCTGCTGCTGCTGATGTTGATGATGTTGATTATGCTGATGATGATCATGATGATGATGATGCTGTCGATGCTGCTGTTTGCCTTTGTCCATCCTTAGCGACTGTTTATTTCACCGCAACTGAGTACGCAACACCAATAAAACAGTTTAGTTACATGATAATATGATTCTATAGTACACCATAAGCCATAAAAACGTGGCACTTTCGTTCGAAAAGTGAATCAAAAAGGCAATTATTATAGTTAATATATATTATATTATTATAATGCCGGCCTACGCTCGGTGGCAAGCAGTCTGTACTGCTGAGTTCAAGAAATCCACACTAGATCAAACGGCGTCGAAAAAAATATAAAAAACGAAGTCGACGCATGCGGTTGCAAGACGTATATCTATCTGTAGGCGGACTAATATTGCTTCATAGTGCTGACGTGCAGGCAACAGGCAACTCTCATGGCTGTGGACTGATGTCGCCTGAAGGCAGCACGCAGTTTATGTGACGGTCGCCGCCAGACATGGACCGCGTTATGAATCCATCATCAACGAAAACTTATTGGCGACTTTCGCTGCAAGGCAGTCACATTACCCAGCACAAGCAGCCGCTTCCAGTTACACTGATAAACACTATATCGTAGGCTACCGTACCTATGCATTGAAGCACTTGTCTTGTGTTGGTCTTAACGAAAAAGTCATGGAAGCTGTGACGGTTTAGTTAAAGTTAATTATTGTTCTTAATATTTGCACAATTAATCATTATACTGTATTTTTATTATGGCACAACAAATACTGTTCATTATGTTTTATTCAAAACCACTGCAATGTTGACATATTTTTGGTTTTTAGCCACAAGTTATTTTATAGTGTATTATTACAAAGTGCATGTGTATCATTAAAGTCATTTTGTGCAACTTGAATAACGACTGGCGTGTTTTAAAAATTCTACACTGCTGTTCACGAATATACGACAGATCGTCAAAAACCAAATTTTCAATTACTGGATGTGTTCTTTTAAGCTCAAAATGCACAAAACCCGTTTTAGGCAAGGCTCTGCCCCGGATCCCATCGAAGAGTTTACGACGCTCTCAAAAACCCACTAGTCAGATATGAGAAAAAGATAAGTTTTACTTCTTCTATTCTCCTCTTTTTGACAAATTTGGTGTCTTCACCTCGACGCCTTTTGCACCTCTCTTCCGATACCGCAAGACCCTCAACCCTAACGTCTGTGTATTTTAAAATTTATTTTTATTGTTTACGTTTAATTTACTAGCTACCAATAAACAGTCAACATTTTAAAAAAATGTATTTTTTAAAATGATGATATAAAATGACGAGTGAATTCCACGGAATAGCCTGTTTTGCTCCCGTCCAGGGAGAAGAAAAGTTGTGCATCTTGCGAGTCGCTAGGCCTACGAGTCTGCAAACACGTTGGCTCAAACTAAAAGCTTACAGACAGGCACGATGACGGCGGTGCTAATGGTGCAGCAGCAGCGACACTAACTAGCACCGTGAATGTGTGATGGTTTCATTGACTGATTGTTAGTCGATGCCATTGCTCACTGTCGCGTGCAGTCTTAATGGTCCTCGCATTGCAGCCTCCAGCCGCAGGACTCGTGCATTGGCGTCGTGCAATATTAACTAGCGCACACTGCAGTCCTTCCCTAGCACAAGAGTCCCACCTAAGGGACAATTGGGGCGAGTGGATTGCTCCCACAGCAAAAAGCTGCAGTGAAGACAGAGCGCAAGGAAAAGGAAAAAAGTGAGGGAAGAGGGTCGTCCCCACAACGATGCCCCTTTTGCAACAGTAAATTTAGCTAATTTTTGCATTTTGTTAGGCGGGCCTTAATTGAATTAAGCTGACTCCCATACGGACTGCTTATAGCTGAATTTGAGGGTGTGAAGAAAAAAGAGGGCATAATGCATGGGAGGGTGCGAGAGAAAAAAGACATGAAACAGAGTAAAGAAAAAAATTAGAAGGCGCTCGTAAGATTATCTCCGCCAAGCGTACGGACACATACACAGACACACAGACACACGGACACACAGAACGACCAATCTCATAATCTCCTCCAATGTTCACTTCGTTCCATTGGCGGAGATAACAATGGAAGACAAAGTAAGGAAAGTGCTCCCACAGAGATTCCGAGAAACCGGCGTCTAGTATGCTCTTCATAGGCCTATATTTCTTGCGAGAAGCTCCATTAGTTGCAGTTAGTGTAGCTGCATGACTGAATGGCAGCTTATCAGAGAATCGGTGATGGATCACACTGTCACATTCATACAGGCCTCTGCAGCTTGCGTGGAAAAACAGCCGAATCAATGTACTGTATCTCTCTGCACCAGTCACAATGATACGACGTTCTTCGTAAGTAAGCCTAGATTTCACTTCTTCGTGTCGTGTGACATGTCTCTTATTTTGTCACGTACGAAATCATCAGTCGCTGTCTCTTCGCTAATAGAATTGCGCTCAACAATTTGAATAACATATTAATATTTTGTTTAATTTATACTTATAATCACCCCGAATGTCGTTACAATAAGAAACGTGAGCGTTGCGCTTAGTCGTTTTGTACTAAATTTCTGACTTGCTGTCAGCAAAAAAATACGTTGAAGCATAGGAAAACATGCTGGATTAATCCAGCTAATAAACTCAACCTACCACCAATATCTTCAGAGTTGTTCCGCATGTTCGTGACAAAAATTAAATTAAAGTGCACGCATTTTAAAAATTTCTTTGAACGTGCGTTGAAAAGTGCGTTTATGATCGATCTCAAGCCAGCTAGGTTTTCACTATATGTTTAAAGGTATATTATAAATGAAAGACGTTAATTTGTAAATTTTCTAAATGAAATGAGTTATAAAATGTATCTTTAAGTACACTTAACTGTGAAATATAAACCGTAAAGCACTGTTTCAAACTGCACCACTGACTATTGAGCGTGTTAACATCAGTAAAGTCAGCGGCGTCGTGGGTTTAAAAAAGGCGGCGCAGAAAAGTGCAATTTTCCGACGGACACTACACGTTTCTGACACAGTGTAGTATTTTATTTCCTGCTCGCTATAGCTAGTACACCGTGTCTAAAAAACAGTCAAAATTGTTTTTGGCATAATTTTGTCAAATTTCCACCAACTTTGATAATTTTTGGCAGAAAGATGGCCAAGACGACATTATTGTGTACGGTGCACTCATTTACCACCTCATTTAATTTATGTCAACGCACTACCATGTGAAACACAGATGCTTCAAATTGTTACATTACCCGGCGATTATTTGTATCAGATAACTCACCTTTTATGCTGAAAACTGCAAACAACAAAACAGCTGGCTGATGAGTTTAAAAAACGTCTAATCGATGATTAAATGCATTTGATCAGTCGATCGTTGATTCTGCTATCAGCCATTAGCGTTGCATTTAAATCATTGCATCTTTGTATGCATAAATTCTAATTTGCAAGCGAGTCGTTATGCAAACTTATAATTCTGTAAATAATTTTCATTTTAATGTATTTTGTGCCTAATGAACTCGTTACAGCGTTTACTTGAGACAACAACTCAGCATATGCAACAATTTGGAGCATCTATATTTTACGTTGTAGCGCATTGCCATAAATTAAGTGAGGTGGAAAATGAGTGCACCTTACACAATCTCGTCGTCTTAGCCATCAACAGGCGAAAAATTATTAAAGTTAGTAAAAATTTGACAAAGTTATGATAAAAACAATTTTGACTGTTTTTTTTCTGAGACACGGTGTAGAACTTAGGCTAGCCGTTCCCAGTTTTTCTGCCTATTTGACATTGACAAGAGACTGACAACGCTGCAGTAATCAGTACGCAGAGTTCAAAATCAAAGACAAGTTACCAGTACATCTAAAATATATCCAATACCAATACATGTAAACTGTATAGCTTACGAAAGCTTATATTTCATTTACTGTTCATCTCCGCCAATCGCATCTTTTAATATCACAACTGTGTGCTATTCTGAGCTCGTCGCTGAATCAGTTGCAGTAGTAAGAGTTGTGGCAGTAGTAGTAGTAGTAGTGCGGTGTCGTAGTTGTGCGGCTTCGTAACGACAACAACGACAACCGTGTCGTCAAAGTCGGTCACGTGTGTGTGCGCGACAGGTCAAGGTATATAGCGCCAACAACTCAACTCACCAGAGTAGGCTATATGACGACGGCAGTCCGGTATCTCGTATGCCTAGATGATGTTGCGCTGTTGCAGTCCCACAGCGACTAGCATGCTTGCACGACCCAGTTACGCAGTCGGATGTCCGATTGTGTCGCTAATGCATATCTGCCGCCCGGTCTGCTGTGCTGCGCTGCGGTGCTGCTGCGGCGCACAACGTCAACGTTACCTAATTAGCATCTCGTCAATAGCACCGAGCTGCGGCGGCTGCGGCCAGTCGTCGCCACGCTGCCGCAATGGATGCGCAGCAGCAGCAGCAGCAGCATACAGTGTATACGGTGCTGCGCTTGACGGCCCTGCAGGTCGACGCTGCAGACCTTGCTCGTACGGTCGTCGTCATAGGCGCCGAGTCCATCAGAACCATGCATGGGGCGAGCGCCTTCACGGCTAAAAGCCAGCGGGACGACACCCAGTGTCAACCACCACCGGCGTTTTATTCCTGAGTACTTTTGCAACCGCAGAATGAGCCGATTTCTGCATATCGGCGCCAGGTTCATGCTTGATACCATTCGCTATTTCTATGTCGATACTGGACAGTGGAAATACATGTATTGTACATTGACCGAACCGTTGTCCTGCAAGTGACAGAAGGCGGCATAGTTTCGGTCTCAAAATGCATGTACCAAAATCTTTTGGCGGCCAGCTAGCAGCAGCCAAAGAAAAGCTGAAACTGTGCACTTTTTGTCACTTGCACAGTGGTACATCGATCGGGGCTAAAAAAAACTTAGAGAAAGACCCCAGACTCCGTAGCTGGGACATAGCTGGATATACAGGGTGCGACAAAAAAGAGGACCTCCAAAGTTTTTCGCTGTTCTCTCAGCAACCGTTTGGAATTTTAGTTTGAAATTTTGCAGCTTGATTAGCTAAAATCTTCTACATCTAACTGCCAAGTAAAATGTGATTTTGTTGAAAAACGACTAAATTATAGACTTTTTAACATGACCGCCTATTGATTTTTCAGCATTAAAAATGTTCAAGCTACAACACCAATTCAATAACATCGTTGAAACAACACAGTTAACTAACTAGTTAACTAGATCAAATGCCAGATTCCGTTGTCACTGCGAATGCTCAAAGTGTCTACCGCCAGCTCCAAGCTCCAACATAAGCCTTCATTGGCTCAATTTGATAAGTTTTTCACAGTTTTGTCAATCGGTCCTTATGGCAGGTTGCCCCAGATAGCCAGAAGCGCTTTATTGACTTTGGCGATTGTTTTCGGCTTTGTTTTAAGCTTGCAGTAAGCCTCCGACATTGCACTTCACACGCAATAGTCCATTGGGTTTATATTCAGCAAATTTGGAGGCCACTGGTCCTTTGTGGTTAAATCTGGACAGTTGGCCCGCAGTCCGTGTATGCTGGCGCGCCGTTCTGCTGGAAGATGAACTTGGTGGGCAGCCGGCGATTGCTTTAAAAGAACAATAATTTAGTGATAATTTATAAACAGTATAAATCACAGTTTATCAAAACGTCACTGTGACGTTATCGACAGTAATGTGTAACCAGTTTTTGAAAATTAAATAGCATTTTTAGCTTGAACATTTTTAATGCTGAAAAATCGGTAGGGGGTCATGTTAAAAAATCTGTAACTTCGTCGTTTTTTAACAGAATCATATTTTGCTAGGCAATTAGATGTAGAAGGTTGCAGTAAATTAAACTGTAAAATTTTATATTAAAATTTCAAACGGTTGCTGAGAAAACGGCGAAAAATTTTAGGGGTCCACTTTTTTGCCGCACCCTGTAGAGGGTAGAAAAAAGGGAAAAAACGAATAAAAAAGTAGGAAGGAGAACAGAATAATAATGAGAAGGAAAGGAACAAAAAAGGGTCACTCCCCATAATAATTTCTGGAGGTCTGCGCCTAGACCCCTATAGGTCGTGGCTAGCTGTATATGAGCACGCAATTTACTTATGCACTTCTTTTAGTTAGGTATGAACTTTTACCGCTTGATATAAGAGCTAATTCATTTATGCATAAACTTTGAATGCTTATATCTCAGCAACGATTTCGAATATTACGTTTCTAGTTTTATTACTAGATTCTACGCATTTTTCTGCATACGGTGGTATAAAAAACTGCAAAAAGTGCATAAGGACGATATACGCTTTTACTATGGCCATTGGTAGCTCAGCTATAGCTACAGACAAGCGACCATTAGGATTAATTTTGAGAACATTATAAGCATATTCCGAACTTTGACAGCTCCATAATTTTTGTCCGCTCCAAAATTATATTTCTGAAAGTTTCAAACAATTAAGCCAAATTAATTCCCAAGTAGGCGCATTAGGCAGTATCTTTGGCAATTTTGTGACATCATAATTTTCTATAAACCGAAGTAACTTACGCCGATAGGCTAATCACTGTTTATATACATTTAATTGTCCTGAGATCCGGACTAACAACAACTGAGAATCGTTTTGACCAAAATAACCGCCGATTCTTTGACTGCCGTAACGCAGTTCGTATCGGCCTACCAAATTTTTCCGGGTGGGCCAATTTGATGATGTCACTTAAACTTGCCCACGCCGACTTCTGTTGTTGTGGTAAAAAATCGGCTATTAGAACCCAAAATTGGATACTAACCCGACGTATATAGCTGTAGCTTATATGAGTACAGTGTATATTTGCCAGATTCTTGAACTACAAGCAGAGTTTTTGTTTTAAGTTGAGCCAATTCTACTGTGTGGTGATGAAAATGATATATCATTAATTTTCAAGTTTTCAAAAAATTACTTCTGGCCATCCTACCTTATGTTATGGACGCGCTGCAAAAATTGATCAAAGAATGGTTGCATGCTCACAACACGATTAAATAATCTTAAGTGTTATGGTATTAGGAACCAAACGTTTGTTTGATGGATAGTCCATTGTCAATACGCCACGTGTTTTTTTCTAGCAGCAATTCTGCCTTAGTACTAGAAATATTTAGAAAACTGCAAGCACACACTTTATTATTTGCAAACTCGAGAATAAACTACGAGATTGAAAATAAACTATACGGTGCACAATGGGTTTATCGTGTTGATGCTTCTGATGTAGGCCTAGGGTCCAAACGCAGCTGGTGGACATTACTGTCACACCCCAACATACAGGGTGGCGAAAAAAGCTAGGGGGTAATTGCCCACTCTAAATTTTAGGCTGTCAGAAAATTATCGGAAAATCTTTCAGTTTAAAAATTTTGGTTTAAAAGCAAAATATTATATTAGCATAAAATGGCATTTCAAGGTAATTCAAGGTTAAATGTTTCACCATTGCTAAAATATGACAACTGAGTTCATGACGCTGCATAATAATAGTGGCTTCGGCTTCAAAAGTTAAGAAGATATGGAAATAACTAAAACAAATTGCCGGTTGTGATCTCTCCACTATGGTCGGCACAATTTCTTAACAACAGCTTGTGACGTCATGCCTATGTCATCTGCAGTATCATCTATCAAAACAACACGATGTTATACAAAGCTGTGCTATTATGACATCTAATCAATCGTTCATCAGAAGGACGTCTAAAAATGTACTTTCAGGAACTGTAGGAGGAATTGCCGTCTGTCTTGTCGGCCATCCGTTCGATACACTCAAAGTGCGCTTACAAATTCAAGCGATTAATAATCCGATATATTCCGGTCTTGTGGACTGTTTCTTAAAAACTTTGAAATGGGAAGGCATCAGCGGTCTCTACAGAGGTGTTGGTAAGTTTCATAAAACACGTTTCAATTTGCAAAGCGTATAGGCCTATTTGACGTTTTGGTCATGAATGCTCTACCGTTAACGTTAACATGCAGCATATTTTTTTTACCAAAAATGCAATTAAAATACGGTTTCGTTTTTTAAAAATTATTTGTGCTAATGCTATTTTCAAATACTCTACCAATATTTTACAAGTTAGGCTATCAAAGCGTTTGAGGTGTAATAAGTTGAACTGGCATAAGGTATGTAGCCAGTAGCCTATTTCACTTATACCCCATTTACACAAGGAAGCTGGCTCGACGAGCGCACATAGAGCCAGCTCCCTGATGTAAACGTGGTATTAAAATTATCTCAAAGCTCAACCGATTTGCTGTTAGGGACACGAGCAGTCAGTGTCTAGACATTATTCGTTCTCTTTGATTGTCTAATCAGTTGATCAGTCACCACGTCGAGTGAGAAATGCCAGTTAAAGTACTTTTTTTACATAATGTTCAGTATTATTTTGATTGATGAAGTCTATAACGCAGTGCATCATGATTAGCTAATAGTTTAACTCAATACATTTAGGCCTGTAACACGCGTGTTTGCGTTGCAGCGTCGCCCGTTGTTGGTCAGATGTTTTTCAGAGCCACCCTGTTCACAAGCTATTATCAGGTAAGCCCGATTGGTCTTCACTCTTCAGTATTTGCCGTGGTGAGCAATAATTACTAATTTTTTACCCGTTTGCGTTTTATGCAAGTCAACGTATTTTTTGCTTGGCATACATGTTTATGTTGCGTCATTTTTGAGTGTTAAGTTTTAATCGGCATGAGATTTTTAAACATCATTTTGCAGCACGTTATTAACTCGATGTTATAGGCCTAGCTCTTGCTAGAAGTGCAAAAATTTGTCATATATTAGTTACTGGGTTGTAGTTCAATTGATTTTAAAACGCCACGGTCGTTTAGTCTAAAAAACGCGATGTGCTCGTAAAAGTCGTCGACTCGTAACGGTTTCTGGTATAGGCTACTGGTATCATACGCAACAGTGGTCTGTGTAGTTTTCGACTGTTATCGGCGGTCGAGAACGCATTGGAAAGCGGTTGAATCATCACGAATACTACATTTGTGGACTTCTGACGGGATGGAATGCAGCATTCGTCGAATCGCCCATTGACTTGGTTTGCAGCATCTCCTCTCTGTTTCACACTGGACGTAAATTGTTTCATATCGCCAGTTTGGCGTCGGCGATCACGCAAGAATTAATCGATCTTGTTGTGTATATCTTTTGCTGTATTTTTTAAACAAAAAAACGCGAATTTTACACGTTTGCATGTTTGATGCTTGTGACTGTCGACCTTGGCGTATCTAGCTAGACCTAGCGTTGACAGCTTAAGTTGAAGCGTTTACAACTCACGACAAAATCATTCGACTGACTCGTCAACGCTTCGCGTTCATACCGACGGCGGCGGCGCGGCAGTTTTACGACAGCGATTGCAGCAAAACTGATTTCCAAAAAAATTTTCGGGTGTTGTTTACTAAATGAGTTACCGCAAAGCGGCACAAATGAAACGATTTTGGGCCACTTTGCAGACTGCAGTATTGTGACACAAATTAATTATAGTGAACGTTTGCACTTCGAAAGTCTTAAATGTCGAGTCGAGTCCGCTGTAAAAGTTACTGCGTGTCTGTGTAATGTATAAGCCTATATACGGTAACATACTCGTAGTTTGTACATCTGTGTTTAGTTCAAGACCAAGATGCAGATCCAGATAATCCGTGCCAAGTCTGGTGGCAGCATCCAATACCGCAACGTGTTCCACGCTGGCTGGTGCATTCTGCGAGGGTACGGCTTGCGTGGAGTCTACCAGGGACTTGGCGCCACTATCGTTCGAAATGTGCCTGCCTTTGGCTTTTACTTCGGTTGATATGCACAATAGTGTTATGTTAGTAAATTTTTAAGATTACAATATATGTTTGTCGTTTATGATAGGAAATTTTCTTGATAACACGAGGCTACTCATCATCAGTTAATCAGTCATTAAATCAATCTATGAATCAAAACACACGCCATCTGTCGCAAACGAATCAGAGGCGCATAAACGAACCATTATAAAAAATAATTATATTTCACTTGCCACTACAGTCTACAAGGTGTACGTCGTGTGCGTTTGCGAGGAAAAAAACTGCAGGCCATTAATTATTACTTTTATAGTATTTAGGTAAAAAAAATAATGAATCGCAAAAGAAAAGAGTTGCACGGTATTAGCGGGACGGTTTGGACGTTGGTTACAGGCCGCAAAGCTGAACGGACGGCCGCATTTTATGTCGGCATCAAGCCCCCGACATCTTTACTGTCGTTTTTATTTCTAGCCAGCTCATTATCCTTTTTCTACAAAGTAAACATGGCCTGCAGTACCAGATTTATTGGATTTATGGCAAGTAACAGTAACAAAGTTTATTGAAAAAAAATAATCAGCAGTGACTGAGTTAGAAACGTTTACGAGGGCTGCCAAAAAAAGTTGAAAACTTTATTATGCGGTCGTCCGTATGACGCATTGCGGATCTTGCCCGTCAATCCATATGTTTATGTACTATAGTTACTAAACTAATCAAATTTATAAAGTGCCATATGCGGAGCTAGATGTTGATCTGTCTGTCTCTCTGTTTCACTCTGACTTTTAGCTTGAAGACAAAAAAGCGCAGAAGAACCCAAATTGGCGTGAACGTTTCTCAGGGCGCGAGTAACAGGTTTAAGTTCAAAAAGGTCATGGTTGTGGAGTGAAGTTATAGCTAGGCGGACAGATGCACAGATGTCTGGTGAGTGGGTTGTTCTTGTTCTAGCGGGTTGGTGGCCTGGCGCAGCTGTAACGCGTTTCATCCTATCAACGAAGTTACTCTATGCCGGGCCGGGTTAGTACTTGGATGGGTGACTGCCTGCGGGCAGGTAAACCATCTCGGTATGTAACCAGCCACCTAGGTCAACTCAGCTTTCTATCCCTCCGGAGTAGGTAAATCGAGTACCGACCTATCTGGCTGAAATTAAGGCGAGGCGCGTTCACCTGTGTCGGGTGGCAGGTAACACTGTGTGATCCCATACGGCAGGTGACGCTCTGTAGTTCTGGGATGGGCTTCCCATAAAGAGCTATATTATTACTTTCAATCTTTTAACCTCTTAGTGATGCTGATGCTGTGCTAGGTTTCTACGAGTTGAGTCGTGACTTGCTGACGTCGCCGGGAGCGAGAGTCAGTGATCTGTCGCTGTCCCGCCAGTTCATCAGCGGGGGTGCCGCCGGGTTTACTTACTGGTCGCTCACGTACCCCACTGACGTCATCAAGTCTTCCCTGCAGTCCGACGAGCTGGAACACTCTCAACGCAAGTTCCGTGGCATCGTCGACTGTGCGCGAAAACTGTACCGATACGAGGGAGGCTGGCGGCGGTTCTTTCGCGGCTTCAGTCCTTGCTTGCTGCGCGCTATCCCTGCCAACGCGACTATGCTCGTTGTATTCGAGAATACGCGCCAGTTGCTCGACCGATACTTGTAGATATAGGTCAACGGTAGTCTCAACAGTGGCCCTCGCTCTTACCCTCCAAAAAAACAAAATCAGGCCTATTTATTCTCCAATTTGAGTCAACTTCTGGCGTAGCCTAACTTTCGTAGAAGTATTAAGTTTTATAACTGGATTTCTGGAACGTTGATATTTTTGTATTAAATGCGACAACGTGCCGAGGGCATGTTCTGTAGCGACAATGTCACCGTGCAAGCAATACGGTTACTGTTCTAACTAATGCTGTTCTTCGTCGCCGTTTCTAGTAATAATTATTGTCTACCGACACAACACCAGAAGTTTATTTTGTCACTTAGGCTAATCAAAGTAGTTTAGATTGGTAACCATTTGGTTTTGCCTATTATGTAGATCTAATGTAGATTTTAAACTGTTACAGTAGTTACGTGTTACTTTTATACTTTTTTGAAAAATATAATCCGTCTGAGAATGAGATTAGCGACAAGCGGTCCAAAATCCCTAGCTGTCTGTCGCCCCTTGCCACGTTTCTAACTAATGGATCTGACATAATTGAAATATATTAATATTATTCTTGAACCTATAATAGAGATAACTACAGTAATTACAGTAACTACAGTAGTTTATCTCAGTAGCCTACCAGATTTGGTGCAGATTATGAATTGAGCATGTTTATTGAACAGCTAGCTTCCTGGCTGTTTCATTGACAAAGAATACAAACAAGTTGAAACTAACTTTCCAACTCAAAAGTTTTTTTTATTAATAAACCAAACAGCACAAAACACCAAAAAGTCGTAATTATATTATAACCGTCTTATTATAACTTTTTTGGCACTTCAACAGTGCGCTGAATCTGAAGCCCACTGATCAGAAGGCGTTTACAATCATGCATACATGTAAAACTATTTAAACTATACGCTTAAAGCCGGAAGCACATGTGAAAAAACAGAAATAAAACAAAAAAATAATTATTTTAGGTTTCATTTGTGTGACCGGCTTAAAACGAAACTAAAACTTACATACGATCTTTGGGCAGATTTGCGCAGTTTTGACAGTGGCTTCATTTTCATCAGTCTGAAACAAAGTCCCGTGCGAGTTTCAGTATAGTTTTTTTTTAGTTTTAGCTTTACAGGCAGCACACTTATATCTGGAGCGGACGTGTCGGCCGATTGGAGAATGGCAAGTGCACGATTCCAGGCGAAGATCGTGTGTTGACGTATACATGGCCTATAGCGTATCGATGGAATGCGGCTGTGGTGGTAGCCACGACAGGAAGGCGTTGCCAGCTTGAAACTGCACGCTGGTAGCTCTAATGAACGGAAGCCGAGTGGGCGGTCGACAGACACGGCTTGGTGATGCGCTGCGGTAGGTCTTACATCAAACGCCGCAGTAGCAGCAGCAGCTAGTCTGTCATGTATGTCTGTGATCACTCGGTAATCAACCTACAGTTTGTCACCACAGCAACCGACGTGTGTCTCCTAGCAACCAGCGCACTGCCAAGTGACGTCAGCAGCGAACCTGTCCATAGTTACAGTGCAGGGCCGATATATCGTGTGGGCGGGCGGGATGCGACATTTGCTCGCTGGCAGCGGGGTGTTATTACCGTGGTTCACCTGCCCGTGCGTCTCTGTGATGTCCGTGTGTCGAGTTCTGCGTGCGTCACATTCTGCAGCCCTGGAACTGACGGTCGGTGTTTAATCAACGCACCACAGTTCATGCACGCACCTTCATTCCTGACCCACCTTAAAGTTAGAGATGGGAATCGAACCGAACCCGAACTCATCACCATGGGTTTGGTCCAGAGTTCGGTCTCTACAATTTTTCGACAAACAATGCAAATTTGCGAGATAATTCTGGCACACAGCTAGAAATTTGCAAGAGAAGAGATTATGGGTGCTTAAAATTTTAGTTTTGCAAATTTTACTTTTGCAAATAAATGTACGCAACATGGGAATTTTCAGACAAAAATTTTGCATTTAAAAAAAATTTTAGACAAAAAGACTGACTGAACTGAATTGAATCCGAACTGTAACACCAAGCAAACCCGAAACCGAACCGAACTTTAACAGTAACCGAACCGAACAGAATCCGAACTTAAATTTGTGGGTTCGATTCCCATCTCTACTTCAAGTTGCAGATGCCACGCCGACTACGATAAAAAGATCTGTTTATTATTAATGTCCGTCTGTTCTTGCGCTATCGCACGCCATTCTAGAAACAAACGCCCATCGTTAGCTAACGTTAGCTGGGTAAGTAATATTGGATCAATTAATATTGGATCAACTTGCCATCTCGGACGTAGCCTAGTCGCAAGCTTCGCTGTCTAAAGCGACAAAAGTACCTTTTTTACGAAAACATAAAACAGTTGCACGACGTTGCTGAAATGTTTCAAAACATTTTTGCAACTGCTTTGGGAATGGTAACGCACATTGTAAACACAAAGCATCAAGGGTTGTTCTGGCATTGATGCGTTCCTATATAAATAACTGACCTTTTACTTACTTATTATACGATCTGTCGGTTTGACTGAGCTTCACATAAACTCGGAGCTATCATGGCAGCTAAGACAGACATTTCAAACATGTTTTGAGTGTTTCGAGACTATACCTGTCGAACAAGTTTTTTTTAAATTCGTGATAAAAAGATCGAACGCTATATAGGCTTATTTGACGTTGAATATTACCAGGTAATGCCCAGTTTTGCATCGTAGTTTCAAAAAACAAAACAACTTTGGTGATATTTTAAGCTCATCAGTGTGAAAAAGTTTGTATCTAAGAGTAATACAAATGCGTGTCAACTCTATAGTGAGTTTTAGTGACATGATTTAGTGATATGATTATAATGATGCATCGGTGCAATCCACCGTACAACCACGTTCACTGAACTCCAAGGTTGCAACATTCTTTTCATCAGTCATTATCGTCGTACTTTTATATTTTTAAATAGCTCCGTAAATATTTGGCCGATTTTAATAATTTTTGGCGTGCAACATCGCAAAGAAACTCAACATAAATGACTAAAGTTTTGCCCACCTCACTTTAATGCTATTGCTACACTTCCTTGTAAAATGCAGAATTCTTAGTTTAGCCGTTTACAACAATGAATTCATACTGGGTAGCGCATTCATCGGTTCAAAATTAGATGATTAAATGCTAAACTGCTAAACAGCGGCGCAACGGCCAAACTACGACTTTTGCATTTCA
>Ga0056128_1006048_pt1 | contig 15266 bp, 8 predicted proteins | sample WorMetLIZISLAND2_FD_71113 | JGI IMG/M metagenome (GOLD analysis project Ga0056128, IMG submission 71113) | Marine gutless worms symbiont microbial communities from Max Planck institute for Marine Microbiology, Germany - Olavius geniculatus... ...
ACAGTCATTTGATGGCAAGTTGTGTCAGAAATATTTGTACCAAAAATTATCAAAATCTGATAATTGGTTTTCAAGTTACAGTCGAAAATGTCGGGGATGTTTTTTTGGGACACAGTGTACATGACCGTGCATTAGAACATTTTTATTTTTAACCGTGTAGAAATACGGCATTGCGCGTTTTATCTGTGTCAGTTAGGCTTCTATTTTTTTATTTCATCTCTAGCTGGGCACCAAACTGGTAGAACCGTCTTTCGTCTTGTTCATATTCTTTCTGAAACAAAAGCGACAAGTACAAATGCCACCAGAGATAGATCAGAACACAGTGAGGTACATGTAACTAATAGTCTATGGTGACGTTGCTATGGCAACGGGAGGCTGCAGAAACCGACACCAATCTTGTGCTGTCGTCCACAGCTCTCAGCATTCACTTCGTTCAGACTGCAGCGACACGAGTGCTTTTAGGACTTGCCGGACGGACAGCCTAGAGACGGGAGCGGCTTTTAGCGTTACCATTTCGCATCCGGCAAGTCGAGTTGCTGCTGCTGTCGGCTCTACAGTACAGCGCCATTACAGGTAAGGCCGGTCGTAATTTAATCTTTAATCTTCGTCCTCCGTGGAACGGAAGGCCGCGTCGTTATCGAGACAGCGTAATCCGCAGACAATCTATGACCAGAAGCTCGCCATCGCATCCATCTCTTTCCGACTCGAGAGAACTATTAGCCTTAAAATTGCAGTCACCACTCTCCAGCGTTTATTGTATGCCGAGATTTACGCACCACATGACAAATAATTTCTTGCTACATTTTGAAATATATAAGCTCACAATTACCTTATTTGATGTTTTAATATGTATTCTCAATTGTTATTATTCGTTTCGTAATAGTCACAAATTTTATAAAGCTCAAATTAAAAGAAACTCTTAGAAGTTAATCAAAGCTGACAGCTTGTCCCCAACATCTGACTTTTAGCAATATTTTATACTAAACGTCAGTCATTTTAGATGTTGCTTCTGACTTGCAGAAACTGTTTACGTGGTTCTAGGTAATTACAACCCACGCGCTCGAATTATAAAAAGTCACAATAAATGCAAAATGACAAGCCAAAAAGCTTGTGATGTTTTTAGACTTTACGCTCAAACTGGTTACTAATTTTACTCATTGTCATGTCGCTTTCTCCAGTTTCGCAGTTGGAGTAGCCTAACTATCCTAACTGCCTTAGAATACGCTAAAAATTGATACATAGAACTGATAAAGACGTTATCACAGGCCGTCGAACAGCAGCCGCAGCGTGATATTTTCTGGACTGTGGCATGTTGCGACATTTAAAAATTTACATTTCGTGCGACATAGGCTTATAAAGCTTCCGAACCTCGGTAACCGTAGACCTACCTTAAATCAGGTAAACTAATAGCAGCAAAACTGCATGCAGTTGTAACGCTGAATTCGTGGTAGGTTTTTGTACATTATTTTCAGATAACTTATGTGAGGACTTCCATATTTTTAACGAACAGGAGCCTAATCACAGTGTAGCACGGTAGCGCGTAACAATGTTGTAAGAGCGACTATCAAAGTCAATGGGAAACCCCAAATTTTGGGCACCCGTAGCCCCCAAACCTTTGAATCAATCGACTTAAAAGTTGACTTGGATGATTACGTCGGCAGTCTGACCCTAAGTGCCAAAAATGGTATAAATCGGCCCAGCGGGGTCGGCGGGGCAAAAGGGTGAAATATAATGTTCAACTGGGTTACCGGTATTTTTTCTTTTTTACGCGCGAAAGCAGCTACTGTTTTCAGCGCATCTTAGCCATCGCAATTCTGTCCGTCCCTCCGTCTGTCCGTCCGTCCGTCCGTCACACGGGTGGATCAGTCAAAAACGGTGCAAGCTATGATTATCACATCTTTACCTTCGGCTGCCCGGAAGACTCTAGTTTCAGGAACCTTAAAGCTTTTCCATAAATTCGAAGGTAGTCACCCCGAACAAGGGCGCTAAATAAGAGGGGGTGGGAAAAGTTTACGATTTTTAGCCAATAAGTCGCTGTATCTCAACAACGGTGTGAGATAGGGCTTAGGTTACTATTAATCACTAATAGGAAGTCGTACACTGGCTTTCGATTGCCACCGAATTCAATGACCTTGGATGACTCTGAACGCTAAAATAGAGGTTTTTATGGATTTTGGCAATTTCTGGCTGCGAGACACATTTCGAGAGCGAACTGCGCCGAAATTGATTGAGATAGACATGGACACGCTGCACATGAAATTTTCAGCATTAAACGTAGATTTCGATGGTCTAAGTCTCGATTTTTTAGGTTCAAGGAAACCTGCGCACAAGGGCATCAAAATGAGGTACCCTCGTAAAAGTCGCGACTAAATGGCTGGAGATAGACTGACAGTTTGCTAACAGGAACTGCTATAGGCTTTCGCGCGTCCCGTGAGCATTAGCTCAAATTTCTTGTTTACTTTTCTTGCCAAGCTCTGGAGAACACATTTTTGGGAGTATCGCCGCATTCTTTGCACTGGATGACGTGTTTCGGTGAAGATTGATTTCCTAGGGGGTCTCAACATTCATCTTTCATATTTTCCCCCTCAAATTCCCCCAAAACCGAGAATTTTAGGCCCATTTTCGGACTTGGAAAAATTACAACTGAAAATGCTTAACAATGGAGATGCTCATCTACAAACTACCCTTAATCGTCGTCGTAGCCTCACCAAAGTGCCATAGTAAATAGGCAATGTGGCCTCCGGAATTCCAAATATGCGGTTATTTTGGACCCCCTGCCTACAGGTCACGTGACATGGCGTATGCACAGTGAACGTTTGGCCTTTAACATGGGCAAATGCAAGTTTGAGGCTTTATATCTCCCTAACGATGCAAGATAGACGCAGCATGGTTACAATGGTCCACCTATAGAAAGTCGCCCACCGCGAGTCGAATGGTCACGTGACCGATGACGTCCCGTGACCCCAAAAGATCAAACTCGTGACCCCATTACCTTTGAGGCGCTATATCTCCGTAACGGTGCAAGATAGACGCATGGTTACAATAGACCACCAATAGGAAACCACATATGCAGAGTCGAATGGTCACGTGACCGATGACGTCACGTGACCCCAAAAGGTCAGTGTCGTGACCCCATTATTTTTGAGGCGCTATATCTCCGTAACGATGCAAGACAGACGCATAGTTACAATGGACCACCTATAGGAAGTCACCCACTGCGAGTCAAATGATCACGTAATTTTTTTGGTCACATTATTGCTTTTAACTCACAAATTTACAATTTATTTTGCTAATAAAACAGCAAATATTAAATATAAAAACTTACCAGTTTACATTACTGTGTAAGGGCGACCAAGTCACACATCCAAAACAGCAGAGATCATTTTGCTAGGACACAGAGTGATAGAACGATGAACTGGCTGCCCTTACAAACCATGTGACGTGACCCCATTTAACCTTTTCCACTCCAGCATTATCTCGTAAGTTAGTAAACGTAGTCAATGCAAATGTGATACAAATGTTTTCCAGCTGATTAAAAGTACTGCTGGTCCGTAGCTAAAAGAGTCAAATTGGAAACAAAGTTTATCTAGTCTTGCAAAACAGATTCAATTTTGTTTCCAAAAAAATCAAGTAACAACAACAAAAAATCTATTTAATTAATGTGCACAACAGTAGTTGCCGAAAGTGGAACAAAATCTCTTCCCGCTCTTAACAGCTGTTAGTGGCGGAATAGATGTCAACTAACTCAGTTGCTTGGCATATGTAAGCCAAAAGTGCGCTAAATAGAGCTCAACAGCCGTGACTGAGCAGTGTTGCAACAATATGAGCAAGTTTCCTTAAACAGAACATACTCAGCATTTTGTTCCAATTAGGAAAGCTAGATAGCTGTTCTATTCAGCGCAATTTAAACACATTTTACAAATCACTGTGCAGCAGCACAGCCCTTGTTTACATCACAGTATCGCTCATGCACCCGACATTGATGAACATCCAGTGTGCACAGCATTAGCGACTACGAAGTCACTTCACAGATACGGCGTGTGCATTTAAGGTCGTAGGCCTATCAATTAAAAATCAGCAATCGTCGTTAACTGCAAATCGAGTCGATAACACACATTATACTTACCTAAAATCGAAAGCGAAACCACCGTAGAGTACTAATTGTTCCTTACTTTCAGTACGCAGCTCATAGATTTCGAGTCAGTAAAGTGTTCCACTCAAGGAACCGTTCCAATCCAGGCAACTCTCCCCTACTGGCTTACGGGATAATGCGGGGTGGAAAACGTTAAATGTGGTCACGTCACATGGTTTGTAAGGGCAGCCAGTTCGTCGTTCTATCACTCTGTGTTCTAGCAAAATGATCTCTGCTGTTTTGGATGTGTGACTTGGTCGCCCTTACACAGTAGTGTAAACTGATAAGTTTTTTTTATATTTAATTATGTTGAAATTTAATTATGTTGTTATTATGCCTTAGTTTTGTGGCGCTGTATTGCGTTTCGAACATCTAGAATACCGTACACGTAATCACGGCATACGTTGGACTTGGATGGATGATACGGTTGGCGCCGCTAACACCGTTGCAGTGCACGATGCATTGACGCGGCGACCGACCGTTTGTCGCCATAATGATGCGGCCGGGTTAACAGTGGCGGGTGACGCAGATTACACGCGGACGGTACATCAATAGCATGAGCATCGCTTGCCTTCACTCTGCGCAGCAGCAGCAGCTGCAGCAGCAGCAGCAAAGCAGCGAAGGATCATCTGCCCGCCCGATATGCCGTGCTCATCACCTATAGGCTATAGCCTATAGTGCTTGCATCGCAGACTGCTGCGACGACGCGGTTAAACGAGCGCAGATCAAGCGAGCGCAGTTGTTGGTCGATCTGCTGACTATAGCCACACTGACCGGTAAGTCATGCTGTGTTGCAATAATAACAGCAATAATAGCAGTACTATTATTACTGTGATTGTTTTTTTTTAATTTTTACCCGCGGCAAGTATAATCACTAAAAACTAGAAAACGTTCGGGAGATGATATGGCCTATAAAGTTAAGTTTGACAAAATGGTAGTTTAAACTCATTTTTGTGAATTTATTAGTTAGCAATAAAATAATTGACTACAATTCTCCTTTTCCTAATGTTATTGTTATACAATGGTATTACCTACAGCGTGTGTGGCTCTCGCTGGCAGCGTTGCTGCTTCTGATGTCACAGACAATCTGCTGATGATGTAATGACGTCATTGCTATTTTGACGTCACGCCGCTGCGAACACACACACAGACACACAAAAGTAAATACATTATCTTCTCCATTTACTACGTTCACTTAGCGGAGATAAAAATAGTACACAGCTGCTAAAACGTGCACGAACAATACAAATAAATTTTTGATAGCTTGTATGTGCGTGTTGTGATGTGAATCATTGTTCTTGAATACAGGGGGTAAAAAATTAATTTAGCTGCAATTAATTTAATTTACATTCGTATATACTGTACACCCGCCATTTTTAAATATTTATTTTTTATTAACTTATTTTTGATGTTCATAGCTAAGTAAGAAAAAAATTATTTTAAGATAAACTAAGATCACGCCAGCAAACTGTCGTCTATTAGAACAAGGTTGAGCGCTGCATCAGTGGGCCACTGAAATTCCCACACAATACAGGAAGCTTGGCTATTGCACTCTAGTTTTGCGCCAGTCGAGGAAGATCTTTGCAAGATCGTTAATGAGTTGTCACATGTTAACGTGTTGCTAGAAATTAAATCGTGCAAAAGTTCAGAGTTAAACGTTCCATTATTATCGATATTCGCCTGATGAAAACAGAGCGCGCATTTGCCTTTGCCAATGCTAAACTCAATTTAAACTAAACAACAGAACCCGGATTGTTTTTGAATAGCCGCTTAGCTCTCTGAGACTCTAAAATGGTGCAATAGAATAAAGAAACTAAATACGCAAAAACTAAACGAATAACGGATCGCCTGAAAATGCAGGAGAAAATGTCGGACGAAAGTGCAGGATGGAATTTGACGGACTGGCAATGCGTGTTAAGAGTTCAAAAGACACAGTTAAATGAAGGTGGCTGTCACAAACGTTAAACTATTTGTTTATTATATTAAAGCATACACAGTTTAAGACACTTACAACAAAAAACAATGTTCAATAGGGTCTAACTGTGCCCTTCAACGTGTTACCAGCATCGCAGTTCTAGCAGTATACCTTTGTCTTCAAAAAAGTGTTAAGCCATTTTCAAGTATGTCATTTTACATTTTTGCATTTTCCAGCCCTGCACTTTCGTCCATCATTTTCCAGTCTATTATTTTCCAGTCCTGCAGTTTCTGGTCCTGCATTTTCAGCGCCGCCTTTTATTTTAGACTAAAATGTACTTAGATTTGTGGATGCCATTTATTATTTCTTTAATGCAGTAAGAGAAACTTAGAAACCAAACATCATAAAACGACGTTAACGCTGCAGTAAATAGATCGTTTAAAACTATAACGTAGCCGCATGCTAGAAAAATTATTACTTGACTGGCAGAACGTTGACATTTTCGTGAAAGACGAGCGCAAAATCTCTGGAAGTCTGAGGGCGAAGCACTTCGGTGCCTCAAGTGGTGATTAATTGCGACTTTCACTGGCGAGATTGCAAGACTATTTATCAGAGTTCACCTGCTGATGAATGCATTCTTTAACTATCCCTGGCAACTTACGTTGAGGAAGCTATACAGTAAAACGTTTGCTTTCTGACCAATTTGCCGCTAAACAAAATCTTTTAAACTTCCCGCACATTTCGGTGCGTAATTTCCCTGTACGTGTTTTATGGGAGTGTTTTTTGATCAAAATGTTTTCGCTCTTATGATATTCGGTTGAGCAAAAATTTGTAAATTACTGTTCTGTATCGTTTCAACCGCTATAACGGCGTTGTAGTAAACCTTATTTTCTCTGTATAATGTGCGAAAATAAGGAAAAATTATGACATGTCGCGTTACCGTTGTTTTCCGCGAAGGGTTCCTGGTGGTGGCGCTTTTATGGATTGACTGTCAAACTCGGCCGATGGTTAACGGCAAACAGATTGTGAATCATGTGGCTGTTGGCGATTATCTGACCCATACGAAATATATAATCAGCAAACGAGATGGGTCAGACGGTCTTACGGCACCCTGTATGCGGCAATGGTTACGAAGTAACATCGAGCAACTTTTGCTAATATGAAATTATTATGACACACATTCAGGGCGAGATCGTCGGTCCAGTTTCGATTGTAACGCATCTCAAGCGTTGTCACAACTTTTCCACGATGTTGGCCAATTTTCAGACGTTTGTTAAATCACATCCTTCGGAAAAGCTGCATTAAAGCAGTCGGCGGTAAAGATTCAATCACACTTTAAACGTGACGCTACACTACCTTGTGTAATTAATGCAAATAGTTTTCGTACGGTTCCGATGAGATGTCGCCGAAGCCACGGTGACACTGCATGCTATCTGCCAGTTTTACAGAACATTTTCTGCCCCGAAGCTACCTGCAGTCTGGCAGGACTGGAAAGATTGGTGGAAAAATTATGTTTGTGGTGAATAAAGATTACTGTTATCCGCGCTGCTGTGTTGATGAAACTTGCTGGCCAACTGTGGTTTACGAGTCTTGTGTTGTCGTTGTTGGCGCATGACGACTCCGGTCGGCCGTATGTCGTGGGTCGATAGGACGATTCCGACCGATGTAGTGTGTGCATCGCGTCTCCATCAGTCCACAATCACGCTCGCTCAGACCGTATCACCACTGACATCTCTCTCCCGTCGGCCGTGCACGCCGGATCGCGTCCTACAAATAAACGAAGTTAATCTTGGTTCGACTGAACGAACAGCGGGCTGCACCCGTGATGCTGCTGCTGCTGCAGTCTAATTAAATGAGCGACGACTCGCTGCCGCTTCCACGACGCACGCGCACCGACCGATCCGGCATGCCTCGGGACCGCTGCGCCGGTGTCCCATTATATGATCGCCCCAGAAAAGTCTCCCCGGCCGAAATTTATCCGCAAAAATCCGCCCCGCCCGGCGGCCGCCCGGGCAGGAGGAATTTTTACCGGTAAATTGTCGACCGGGGGAAACTTTTCTGGAGAGGGGGAGGCGATCCTATAATGGGGAGACTTTTTGTGAGACCGGCGACATTTCAATAAGGGGGAGATTGTCTCTCCCCGGGCGGTTTTTCATGAGAGAAACATTTTAATGTGACACCGGCACACCGGCTTCAATTACCGTCGCCATGAAAACGCAATTTCGATTTAGTCGAGAGAGCGGTGCCACACTGGAGACGAATGCCTGGCTGCCTGACTGAAGTCGCCTGTGCGGTGGAGCGTCGTTCTAAATCGAACTAATCCACACCGGTTGAAAGAAGCTTTCACCGCTGTGGACCTCTGCGTTGACGTGACAGAAAGTCTCATCACGTCTCCATTTCACCGGCGGGCGTCAAGTCACGCTATAGATACTTCTCTGCTTGCACACCGCTAATTACTGCTGTCCGCAGATGCTAACGACTGCAGCAGAAGCCAGGCAGGTTTGTTCTTTTATGCTTCAGACTTGATGCCAAATAACGCCGAAATAAACCACAGAAACAACACCGAGTTGTTGTTCTAAATTTGTTTCTGGTCGATTAGCATACTAAATTCTTTTGCAGATAAATGTGCAAATGCGCAGAGTTACTGTCTGTTTTAGCCGCAGCTTATAAATGACAAAAAACGAGAAGCGACAAAAAAGAAACAAGAAAGACGTACGACGTTTTCCCGACAGATCGCATAGTAACCAATGTTTTATTTTACATTATATATAAAAAAACTGCAAGCAATTTATTTAATGTTGTACACCGTGTCTCAAAAAAACTAAGCAGATTTGTTTTTGTCAGAACTGCGTCAAATTTCCACCGATTTTGATAATTTTTGGCAGAAAGATGGCAAACGATCCAAATATATGCGAGGTGCATTCATTTTCCACCTTACCTAATTTGCGTTCTGACAATTTTGAACACAGGTGTTATAGGAACTTATAATTTTGCTAAATAAAGCATTTTTTGTTTATTGTGCGCTAATTGAGTCTTTAAAAGTTTATTGCAGATAATAACATTCGGCGTTATGTAGCAATTTGGAACATTTGCGTTTAACACGGTAAGGTGATGACGCAAATTAGGTGAGGTGGAAAATGAATGCACCTCGCATATATTTGGATCGTTTGCCATATTTCTGCCAAAAATTATCAAAATCGGTGGAAATTTGACGCATTTCTGACAAAAACAAATCTGCTTAGTTTTTTGGGACACGGTGTATAAGCGCTGATGCAAAACGGCAAAAATCAAAAAGTATAAGCACGAACTAATGTATTAGCTTAGACATTCAATCTGTTCTCAGTATAGACAGATATACACCAAGATATCTGAGTTCACTGACCCAAGGGATCTGAGTACCGGACATTGCACAAATATTAGCACAAGCCATAGTCATGAGAGATCTAATACGAAAGCAACACGATTTCTTGAAATTAATGGCCATGTCTAATTGGGTGAGTTCATGCTCACGTTCATGCTCACAAATCTTGAGTATCGCGTCTAATTGACAAACGGACGGCGCTAATAAATTATAGAATGCCATCTGCGTATAAAATGATCAAAGTATTGCGTTCTTTATGACACAAGTTAGCAAGATCACGGCAAAGAGAAATGGCGATAAGACTGAACCCTGCCGAACACTAAAACCAGTCTGAAACATATCGGACCACACAGTGAGCCATTTAACACACGAATAACATCCGGACAGCCAAGTATCTAAAGTGTTTAAAAGTTCGTTTGGAATATGACGTTTCATTAGTTTAAGGAAAAGAGCATGGTGATTGACTTTGTCGAACGCCTTCGACAAATCTATGGCGCAAAGGTTGGCCGTGCTTCCACCTCCGATGTAACTGTCAACAATATTGCGGACTGTCCGAATGGCAAAACTACAACCAACACAGTTTTTGAATCCAAATTGGTTAGCGGTATTACAAAAGTAATTACTGAACCTATCGAGAACACAATATTTGAACACTTCCGACAAAATAGGGCTAATGGCGATGCCTCTGAAATCGTCACACAGTAGAGACTTACTAAATAATTTCTTGGGTTTGGGAATTGGCACAATATCGCTGTATATGAATCCGTCTGGAACGTAACAACGTAACATTATAAGCTGAAAAAGCTTTGCTAGTACGACACATACAGTAGGATGACAGAACAGCAAATGCTCCGCAGTCGTTGCGGAGTCTGTTGACGGCTCACTGTGTGGTGTTCGGCAGGGTTCAGTCTTATCGTCAAAACCTGCTGCTTTACCACGTTTAAGGTCACCTATAACGTGACTGACCAATTCCGTGTCAAAAGTGTGATCATCATTAATACACATACCGCAGTATTCATTACGCAACGACCGATACTTACATCTAAGTTGTTCTGCTCGGTCAGCATCATTACACGTATAAGCCTTGGCAAAATGATCACAAAACTTACAGGCAACAGTGTGTATGCATCAACACAACCGTCTACCTGAGCACAGGGACTTTTGTAGTCAAACTTGGATCGCCAACATTGCCAGAAAATATATATGCTAAATATGCTAATGATAATAATACTTTTAATAGTTTTAATACTTTTAGCTAATAGTTTTAATTTCTGTTGACGGCAGGGGAGACGGAAAATTCGAAAGAGTTTTGTTTTGTTGTGTTGATGCAATATACTAGTAAATTTGTTTTTCGTTCTTCGGCATAGAGCATATAATTAATTATCCGTGGCGCACTAAACTTGTTCATGGTTATTACGCCATCCAAAACGCAGCTTAAGTTTTGCAGCAGTACGTTGTCTGTGGCTGAGCCTTGCATCGAATATTTAAAGACCTTGTGCTGAATTAAACACGACGGCATTCTTGATGCCAGCTATAGCGCTGCTGTGGTCTTATTTGCTTTGGGTCGCGTTCACCAATTCACAGCTCTAAGGCTGATTGGGAAACTGACTTATAGCTGTTTTATTCCTGACTTCATTTTTTTATCTAGGCTATATCTGTTTCTGGCTGGTTGCGTAGGATAGCCCACGCTTCATACTGGCTGAGCCTCAGGCAACTACAACACCACGCCAATACTACTACTACTACTACTACTACTACTACTACGTACTACTCTTACGCATACTAAGATAACTTACTATAGATTTCCTACACCTTTTTTTCTTTTTGCAGCACGCCTTTAGCGAGGTGTGATGTACTCTGAAGCGTCTGTTAATTTCTTGTCGTCGTGAAATATCACCGGCACGCGAAGCAGGTGCACGCGTGTACGAGTGATCAATAGCACAGTCTCACTCAGTCACTCGCTGATCATCTATGCCAAGGACATGTGCCGGCGCAGCCCGGAAGCCACGAAGTTGAACGCGCAGCATGCCGGACAGGGCGAGACCGCTGAAAGAGGTGCTTCGGCGCGGGTTCGTGCTGGGCCGCTGCTTACAGCTCTCATTTCCTTCCGCCCGTCGGTTCGACCGACGGTCGGGCGCCCTACTGCGTTACTCTCTAACGTAATTTTGTCGTTGAATTATTCAGCACGCGTCGCTCCTCCATCCGGCCATGGCGTGGCCCGGCCCGGTTCGTCGTCTTTTCATCTGCCCAGCTTTCGGCATTAATTTCTCGGCCGCAGCCAACCGACGCCGGCCGCACTGCTTTTGTCGCTCAGTCGCCGCCTTGACGCTCGCGTATGTGTCCGACCTCCGTTTCTGTCACTTGACCGTCACCTACCTCGCAGTTACGTTTCTAATCGTCGTGCGGCCACGACCGCTATTGCACTGCAACGATTGTCGCAGAAACCGGCAAGTTGCTTGGCGGCCTTAGCTTGGTTTGGTTTGGCGCGACGGCTATCCATTTATCTCAGAGTATACGTGACCACGAATAGTCATTAGGGCTGCGTTTGTATACCCGTGTCCGCGGATTACTGTGGGTACAATTTCACAGGTACGAGTCGGGTACGGGACTACGGGTACGGCGATGCGGGTACACCTTGTCATTCATTTTACGTTACTTTCTGGTTTTGCACCAGTACATCTGTGCTCACCTTACATATTATGTCTTTCAAAGTTTCAGAGACAACTGCGTGAAAACGAAACCAAAATGCGAGATCGATGGGAGGAGACTGAAAATGCACGACATGAAAATTCGGCACAAAGAGAATTGCAGGGGGTTGAAAATGCAGGACTGGAAAATAACGCACAGAAAACAGGACGTTGAAATGCAGGACTGAAAATGCGAGACGAGTCAGTATGGAAAGCAAACGGACAACATAAAAGCAACCATGAGGCATATATTTTTTAAAAACAACTACAGTAGGTGGTCATTTTACTACTTATTCATTACTCATAATTTGTGCACTACAACAGTGCCGTATGTTTATTGTCTTCTTTTCCTGTAAACGTTGACGAACTTTTGTCATGCTAAACCACGCAAATTCATAAGACCTTATAGTGGAGTTTCTTTTGCTTGGATGGCTTTGATAAAATCAAAGCTAACCAATTACATATGCTTGAACTATAAATGCATTTGTAGGGCCTACAGTTCCGAAAAACAGCATTAGCATTCATTGCCTTTATGTCTTTGACCAAGGTAAAAGTTACCCCGAGAATGAACTGCGGATGGTCGACTATCTTTGCGGATCCGTCGCAGCCGACTAACGTACATTTCAGATACTTTACTACGCCTTAACACAACTGTGAAAGCACCAGCTCTAATGTTGTCGAGGGTCATCAGTTAGACCTTAAAGTCAACCCACAAAAGTTATTTGACATACGGCGTTTCATACTTTTCTTGTTCCCCTTTTTCCGTTCCTGCATTTTCTACCTTCTGTGAGTTTGTGTTACATGTCGTGCATTTTCAGCGTTCCTATCGATAGTGCGAGTATCAGCAGAAAATGTACTTTAATGGCATAGTGCGCCTTTTTTCGGATAACACGGCTTTCTTGTTGTTTTAGCATTATTCAAAAGTTTGCTTTTTTTCGCGAACTGTTTCGTATACAGCATAAGTTTGTTTGGTGAAATAAAGATTATCATAAGTCGGTTCGATTTTTAAAACAGACACAATCATGTCAGCAAAACAACGTATGCAAAACAATGCCAGCGACAGTTCGTAAGCGAACAGTACGATTTTTTTGATCGCAATACTGATATTAGTCGTTTATCATCATGCCAGCGGTCGATAAGCATATACTTTTAAGGAAAATAAAATCAGAACACTAAAATAAAAGCGCAGAATAGATAAAAAGACAAACAAGTATAACGATCATCGCGACGGTCATCATTTTTATAGTCAGTGTCGTCAGCAAATCAACAGACTCTATTGAGCATTTTCACCAAGTTGTCTGCGTCGGTAAATAGAACGAGTTCTTGTCAGCTGGTTTTGAAGCGGAGACTATCAAAGGCTAGTCGGTGGTCGCATCTGTGCGAATGAGCGAGACGATTCTTTAACAGAGCGTTCGATCAGGGTGGTCCATATGACAACGGTCAGACAGATGCGGTCAGTCGGTCGGTCCGTGGAGACAATTCGTGCTAACTGCTGCTCGACTGGACGCATCTTCGCGACGTAATCCACTACACGGTCCCGTGATATAACCATCGCTCGTCGCCGCTGCCGCGCCTCACGATTAATGACGGCCGCGATGTTGGACACTCGTAAATTTGCTGCTGCTGCTGTTGTAGCCGCGCGATCACTGGCTGTGTATATGAGGTCATCCACTCAGTCCGGAGAAGGACCGTCGACAAGGTTGATCGGGGTCGCTGGCCCGGGTGACTCCGCTGCCAGACACGCCACGCCAGCATATGATCGCATTCGTCGGTCTCGATACATTACGTGACCCGACTGCCGACCGTCGCCGATTCAATGTTTACGTTTAGCCAGATCTTCAATGCGGTCTGCAGAACAGTATGCACGGCGCTTTCGCATTATTGCAACTGACACTGTAACGTGCAGTTAATTGAAAGTATAACCACTCCATCAAAAATTTCATTACTGCAATAACAAAAGGACCGCAATAATAACTTTATTGCGTTCGACGTACTTGTATCTTATTAAGTAAAATATAACTTGGTATATCCTGCTCGCTAGCGGCTACAACCTACAAATAAGATGCTACTTTTGAAGCAGTGGAGGTGGATCAATTTCGAAAGACTGCAGTGATGATAGGCAGCTGTCACAGTTAGCAGTAGGTTTGAGTTTGAGGCAAATCGGTATGGCTTTAATTTTAGTTTCGTCCGGATTTTCGGAAAAGGATAATTAAAGTTGGCTGTCTCGAAAGTAAACAGGTGACTGCTTTGGTTAGAAGTTGGTAACGTCGTTAGTCGTGTGTCGCTTCAACAAAGTTAATCAACGCCGGTTAGTACTTGGATGGGTGACCGTCTGCAGACGATTTAAACCATTTCGGTACACCGTATTCACCCAGGTTAACTCAGCCTGGCCGTCCTTCTGTGTGCAGGCACAATAAGTACCAGAAAATTTGGAACGTAAAAAGGCACACTGCGCGATGCACTAGCGCCGTATTCGTGATCTCGCAGTGTAAACTGGTGTCTGGCTGAAGGCTAAAGAAACTGAAATCCGCGCCACCCGTTGGGCCTTGTGGTTCGGGGAAGACTTTATGTTTGCGTTACGATATGTCTCCAACATATTTTTATGATCGATTCAGTGACGTATAAAACAGCACAATAAAAACTGCAATGATCAGTCGAATGCACTATTTTTGCAAGTTCGTTTTGAGTCTATGTGCGTTTCTGTTGGATCAGATATAATAATCAGTGCCGTATTTGATCGTCGTCTTTCTCGTGAGCAGCCGTTTTATGACCCACGTCATACATTCATATGATACTGAGCAGCGCAGTACCGTAACGTTGTCGATTGCATTGTCGCAATAGCTGCAGAACGCTGTTTATTGCCCACTGGATGCAGTTTGTCGGGCGTCAACTGGCCTAGCGATACATGAGTAACGACCAGCGCACTCCACACCACGACCACGCCCACCAAGTCGTTACGTCGCGTATTACGCAAGTCGTTCGCGATCTATTTGCAGTCGTGTTAATAGCCTCGTCGTCGTCGTTGTTGCCCGGAGAACGCAGTTCCGCCAGAAATCTATAAATCTCGGCGCGCCGGTGCCGCCCAGAGCTGATGGGAAATTCGCCCACAGCAGCGGATGGTCGCCGCGCTCGGACGGACGGAGGAACTGGGAGGAACGGAGAAGTTATTAT
>Ga0056128_1006051_pt1 | contig 15264 bp, 10 predicted proteins | sample WorMetLIZISLAND2_FD_71113 | JGI IMG/M metagenome (GOLD analysis project Ga0056128, IMG submission 71113) | Marine gutless worms symbiont microbial communities from Max Planck institute for Marine Microbiology, Germany - Olavius geniculatus... ...
AGGGGAAAAATTTAAATGACAGCGTTAAATTGGCCGACCCCGAAAACCATACCCTAGAACCAAAAATTACGACTTTATCTTATATATAGCCTGAGTTATGACAGTTTAAAGCATTGTCTAATTTTCCCCATAGGCGCAGTGGCGTAACTAGCCATCGGCAGCCCCGGCAATGCCGGGGGGCCCAGGGGCCTATCACGATAAAGGGGGCCCAAAGTGACCCGAATTATTGAAAAAATTAAGCCGGTATCATTATATCTGAGAATCAAATTTGGACGGGGCCCGTAGCGAATACTTGCCGGGGGGCCCAGAAATTATAGTTACGCTACTGCATAGGCGCTATTGTAATTTTTCATATTTTTGTGAAAAAATAGGTGAAAATGTTGAATTTAAATTTTGTAACCCCCAAAAGGCACTTTCTTGCGCGAAACCGCGTCATATGAGCCATCGTGCGTTAAAATCAGTTCAGTCGTTTTTTCCTGTAGAGGACGGCAAGAAAAAAAGGAAAGGGAAGGGAAGGAAAGGGAAGGCACAAAAAGTCACGCAAGCGTTATATTTCACCTATTCGTGGGGAAGCCCCTCGTAAACGGATTTTCACCAAATTTTGCACATCAGGAGATATGCTGGACATAATCATCTGTGCAAATTGTGGTCTGGAAAAAATATTGGTTTGGGAAATACAAGGGGTCAAATTTTGGAGTTTCCCATTGAAATGGCTGGTCACCCTTACAACAGTACGTGCTGCGCTACCGCGCAGCCTGTGATCTGGAAGCAAGTTGTGACACAAACATACAATTTTTTTGAATAAATTATATTATACTTTACTCTGTGCTAAATTAAGTTGTTTGAACTTTTACGGGCACAACAACTCAACATTATGCAACAATTTGGAGCATCTGCGTTCTACTTTGTAGTGCGTTGACATAAATCAGGTGATGTGGACAATGCGTGTACCGCACATAATTCTATTGTCTTAGCTAACCGTGTGCTAACAATTAGCAAATTTGGTGAAGATTTGACAAAGTTCTGACAAAACAAGTTGGGTCATTTTTTGGCACACCCTATAGATGTCGCAGCACGCGATAGCCTATAGAGTGAGTGTGTTGGATAGTACGTAAAAGTTTTTACTTCCTGCTTTTACTTTAGTAGATTTTTGAGCTACTTCTTAAAGGCCTATGCAAAATATTTTTTACATCAAATTCTTTCAACGGTACTATTAGCCTACACCGATATAACGCTGATTCAGTGCCAGTGAAGTTCAGTACAGACTGTACGCCAGCGGAATATCGTACTCACTGACACTGTAAAAGGGGGTTTAGGCAACAGTCGGCAATTAGGGTTGATTATTAAGACGGAAGCGGGCGCGTCGTGCATTTGCGTGCAATTGCATGCGTGGGACGACGATCAACGCCTACAACTATTCAGTGAACTCACACGCCCGTCTGTGTGCTGTATAATGTATTGTAGGCCTATAGCGTGAATATTTAACCAGAGGCAGAGACGACAGGCGGACACTTCGAATTAACTCAAGCGCTTTGATCAGTTCTGGGGTGATTGTTTGCGTGAGCAATAAACGACGAAAATTTTTCAGCGATAGATTTATACTTTTTACAAAGGTGGTTGTAATCGTTTATCCGTGCGATTAACAACAAGTTTGTCTCGACGTTTTGCTGTACGAGTCCGCGAAGTTGTGATGGTAAATATATAATGTGGTTGCTATTCATTATCTTCTGTCATTGCTAATTAATACGGCTCTTCATAGAAGACCCATCTCGGAGTTACGAAGCGTCGCTTGCCATATGAGATCGCACAGTGTTATCTGTCACCCGACACAAGTGAACGCCCCCCCCCCCAATAACCGCAGCCGGACAGGCCGGTACTCGATTTATTTACCCCGGAGGCTTAGTGGTGTAACGCTATAGGGTGTTGGACTTACAATCAAATGGTCTTGGGTTCTATTTCCGGTCGTGACACTATCAAGCGGTTACCATTTGGATGGGTGACTGTCTGCGTACAGGTGAACCATCTTAATATATAACCAACACTAAGGTCAACCCAGCCTTCCATTCTTCTGGAGTAGGTAAATCGCGAGTACCGGCCTGTCGGGCTGGAGTTAAGGGGGGGCGCGCGTTCACTAGCTGTGACGGGCGCTAGCTAACACTGTGATACAGGTCCATGAATTGCCAAGCCAGTTTTCGAGTACACAAAGGAGTGCGATGGGTATCTGTCGTTTCATTAGTTTGACAAACAACGCACAGTGATTAACTTTATCGTACGCCTTAGAGTGACCAAATGAAGAAGCGATGGATGTGTCATGTATGGCCAATTAGTCATAATTTTTATGACCATCGTTATGAAACAGGGCAAAAATGTAGGCCTGAACATGTTTTCAATTCGGTCTGAGCAGATGGATTTTTTAAAAAACATTAATAGACTCACAAGGTCACGGTAACCGAGACATCACAGCAACATGTAGACTGGCTTAGCTGTGTGTCACACTATCATTATCATGGACGCTAATTTATTTGTGGACATCATTTACGACAGTGGCGGGTTGTTCGTGTGTACTAAATAATATGCCCCGAATCGAGCGCTGATTCACGTTTTCAACGTCAGCCGTTGTCTGCAGCCAATGATAAGTGCTTGCATTGTCTGCGACAACTGGTATTTCTTCGTGACGCCCAATCAGTCGCAGAAGGCTCGCTCGCCCACGGCTGAAATGACAGTCTACAACACGTTCGACAGAGAGCGTAGCTCTGTGAGTGACACACTCAGCACTGGCTTTGCTGTTACTGCGTCATTAAGCCTATACGCTGCTAAGCAGTCTGTGGGCGTGCACGACAAAACTTACCCCATAACAAAACCCCATTCATGTGGTAAATAGATCACATCAGTGTTAGCAGTTTTCGCTATTTCGCCATCGTATACATCCACCCGGACACACATTTTATATCAAATCGGTTTGCATGTCGCGCCTCAACCAAGTGCCTCATATTCGGCCACTGGGCGACATTGTACACTCGAAATATTCTATTTACTTATTTGCTTACTTACTTACTTACCCAATTTTACATTTTGTGATAAGGCGAATCAGCTAAAACGTTTTAGGTGTATGCAAATTTACGCTACAGTGTTTATGGTGGTCACTAACTCACCTGGTGTTCCAAAAAAGGGACCCTTGTTTTAATTTTGCGATAACTTCGACAAATGTACATCGATTTTAACCACTTTTTTCACAGCTAGGCCTACAACGAGAAATTTATAACACACAAAAGTAAAATTACGCTGTACACTTCACCTTTATCATGTAATCACTCTACCTACCAAAACACACCACTCGTTTTTTAAAGCACCCTGTATTTAAGTTTATTATTTAACTCGGTTAGCGCTATAATTGACAAAATACAGCAAAAACTGTTTATGGTCGTAATTCAACGTGCAATAAAGTATTACAGAGAAGAGGGTCTTTTGCTGTTTTTTCGTAGTGGGGATTTCGTCGTGGGGTTTTCTTGTCGTGTGGGTTATGTGGTACACTCGGCTGCATCGTCAGCGAGTGTGGCACAGCCGCGCAGTAAGCAGTCCGTCTGCGGCGTTATCATCAGGTGCGTCTCTGAGTCGATCGCTGAGAGTTGTCGCTGACGCAATCACACGTAAGTATCGTGCAATCTATGAACACCGAATGCGCTTTGAATCGGAATGAAAATCTTCATTCACCATCACTGCTCGATACACAATAATAATGTATAATGAAAAGTAAAGGAAAAGAATAAAAATGTGCAATAATATACAAAATTCATCGGACTCAGTGTTCGTATTTCACAGACACATGGCTGTCAAAATCATGAATTCGGTTATTTTCTGATTTTTTTCATGTTATTTCTGAAACATCGGCAGATAAGTAAAGTAAACGAAGATTGTAATTTGATGAATAACTCTTATAGTTTTCTTCTGTTTTTTTTTAAAATCTAGTCTTACGTGTAGATCTACGCTGGGTCTGTCTGGAAAACACAACAACGAATCTCTGTGTATTGTTTTTTTCACATGGACTCAAGTGTACATTTAATATTTCATGTTTTGACTATTTTATGTTTTTGTCGATACTTTCTTACTTTCAAAGGATAGCGCAGGCTACTTCTACACTCCCTGGGGTAGCGCAGCCATCCAATACGCCACTGCTGGCTGTGGCGTATTCGGTGGCTGTAAAAACAAGACTTTTTTTTCTAGACTAAGACCAAGACTGTATTTTGTGTTCTCGAGACATCGAGAAAGTCTCTCCAATCTCCATGACTACACGACTGCTGGCTAGTTATGTCACAGTGGACAGACGCTGTCTAGACAATGTCTGGGGTGGGATGGGCGCGTGATTCATTGACCAGAATGACCACCATGCAGCGACAGCGTGCGTACTACAGACAGATCCCACGCCTACGCTCATTTATGCACCCAGTCATCAGTCCAGTAGCTTGCATGTTGGACTGGCTGCAGAGCCAGTAAAAGGAATTCCCTGAAACGCATACGCGCACGCTGCACGCGTGCTATTGAGCGACTGAGTTCATCCGCAGACAGTGTTGTCGGCTTTGCACGCGACGGTAGGTCTATAATAGGGAGTGCCCCTTTAGCCCACCCGCTGCATTGTGCGGCCTTTTAGGCCTACCCTTCAGGGCGTCTCTTTCGTGCGAAAAAAGCACATGATAAAAATAAAATACATGTGCGTGATTATGTTATTTGCAAACGGTGAATTTTTGAGTAGAGCAAAAGTGCTCAAACGTGGGCGGGCCGCATTTGCACGCCAAATTACGCCCTAACACTGCTCTAGTTAATGTGGTTTAAGCCGTAAAAACTTGGGGCGTTTTGAACACACCTTTATATTACAAAAAGGCGAGTAAAATTATCACTGTCGAGTTTTTAAAGATTTGTTTGAATGAAAAAAAAACAGTAAAAAGTACGGCAACGAAATGCGTCTCTCACTCACCTACGATTTCCAAGGCTTTGCCTCTGTACCCCCGCTAAGGGCTGCCCCCGTTATACATGTAATCTCGCGCTCTTCGTTCGCCATGGTGTGTACCCACTTTCAAACACTTTCTCCGATCTAATGTACGGTCACTGTTATGATCTAAACCGTACAGCAATCGGCCTGTAGGACGTCTTTTCGTCGTTGTTTCACTTTTCACTTGTATTCTTTCTATACGTATTTGTTTCAGAATCCATATATGACAGGATAAAGATCAATTTAACGTGAAGTTACGCCGGTTTATTTATTTATTTATTTATCGACAACCCGAACGATCCCGAAGGATGCTTGGATGGGAAGTGGTACTAGCCTATGGAAGGAGTCACAGACTCATAGTGCGATTACTAGTTACGAGTGTGACTGTCTTTCCAAGAAGACAGACAACCGACTGCATTCGCTTTTGTAACGTAATGTTTATACTGTTTGATTGTTGTGAATCACGGCATGTTTAGACTACGAGCACGATGGCTGCTGCTGAACTGGCGAAGACCTTGCTGACGCAGATCGCTGAGGACAAGTCTCACTCGAGTGCCAAGGTAACGGTCGTCGGCACCGGACAGGTCGGCATGGCCGCCGCCTTCGCCATGATGACTCAGGTACGGGCATTACATAGTACACTCTATCTGTCTAATGAATGAAAATCTGTCGTTAACCATCACTGATAGATAATAGACTACACAACAAAATAGATAATAGACAATTGAAGGAAAGGGAAAAATTTTTTAAACATACAACAATACTAAATGCATATGCCTACACTAGTCACATGGTCATTGCCAACGAAACCTTAACTATACGTACTATAGTGCACAATAATGCACAATAAGCACAATTAAGCACAATAATGTTAGGCAATAATGTCTATCACCTATCTATGAAAATCATCATTTTTTATTCGTCAAAAAGATTGACAAATCGCAGCTACGCTACAATTCACATAAAGCCTATAGGCCTACATTAAAATACATGCAGTGTAGTTAAGTTGAACTTTTTTTATACAAACACATTGTTAACGTTGACAAAAGTTTTCATGGCGTTTATTACGTCTGTGGTAAAAATGATAAGTTAAAATAAATAAAACAAATAAATAAACTAGAAGTCCTTATTCACATTTCTTGCATTGGAAACAGTGGACAAACGAGAATTTACGCAGCGTTCTAACACCTAAAGCTGACCAAAATGTCTGCAACATGCCTATTAGCTGCTTTTGATTAGGCTCTACTTGTTTCAAGGCAAGGGTAATTAATGAGAAAGAATTGGCAGGCCACACATACTTAGAAACCTTTGATTCTTTAGTTGTGATATACTAGGATTAGTCTTTGCCGGAATCCGGGCCTAGTAAATCTGTAAAAAGTTTCGTTGACTTATTATAAGGTAGCGTACGTTTCCATGTCTACCTACAAAGAACGGTGCGCATACGTATAGCGAGAACTTGCCCGAGAAGTTGGCATGGACAGCCACCTGCTGTGGAGCCGTTGGCGCCAGACATTGTATAACGTTAACTCTGCACTGACTTTCACTGTCGGTCAGGGACGTCATTGGCGCCGACTCCATAGCCCCACGGCAAAAACATGTGAACGTTTTGCAATTTGATGTCAGAGAGTGTCTTCAAAGTTCTTGAATTTCAGTTGTTCAAAATTATCGTGACCGCGATGGGAATTTTTAGTATGATGACAGAACGTCTAACGTCACGTGGTTAAAGATCATGTGAATGGGTCTGAAAAAGTATTTGAAATTCCATGAAAAGTTATTGAATTTTTTCGCCCAAAGCTGTGGTTACCCTGAAAAAGAGAGACAAAAGAAAAAAGGAAGAAAACGAATGGAAGGAAGGGGAAGAAAGGAAAGTTACCTAGTCAAAGTCGCCCCCACAGTGATCAGTAAAAGTCTTCGTGCCTACGCACTGAGCGAGCAAGCTGTCTTATGCCAGTAAACAGGTTGGCGTTAAATCAATGCGGCGGTGCAGCGTTCAACGGCCTTACAACGCAATAGACGAACACCTGCAGCAGCAGCCGCAGCAGTAGCAGCAGCACTAGCAAGCACAGAAATAGCGCCCTGGCTAGAGACGTATACCTATAGACCACATGACATTCACACACACCGGCGACTGGCTGACTACCTGTTCCGTGCTGCAGCTACTGTTGCTAAGCGCTCCGTTGCAGATCTAACCTGCTGCTGCTGCAACTTCGGTCACCTGTATAAGCTTACCTAACCTAGTCGTAGGCCTATCTCCATAACACTTACTCCTTAGTTACGGTTCACCCACGTTTCACTGACGTTCTTTTTCACACTTCCATTGGATCACGTATCGCAATTAGAATGTGCCGTTTTGCGTCTGTTTTTTTAGTCTTTACGCTCAGAATTCTTAGTTGTCGCCACGCAACATGAGGTGGATGACCACAGATATACTCGTTGACCAATTATATAGGAACAATTATTACTTCAGCTTAATGCAGAGTTCCAGACTCCCAATTCTACTAAAACGATGTGATTGTCCAGCCCACGCAGTGTAGTATCTATCGGAAATTTCGATCTTCACTACGACGGTACGATAGGTAACAATAATATTTATCAATTAGGTTTATTGGTTGTCATAGCTCACAGTAACAGAAGGTCACATAGAATTGGAGAGAATTTGGACCCTGTGTTTAAAAACCTACACAAATCTAACTGAAAATGCCAAAAACCAATTTTAACATACAGCTTCAACAGAAATACACACCAGTCTTCACTAATATGATATCAGCCGGCCATGATGTACATTTGCCGGTGGCTTTTGACTTTAATGCGTTTTATATGTCATCTCTGTCTAATGCAACAAGCCAGTGTGTGGCTTATGGCGTCGTCATTGCTTAGCAACGGGCTGCGGGCACTGAGTGCATAATCACGTGATTTATATTGATCTGTATGCTGATGTTGCTCAGTGTTTGTCCGTGTCTGTCTGTCTGTCTTGATCTGTCATCGTTCTCGCGTGTTTTATTCGTATGTTCGTCTTTTGATGTGTGTATTTAATATGCGACACAAGGCGACAAAACATTAAAACCGGCAGCATGTCTTAATTGACTGTCTTGAGGCAAGACACAGTCTTAAGACTTAACACCTCTGGTTAACCTCCTTCATGACAACGACGACAATGATGACGCTGATGCTGCTGCTGGTATAATAGGGTGTCGTGTCGGAGCTGGCTCTAGTTGATATGGTTGAGAACAAGATAAAAGGTGAGATGATGGACCTGCAGCACGGCCAGGCGTTCCTGCGCACGGTCAAGGTCGAGGCGAGCACAGGTAACCGGCGCCCCTTCTCCGGCGCACCTGCCTTGATTGACAACTGCTCACAGACCGCTGATGCTACCAGAATGGAGTGTTCATCCCTCTTCCCCCGTCTCTCTGTCATGTGTGTGTTTTCCTGGCACCTGCATGCATGGTTCTCTTGCGTTGTGTGAAAAAGCAATAACTAACATGTGTGTACTGTACTTGAGATGGTTGAGTCTAATTCAAATTGTACTAACAACAGTTGATTACTCAGTACGTACTGTTACATGTTGGTGATTAAATGCACCGACTATTTGGTTCGCACATCTGCGACAAATTGCAACAAAGCTGCAACGGAGCGATTTAACTTCGTTGTATTGCAGCGCTTTTGTACCGGTATTGCAGTTAATTTTATGCCAACGCTACTTGTCTGGTGTAGGCCTAAGTTTTAGCGCCACATTCTGCTCTCTTGCTCCATGCGACAAACAGCTGCTAGCGCAGTGGACGGTGATCGCTTCCAGCCGTTTTTATTGCAGTTTTATGACGGTAGGCCTATGATTTTGTTGCACGTGTGCGCACGGCTTGACAGGGAGTCTGTAGTGAGTTGGCGCTGGTTGATGTGGCTGAGAACAAACTGCGTGCTGAGAAGATGGATCTGGCTGACGGCATTGCATTCATGAGACAGGGCGTCACCATCACCGCCGACACAGGTATAGAGTTACAAGTTAAAGGTCAAAAATCTCTACGGGAACTCATTTCAAAACTACGAAACGTCACCTGCTATATGGGATCACACAGTGTTAGGTCTACCTGCCGCCTGACACAGGTGAACGCGCCCCACCATAACCCCAGCCGTGTAGGCCGGTGCTCGATTTACGTACCCGGAGGGATGGAAGGCTGAGTTAAGTTTGTATATACTGCAAAGGTTTACCTGTCCGCACTCCGCAGGCAGTCACCCATACAAGTAGAAGTAGTAACCACTTTATAGCGACGCGACTGCGTATCGAACCCGTGACCACTTGATCGTAACACTACAATGACTACACCAATAGTGCCGTCAGAGGATATGCAGCCATTGCAGCTTATACATTACTCACTGTCTGCTGGTATGTGACCAGGGTGCCTGTAAAGGAGCACTCAGGCTTACCACAAGAAAGACCATTTTTGACGTGGCTCATGGGGTGTTTACACGATCCAGCAAACGTCTAGCAAACTTCCAGCAAATGTAATGCTGGACGTTTGCTGGATCGTGTAAACACCCTATCACTGTTGTTGTATATCGCGAGGACGCTATAGGGGCAGTGATCTTCAACAATCTGGATGCATGTTGACACACATGCATAATTTTGTTTTGCTCAGAAATGGTCTATATTATGCATTACTACAAAGCGAGAGCGAAAGCTGTATTTTACAGGACATTCAATTCCGAGAAAGCACAACTGACCAAAACATCTACTGCACAGATATAAGCAAATAGCATTAACGAAGTTTAACAGAAATTTTAAAAAAGGAAAAATTCTAAAGCGAGAAATTCTGTTCCGATTATTACGTTTGTTCGTGTGCAGTAATAGATCTATGACGACCATTTTTCAGTTATTGTATTGCATTATATTGCGAACTCCGTTAGACGACTGAGTGCGTGTGAATCTGCACTGTATTTGCTATTAACAGTCACATTAATTAGCTTTTCGTATTGCGCAAAGCATGAACAATTTAACCGTTTTATCACTAACAGTTTTTGATAATAATGTCGTTTAGTGCTGTTAAATGTCGACTAATTCTTTTTTTATTACTTGCCGTTCTGTCTGTCTGCCTGTCTGTTTTGCATTTCCTCTATATTGTCTGTCTATTTGTTTGTATTTTTTCATGTTTACCGAAATATTTTGGTGAATAAATGTTGGTAAAAATAACACAAATACAACGGGTTATTACGTAACTTGTTGTAACCTATACGATTAAATGCAGTCGTTAGCTATTAATTGTTTTCAAATTTTAAATTTTCTGACTGACATTCCTGGGATTGTGCTCTGATGCCGTGTACACATTTTTTGAAAACGCGGAGAACAGTACTATCGACACAACAAACAACCGTAACTTTTGTCGCCTGTAAATATTACCTAGTTGCTGTGACCTTGAACGTTTGTCGGAGGTCATTTTACTTAACGAAAGTTAGCAAAATAAGAAGAAACCATTTGATGACTGTGGAGCGAGCAAGCGACGTTGAGCCAGTTTTTAGCGTCGCTTTTTAGGAATAATTCGAAATAACAAAAGACTTATTCTTCTATATCTTCTGTGACTGAGTGATTAGTGTTAAGTCTTAGGACTTCCCTGTTTTATCGCTCGTAATTAATTTATAATTGATGCTACACTGACGTGTTGCTGAAAATGGTGTTTATTATCTAGGGCACGTCAAGCCTTTTCTATGATGATGATGATGATGATGAAAATAATGACTGCTGAGCGTTTTGATGTCAAACAAGGCCACGCTGTTGAGGGCAAAAACAAGGCCAAGGCTAAAACCATGAGGTCAAGGCCGAAACCAAGGCCGAGTATATAAGCTAAGATCAAGGCCAAGGCCAATTGCTTAAGGCCGAAGCCAAGATTATGGACAAATGGAGAACGCTGAAAGTGACGATGACAACATAAGCTAGAAGTACACAAGGCCAAGCTATTAATACCAAGCATAAACCGAATCGATATATGTTTAAGGCCAAGGCCGAAGCTAAGGCCGAAGTCAAACATTTGGCTCGAGGACTTCGCATCTCTGACGTTTTGTTGTACAGATTACTCAGTGTCTGCGGGTTCAAAGATCTGCGTCGTGACGGCTGGAGCGCGTCAGAACGAGGGAGAATCTCGACTGAGTCTTGTCCAGAGAAACGTCGAAATCTTTAAACGTCAGTTTGATGTCTAGATTCTCCATCTACTGTCTTATTGCTTACTTTGCGATTGTTTTCAATTTGTATCAGTCTTGTGTTTTTATAGTTAGGCACTCGTTGCCTTTTGACATTCTCTTTTGTCATCCATGCAGTAGAATCCGATGATGTATTGTCCTCATAGTTTTCTTCACTATCGTAGTGCATTTTATTGGAAAAAAACTGTAAGTTGAAAGTGCTGTAACTTAAAAATTATCATGAGGACTGAAGTGTGGTTTAATGACAGAGACTTAGTTTTATTTAAATAACGTATTTTTTATCATGAAATGTTCTCTTGTAATTGCTGTGTTGTTCTACAGACATTATACCCAACTTGGTCAAGTACAGTCCCGACACAATACTTATTATCGTCTCAAATCCTGGTAAATATTACCGCTTGTTTTACCTTAAGTTTTAATGTGTTTTTTTCGTTGAGGAAGTTACTTTTGTAAGTTCATTTTGTGAGTTTTATTTTAGTTTTTTGTAGTTGATTTTTGAGTTCAACGGTGATAGATTTACCACTCAGTTGGCAATAACCAGAAGTGGAATTTTTTGGTCTTCGACAACAATTTATCGGCGACATAATGTGGCAAAAATCACTAAAGTCACGAACGTGAGCATAACTGCAATTAAGTGAATTTTACGCGGCTTTTTTTCTCTTGGTTCTTCTGTCTCTTGTAAGTGTGGTTTTTGTATGTTACACAACTAAGCGTACTACTATTTCACTTTGCAACGAAGCGACTGGAAATAATTCAATTCCAGCTTGAAGGGTAGGCCTGTGTTGGTGTCTCTGCGTGCATTGCATTGCACGGTGTACTATTGTAAGGCAAAGTCAGGCTCTTTTTATACGCCCAAGTTGCACGCTCTGAATTAGGAGTGCGGCAGCGCAGTGTTTTTTTTTGGTTCGCATGTACTGAAATGCGCACGTAGTTACACCGTGTAGGCTACAACGTCTGTATGTTCGGACATGCTTTTTGGCTCATGATGCTCTGCTCCATTCATTAGCCACTGCTTTAGAAAGTTTAGACTTGTTGCCAGGCCGTTATAACTTCTATTAAGTCGCAGTGCGGGTCTTGCTCGTCCGTCAGTCAGTCTGTCCGTCCATCCGTCTGTCCAATACATGTTCCTAACTTGAAACAAAAGGTGTAGAAAAACGAAAATCAGTGATCGCATTCCCATGGGCACGAGTAACCGCTGAGTGCTAATTTTTGTCTGAAAGGGTAAAAGATCAAAGTCAACAAAACCTCAGGAAAATGACGCACATCTAGCGGAAGCACGGCTGACCTGATTACGGTTATAACGCTAGGCAATAAAAAGGGGACTTTGAGTTAAAATTTATAATAAGTGCTGTATGTGCATTTTTAGGCAGACGACCGCATCTTATGTTGCCAGTGTTGCGACATCATCGACTGTCTTGTGCGCCTGTGTGACTAAGATAACGTGGTGGAATTACGATCGTTTCACCCAGAGGATGTTTTGGCGACTAAAATAGCGGACGACGACGAAAACGGACGAAGGTGACGTACGGAGAACCCGATTTCTGGGTGCCAAAACGTCTGGGGGAAGGGCAAATGTCAACCGGGTGAAACGTTGTCCCGTGACGCTGCACGTGACCGTTTTCCACGTCGCCGTTTTTTATGTAGGAAGAGTTAGGGTTTATGACAAGAGTCAGTAAGTCAGCGTTACGGTCAGTTTTAATTAGAAAACGGCATGCACGTGGACCGTGATCATGTTGTGTCTGTGCAGTTGACATCCTGACGTACGTGGCGTGGAAGCTGAGTGGTCTGCCGCAGCACAAAGTCATCGGCAGCGGCACGATGCTGGACTCGAGTCGGTTTCGCTTTCAGATCAGTGAGCGACTTCGCATTGCGCCTCAGAGCTGCCACGGCTACATCATTGGCGAGCACGGCGACAGCAGCGGTACGTTACACTTAAACCACTAGTGCATCTTGGACGGGTAGACATGGGGGCATTCTCCCCACTAAAAAATCTTGTCGGAGAATTTTCGTCTAAAACGCAGAATTCGAGGCTGATAAATCTATTTTGGGGAAATTAACGGACAAGATTATAATTTTGAGCACCCATGATATCCGTTGTCGGAAATTTACAACTGTTCGTCGGAAAACCGCTACTTTTTGCTGGGCTTACTTTTTTTACGCGCGACGCACTATGTGCTAAGCGCGTATTGGCTATCGCATTTCTGTCTGTACAGTCGCGGTGTGGAGCGCTGTGAACGTGGCGGGAACGCGTCTGCGTGACATCGCGCCCAAGGTCGGCATGGACGACGACCCCGAGAACTGGCAGAAAGTTCACAAGGACGTCATCAACAGGTGCGTGTGACGTCATACAGCCTTCTTGTTAGTGTACCGGTTAGGACGTTGGACTTGCAATCAAAAGGCCGTGGGTTCATGTAACAATCGGGGCTGATCGTTTATGAAACTGATCGATTGCTCGATCTACATAAAGATGTAGATCCATCATTTGTGTTTTTATGTTCCATTTTTATGCGTCACTGTGTACTAAGGCAATTCCAATTCATTGGTTGGCCGCCAGGCTGCACGACGTACGGGAAATAAACTAATTTCCGTCGTGCTATACGGCCACGCTTTTTTTATTACCATAACGTTTTTCAAATACCAACGTGAATATATGACTGTTGGCTTAATGCCAACGTGATATGCGGCCGTCCTCTCAGAGCTGCGCAAGCTTAACCTCAACCTTTAATTTTTTAACTGAAAATCGGCACACCCCTTATTTTCGCCTTGGGGAACGTTCTTGCCAAATGTTGGTTTTGCTCTGCTTTTTTTGTTTTTAAGTCGCGGCCGGTACGGTACAGACGGACGGACAGACGACGGGCAAGACCCGTAATGTGGCCTACAGGACTTGCTTGCTGTGACTGCTAAAGGTGCGTACAAAGCGACGTAGCTGAACTGAACCGACACGGTTTAGATTGTGACGAACTGACCTATGGGCAAGCAAGGCAAGCTCGTTGATCATTGGTTGACGCGTACGTGGGCGTAGTCACGTAGGCCATTGACGCCGTTAGACGATGCCTACTGTAATGCATTACTGCTTGCACATTGGTCAGTTTGTCAAAAACTAAACCATGTCGGTTCAGCTGAGTTCAGTTACGTAACTCTGTATGCGCCTTAACTGTTACTTACCGTACCTCGGATGGCGCTATTGTTGTCAACGAAAGCCCTAATATAAGCATTAGCACTTCTTCTGTTTAGAACTCACTGTCATATAACTATAGATCGGCCGAACTTCTCGGCACGTTCAAGCGTTGTTTAAAGACTGAACTATTTGATATCACATACTGTAAACGTCAAACACTCAGCTAAGTCTCTGCCATTATGCGCCTTTATGCTCCCTGATTCTTTCTGAGACTTTGGCGCTTTATAAATCATTTACTTACTTACTTACTTACTTATAATTCGTTCGCGACATATGGCGCTAGGCAAATGTGTTTAGCTTCATTGACTGGTGTGAAAAATGTGTGTGATTGTGCAGCGCGTATGAGATTATCAAGCTGAAGGGCTACACAAGCTGGGCAATAGGCATCATGGTGTCGACGCTGTGCAACGCTATTCTCAAGAACCAGCATCTTATCTACGCCCTGTCTACCCTGGCCAAAGTCAGTGCTTAGTATATACCACTCCAGACAGTGTTGTAACGTACTCAAGCCAAGAACCAGCATCTAATCTATACCCTTTCCACTCGCGCCCAGGTCACTTGTGTTGCCATACATGCGTCACTCAGCATGCCCGTCTACTAAGCTATAAACCGTTCTGACTAGTGATCTAACAGCTTTAAATAAATTTTGAGTTTTGCAGTTTTTTGCTAATTGATGTGTTGCAAAAAAAGTAATGTTTTTCTCAAGCGATATATGTCTCTCATTCTCGTTTTATCTTGCACCTACCCACGGAGGGATGGCCAGGCTGAGTTAGGTCTGCGCGGGGGCGCTGAAAACGCGAGACTGGAAAACGCGGAACTGGAAAACCCGGCACCAAATTACAGGGGTGGAAAACGCGGGACCGGAAAACGGGGGAACCTCAAAGTTATGGAAAGCCGTCGCTGTAGAAAATGTGCAACA
>Ga0056128_1006053_pt1 | contig 15260 bp, 11 predicted proteins | sample WorMetLIZISLAND2_FD_71113 | JGI IMG/M metagenome (GOLD analysis project Ga0056128, IMG submission 71113) | Marine gutless worms symbiont microbial communities from Max Planck institute for Marine Microbiology, Germany - Olavius geniculatus... ...
AACAGCAAAAATCAAAAAGTATAAGCACGAAGTAATGTATTAGCTTAGACATTTAATCTGTCCTCAGTAGCCAGATAAAAATGTCTAAGCTAATGCATAATGTTCGTGCTTATACTTTTTAATTTTTGCTGTTTTACATCATTATAATTTAGTGATAATTTATAAACAATATAAATTACTGTTTATCAAAACGTCACTGTGACGTCATCGGCAGTAACGTGTAAGAGATTTTTGAAAATTAAATAGCATTTTACCGTCAACATTTTTAATGCTAAAAAATCGGTAGGCGGTCATGTTAAAAAGTCTATAACTTTGTCGTTTTTCAACAAAATTATATTTTACTTAGGAATTATATGTAGAAGGTTTAATCAAATAAAGCTGTAAAATTTCATATTAAAATCCCAAACAGTTGCTGAGAAAACGGCGAAAAACTTTAGGGGTCCATTTTTCCCGCACTCTGTACATCACAATTTTGGTCGGTCTCCGACCGTCGAAAAGTTCAACCCCCCAGCTGATTTTTCACAATTCAAACACTGCGAACAATTAACCATAACTATAATACAAGTAAGCATAAAAGTATGACAACGCAAATTAGCTCTGGCAACAGTCAGCTAACTGCCTGGCACTGTTTCAAAACGACTACCTCTGACGACAATAATAGAAAAACAAGTGTTAAATTAACATTTTATTGTTTGTTATGCATATACAGCGTAGTCTGGTCCTAACCTCTAACTGCCTTGACGCCAATGCCATCGTGGCAGAGCGGGGGGGGATTCTCCATCCTCCCCCTAAATTTTGGGCCGTTGGAAAATTGTTGGAAATGTTTTTGTTGTCAGTTTTCGTCCAAAAAACATACGGGGCTAAAATCCCCGTTTTGGGGAAATTTAGGGACAAAATTGCAATTTTCGAGCAACCTGTTGAAAACTTGCCATGTCTGCCGGACAACTGCAGCTTCATTCCCTGCCTACTTTGTCAACACACGACGCCGCTGCCTCACATCGTTGGCAGAAGAACTTTGCATCTGGCCTGTGAACAGTTCGACTCCAGCAATTACCAAAAGTTCACTTCTCAAGAACGTGATCTAATCCGAAGTAACTGTCAAAAATTAGCCAGTTAAACAAAATAGATTTCAATATTCGTAATCACAAAATCAGCTGTGAGACAAAAAAAACAATATCTGTTCTTCATGGCAGCAGAGTTTCGACACATTCGTAGCTAGATGCCGTCGCCAAGCACTGAAGTCCAGAGACTTATGACGTAGCTTGATTGTCCAACGGTTAGCGTGTCAGACCCAACGATCATGAGGTTCGACTCCCAGCCATTCATTACACAGTCAAGTAGCAACCCTGGGCAAGTTGTTCACACACCACAGCCCGTCGGTCCGATGTCCCAGTTTGGGGTCCTGCCGACTAAGTGACCAAATCCAAAAATCCAAAAGAGACCGGAGCGCTGACTTTGATGAGCGCCTGAACGTCCTTGAAGGTCGGATGATCTTTATCCCCTACCAGCTGCAGCAGCACGGCTTCACTGGTCGTCACAATTGCACCGGCTTGCATAAACCTCTGATGACAAAACACATATACACAGACTAGCTCATATGCAACGCTCGGCCCAGTGGTGACATATTATGCAGACGACCGCATAGCTGAGAAACTCTAAGCTTAATCTTAACCATGCCCTTTGACCTCTGAACTGAAAATTAGCAAACGAGAACCGTGACTCCATGACTTTGAAAACGCTCAGGCAATTTCGGTTTTACTGCACCTAATTGTTTTTAGCTGACCGTATTTAAGTAATGGTCGATCTATTGGTACAGTTGTCATCCGTCTGTATATCTGTCCATCCGTCTGTAAAGGATGTACGGTGGTTAAGCTTTAGGGTGTAGGGAAAAACTTGTTTCACAAATAATTCGCCATGTGTGTTAAACTCGGGCATGCAAAATTTCAGCCATATAGTGCAAGGGGAACATTTTTGAAATGGGGTCTGAATGGAGGGGGTAGGAAAAATGTGCGTTTTCAAAAAACTGGCCACATCTCAGGAATGGTGAGAGATATGGCCAAGGTTACTATTAATCACTAATAAGAAGTGGCATATACCCTTTCAGACAAAATGAAAATCATTGACCTTGAATGACCTTGCAGGTCACTGACAACTCGTATGGTCGGCTATCCTAGCGACAGCTAGGTTTCCTGTTTGAGTTATGAGTTCTTACAGAGTGTGCAAGACCTATACTGCAGCCTATTAGGACAGCTGCAAAATAACGTAGTCGGTCGGCTTACTGATTTGTGTTTAGCATCACTCTCCACCGGTTCCACTCAGAGGGGCTATTTGTGAAAAAATAGTGAAGGATTATTGCACTTGCAGCAGATATTTAATCCAGATCACGAGATCAGAGAACAGGAAATCCAAACTGAAACATAAAAAACACAAGAAAGCCCAGCTGTCGCTAGGGAAGACACGCTGCAGCCTATACAGTCCCTGTTGCAGTACTGACCTTCAAGGTCATCCAAGGTCGACGGTTTTCATCTCATCTGAAAGCCAGTATGCTACTTCCTATTAGTGATCAATAGCAACCTATGCCCCATCTCGCACCATTAAGCCACAATGCATCCATTACAGACAGACGACGGACGACAATCGTGCCATAGACGTCTACAGCATAGCTGTAGCACGTCAAAAATCAAACACAAATTTAAAAAATATTGAAAATTACTGCAAGCATCATCGTCCAATTCCCACTAATGATTGGCAATGGAAAATGTTGCCTATGGATGCGGGAACTGATACTAGCCTGGAGTGCAACGAGACGATCCATCTGACTCCTGGAAGACGTGGCATCAGCGACAACATGGACCTCAAAGCCGCGCTCAAGCAGATCAATAACCGTCTGCTGGATGCACACGTGGGTCTGCACAACACCAACGCATTCGTCAATCCATCTAATCTGACTTGCTCAGACTAAGGTGCAGAACTGAAACAAGCTTTATAGTGCATTAAAATTCAATAAAGAATAAATTCAAAAACATTCAAGCTTCTTCCGATGAACTTGAGGTACCAAAGTGAAGTAATAATTATTTATCTCTCAGTATATTCTGCCCCAAAAAATTCACACAGAAAACTTGCAGTTGAAATCTTTTTTACGAGATGCAAGTACTCAACTATGAAGAACAGAATAAGCTCTATCGACACGGATTATTGGCTTTGAAAATTGCCAGCCTGTTTGTCACATTATTAAGTCTTTCGTTCATCAATTTTCTACTTGGTTTGATGTGTTAGACAGAACTGACTACTGGAAAAATTTTCTCATGCACATTACATGCCACATTTTATCGTGCGGTGTCTAAATTAAATGCCTAAATGCATAAGCATTTGCTGGAATTCCATGATGTACCATGCACTAATTAACCTTTTTAGCTAAAAAACAATTACCTCAAGAAAAAAACACATCTTATCGCATGCTGCATGGAACACCATATTGCAGTAAAGCAATACCCATGTGAGCGAACAGTTAGTCAAACGAAGTAACACCAACCTCAATACCAAACAGTACCACATGCTTCAGCTGTCCGTTGCACAACTGGGGCAGTAAACTTTCAACCGGTGGCACCAGCATTGAAAACTTGGTCTTGTCATAAACGCCGGCTGCGTGTTGGATCTTCAGCTCTGGCACGGTTGATCCGAGGCCTTTTGGATACTAGCACGCAGTTCACACACAGATACAATCAGCGCTCGAAGTGGGACGGTATGGCATACCAGCACTTCCTTGGCTGACTGGAAAGCATACCGGCACTTCTTTTCTGAGATAGGTCATACCAGTATGTATTGCAGGCCATTTTGTGAGATTTCGGCAACTGGTTGCTGATGTTTGCATCGATCAGTGGCCAAAATAGCAAAAATAGCGCTAGCTTGAGAGGACAAAGAGAAGAAAAGCAAAGCTACCATACCGGCACTTATTTTTTCCCACTTCGAGCCGTGGATACAATCAACCACGTCGTGGATTTAAAAAGTAGGTGAAACAGGAAATTGCAATTTTCCATCAGAGACTACAGACTTCCGACAAAATTCTAGCAGACAGCTGCAAATATCCAAAAGAGGATACAACTTCAACAACAGCTTGGTGGTAAATAACTGATTCTCTCTGTCTGGGGTGACCCAGGTCCAGAGAGTTCTTCAAGAGTTCTCGATTGTGACAAGAATGGCATCTGCCAAAATAGCCAGAAAACGCTCCACCTTATGTCTGAGACATCAAAGCTTTGAAACTGCAAAACTGAAGTATTATGCTCTTTGATTTGCCCTGGAAAAAACTGCCAATAATATGTACTGCTACTTTTCCTTTAAATAGCAAAGCTAAAGTACCGACAATGTACGTCAAACTCGAATGAAAAATTGTTTCATTCAGACAGTTATGAAAACATGCAACAATGGATATAGAGTAAAAGAATCATACATTACATACTTCAACGTAACAGAAGAAAAACTTACCTGTGGTTATTCTGACTGCAAACATCAGCATACTGTATTTTAGCTATTTTGGCCACAAATGACCTTACTGAATTGCACTAAACTGATATTCAAGTTCCAGAACTATATTAGTACAAAAAGCAATGAAAGAGATGAATCTGCTACCTGCTCGGTGACAATCAAAGGAATGTTTAGAAGCTTGGAGCCTTCAACCTACAAATCAGCACAATAAAATATAGAAAATACATCTTACGACTACACATACAAACTATGGACAGGGTTCCCACTCTTTTACCAACCAAAAAAAATGCAGGACTTTTCCAGGACTTTCTAGCACCCCTATGACAATATTTCCAGGACCTTTTCGTGTTGCATAAATGTTCAAATATAATGAAACAAGTAAGTATTTAAACGAGCAAAGCGAGCAGAAATTTTTTTGAACTGTTGTATGCAGTATTTAAGTAAGCAACAGTCAACACAAACTGTGTGATATGCTATTGCTGCTTGTTTTCCATTTCAGTCTATGAAAAAATGTGTGATTTTCAAGAATATTTTTCCAGGACTTTCCGGGACCAAAGTGCCAGGACTTTCCAGGTCCTGGAATTTTTTTAAAAAATCCAGGACTTTCCAGAAGGCGTGGGAACCCCGTATGGAAGTGTTGTCCCAAAATGTCTAGTCTCAAGCAATTGATATTTAGAGGCATTTACATTAGTGTAGAATCTCAGTCAGCTGACTGACTTCTGCATTGCAGTTCAGCAGTTTGTACTCTGAAAAAGTATATCCAAGTAATAAGTGCAATGTCTGAAGAGAAAGAAAATCCAATTCATTATTTTAAATAAAATTACTGTCTGATAGCCAATGGAGATGCTTCAAAGATCACTCAGCATTCAGTCCCGTTGAAAGCCACAGTGAGGCCCGGGTAAACATTTTTGCAGGGCCCCCCAAACGTTCTCGTGGGGCCCCTTTGAGAGAATTTTTTTTTAAATTTTCGTTTTAAAATTGTGCATTCTAGTGTACTTTATATTTCTGAGCGACGGCGGCCCCCAAACGCCGCAAGGCCCGGGGTAGCTTAACACCATACCCCACCCTCTCGATGGACCTGTCAGCATTGGTATGAATGAATATAAGCTGCAGCACATCAATGGATGTCAGGACCCCACACAGAACTGCACTGTAACAGACCACAATGCTGATGAAAAAATAAAAAAGAACAAATGCAAATAAAACCAAGAAATTTGAGCTAATGCTCACGAGACACGTGAAAGCCTATAGCAGTTCTGGTTCACGCTAAGTTAATATACAAATACCAAATTCTCTATCTGGATCACATAACGATAGTTTTGTGGTGCCACCTTGTGAATGATATAGACTTGTGTCACAGCCCGAAATCGCCAAAAAAATCCATAAAACCCACTATTTTGGCGTTCAAGGTCATTCAAAGTCATTGAATTCGGCGCCAATCGACAGCCAGTGTACGACTTCCTATTAGTGATTAATAGTAACCTAGGCTCTATCTCGCACCGTTACTGAGATACAGTGACATATTGGCCAAAAATCGCTAATTTTGCCCACCCCCTCTCATTTAGCACCCTCGTTCGGGGTGACCCCCTTTGAATTTATGGAAAAGCTTTAAGTTCCTGAAACTGGAGTCTTCCTGGCATCCGACGGTGAAGATTTGATGATCCTAGCTTGCACCGTTTTTGACTGATCCACCCGTGTGACAGATGGACAGACAGACAGACAGAGAGACGGACAGAATTGCGATGGCTAAGACACGCTGAAAGCAGTAGCTGCTTTTGCACGTAAAAAGTATGAGTCCTAATGTTTAGCATGTCAGCTAGGTCACAGGTTCAACTCCCACCCACTATCAGGTAATAACCGTCGGCAAGTTGTTCACAAACCACAACACATCAGTGTAATACCCCAGTTTAGGGGCCCTGCAGACTAATCAAAAACAAAAAAAAATGCTAAAGGCACAACCTCTTTAGCAAATAGACATAAATATCATGATGTGGGTGAAGGATATTGCAGCAGCTAATCTCTAATCAGTCATGAAATTAATTTTGATAAGCAGTTGCCTTCTTGATAGCTAGTGCTGACTGCCGCCACCAACCAATGACTTGCATTAAAAAATCTTTTCCAGTTAGTAGGGGCAAAGAATGCGGCCGCTCTGTGACATACCGTAAACGCAGTATTTGAGCTCGGATTAAACAACTACAATACCAGCTCAGTGGGTATGCCGTAACGGCATAACTGTTTAAATATGCTAGATTTACCAAATGCAGGCCAAATATTTAATAAATAAACTTATTTAAGCATCCAAATTTCCCGCAAGTGTATATCAAGTGTATTCTTAAACATATTTAATGACGGAAAAGACGGAGAAGAAGAAGAAAACAGCTAGCAGCATACAAGTCGGTTTGACACTTCCACAATTTCACTAAAATATTTGATTGCCGGTCTGAAACGTTCTTGCATATCACACAGAAAAAATGCTGCTTCGTTCAATTTAATATTTCCAAGACGTCGCGCCATGGCTTCGACTAATTATCCCTGGTTTTGACACCGTGCTTTCGACCTTCCACCTCCACTTGTTTATGTTTACTTTACAATGTTTACTTTTTTGTGCCTGACCCAGTAACCTGGCCTAATTACTGCCCGTTGGCTGTAGAATAGAGATAATTTTAAACAGTTACTTATTTACTGTAACCATACTCGAAGCATGGCGGTTGTTTACATTTTGTTCGTGTTTTGGTTTTGGTTTTTATCTTCTTTTACAACACGTAAGTGTTACGTGTTCGCTAAGATTTTTGATTTGCAGTTTTTATGTACTTTTAGCGCCGTACATACCAGTGTTATGTGATTCTTTTATGTTAAAAAGTGTAACGTCACTGATCCCAAAATAGCCAGCCATATAGGACCTCTCTTTCCAGAACGGGATCTTGCTGTCGGCACTGAAATTAGATTTCTTTTTCTTTTTTTTTCTCTTTTTAGGTTAAGTGGAAATTTTAATAAGTTGTAGGCTCTAGCACAAGTTGGGTGTGCACGGTCAGTGGCGTGTTCAGCGCTGGGTTGTATTCATTACTTTCTCTGTGAGAATGGGTACGTTTTGAACTTTACTTTTAGCGTGAATGTTAGATAAATTTGTCTAAATTTTTTGTAAATGTTTTAAGTCTTGTTTTGAGGACAGTTGTAAGTGGACTTTGTGCTTGTTGTTCTGTTGCACTGTATTGTTCTGCTTGTGCATATTACTCTTGTATTCTGTTACACTAATAAATGATGATGATGAGCGCAGGTATCAGCCTTTAAGTCCAGATCATTATGTCATTCAACAATATCAGATTTAAACGTCTATTATACTAGCGTTGATTGCAGTTTTCGAAGGCAGCGTTAAACGTCAATAGCACCTGGAACAAGAGATTCAGTGACCTCGTGGAAATGGCTTATTCTTCGCGACCGTCAAATTTGATCTATCACATTAGAAAAACTTGCAATACTCTGTTTCCAGTTTCGGTTGTGGTTGCTTTATAATTATAATAGATGTCTTGGTTACACTAAAATTTTTCTCAAATTTACTGCAAAATTAGTGTTGTACCACCTGCCTTCCAGTAGAGAAAAATTAATTGTAGAACATGAAGCATTCTGTATACATTCTGGGTTCATTGCTAATTGTTAGTAAGTGTTAAAACATGACAAACCAGTAACTTTACTATGGATAAGTTTGCCAGTATATTTTCTGTATTTACTACGGTATTTATATAGTATGTTTCTGCAGTTGTGTAGCAGTCATGTATTGTAATTTGCCTAGCCTTGTTTATTGTGTGAGAGGTGTGACATTTGTTCTAGGTGCTAACAATATATGTCATCTGATAGCCACGGAAGCTCGGGAAGTCTGTTCAGACTCAAGTGTAGATCAGGAGTGGACAGAAAGTGAATGCATATCAGCTGGATGTTGTTGGGAACATCAAGTTAACAGCTCCATGCTTTCGTGCTATCGTAAAGGTTTGTAGCAGCTTATGCTCACTAAGTCTTCGTTGTGTGAAGTTGGATATCACTAAAGACAGTACTGTTGACATGACAGTGATGTAAATGATGACACTGATACTGTTAGCCAGTGGTAGCCATCACTTAGTTACAGTGATGTTAGCAATTTGATGATGCAAATTGTTATACCTGTGTTAGTGGTAATCTGAGTAGAATTTAGTGGACATGGTTGCTAGTTTCAAGACAGAATTAAAAAGTGGAATGTAAGGCAGAGTAATCTTGATGTTTGGACTTTGGAACTTTGGGTAAGTGTTGATAAGTGAAAAACAGCAAAGCGTGGTGATCAGTTTTTAGAAGTTTAAGTATTATCACTAAATTGTAGGGTTGTTAAATGAAGTTCGGATTTGCGAACTTCGAATTTCAAGTTCAAATTCGTATTCATTTTTCAGCTCTTTGATATTCGAATCCAAGCATCACTAATTAGACACAGACGGTTTTGCCTTGAAAATGGAGCTGTGTGACGATTTCTTTGTTCTCTGCCGGCTGTCAATTCAAGCGACACGTACGCCCACCGTGTGTATGCTTACCCTCCTCTCCTCTTCCCTTCCTGCATACCCCCACGGTGTTCATTTACTCTCCGTCTTGCACTGCGCCCCTGGTGAGTGTTGTTAGCTACTGATGCAAACTATCAAAGTGACAAATCTTGGTGGCCCAGACACAGAGCAGACATCAATCGACGGCAGTAGAGCGCGACTTGGCTTGATGTCCTGGCTGATTGCACTGTTGATAGACTGCTTCCTGGCATGTGGCGTGCGTGCTGTGACGTTCATCTCGCCCGACAGTGCAGACATCAATCGCAAATTGCTTAAGCTTCTCCACAAATATATAAACGAAGTTCGAATTTAAACGAATTTAACGTCCCTACTAAATTGGTATGCTTGTTAGTATAATATAATAAATAACTTATGATATTTCACTTTGCTATACATAGTACATAGTCAAAGAAATTAGTTCTACAGTTGCAAAATGTGAATGTTTTGTTGATTGGTGGGTGGTTATTGTTACAGGCTGCAAGGCAGGATATTTCGGATGGTGTTGTCAATTTCGCTGCAGTTGTCTGCCTGGTGACATTTGTGACAGCATTACAGGACATTGTGAAACTGGCTGTGCTGATGACCGGTGGGGCATCAGCTGTCTGCTGGGTAATTGCTTTTTCACATGTGTAAAAAGAAGCAAGTGTATGACTGAGCTGTTCTCATATTTTATGCTAACTCTGTTTTAATTCTGCTGCAACTGTTACCATTAACAATAGTTTTTATTTTGTAGCCCAAACATCCAAACAGGGTGCTCAGAAATATTTTACTGTCGCGTCACTTGCTGTTTATGTTATCGTTCCAATAGAGGCATTTGTGAGGGTAAAAATGTGTCAAATTTATTTTTTGGCCCTGGAGCCCACTGCAGCTCATAATGCTCCTTAAGCACTCTGTTTGGCTCCTCCTTCTCTTTGTTGGCAGACTCCATCTGGAGCATAGTAGTGTTGACAACTTGACGCCACTGCCGGTGACCTGTAGCGAGATGCCAGGCCGAGTGAACGCCGCTGCTGAAAGGCTGGACGTCTCAGGACACGTTCTCAACTATGTATCACGAAAACGTCCTCTCGGTCTTCTCCATCCTGCAGGCGGGTTGCTCATTGCAGTTACTTCGACCCTGTGGTGGTCTTCCTTAAATGATCTTCTAGCTGCAGTTCTGGTTGGCTGGATAGGTGAATACTTTCTCTACATTTCCCACCCCATGGAACACCTATGGTGCTGTAGTGCTTTGACCTCATTGCCCCCTCCCTGGAAAAATTTCTGCAGGTGCTTTTGGTGATGTCCAAGTTTTTAGGACTTGTTTTTGTGTTTATTGGTTGTTTTGATGCTTGATGTTTGTGAATTTGCTGTAGACAACGAGTGCACATACAATGATCCAGAGGCTAAAGAATACAGGGGCAAGAAACAAACAAATGAGGAAAACATGACGTGCATAATGTGGTCTGACCAACGAGCTTATCGTGCGTCTCAATTCCCGGACGCCGATCTTTCCTCCGCAGAAAACTTCTGTCGTAACCCTAAACCCTTCTACTCGAAGTCTTGGTGTTACTCGTCGCAGGATGCTGCAAGAAAATGGGGATACTGTTCACTGAGGCAGTGTGGTGAATGTTTGAAATTTTACATCTACTGTCATTGACATCAATTGTGTTATTGAACATGAACATGCTTCTAAGTTCTTGTGGGGACAGTTTACTAGTTTATAGAGGCCCCAGTCTGAACAATGCGAAGGTTAGGGATAGTTTAGAGGGTTAGGGATAGTGTTGGGGTTAGGGTTAGTGATAGGGTTAAGATTAGGGATAATTTGCATCTTTGGATATCATCAGCTTGCCGTGCCTGATGTATGAGCATAGGCGGCTTCGTGAACTAAGCACCGGTAATCTTTTCTGTTCTTTGCCTGTCTTATCATTTCGACCAGGTTTCTTTGGATATGGCAGACCTTGGCTATGGCTGTTTTTGGCTATTACTCAACCAAATTTGAACTAGTGCCCCTTTTACTAGTGACCAGTTACTGCTTCTTGTCGTTTTGTTAACTGTGTATTTATTCACTAGTATTTGTTCAGCATTTATATAGATGTTGCACTGAGTCGGAGTGCATTTGCTGAAAAAATACAGATATTAACAGACATACACTGTGTCTGGTAAAAAACGGACCCTCTAGACATAATACAATAAAAATGTCAAATCTAAATGAATTTGAATAAAGTTTTGTACACTTAATCCCCAATAATTTTCTGAAGCAATTGTTGAATTCCGTTAAAAAATGTTATTTTCTACCAAAATTATTCATTGTTGAATATCGATAACAAAATATCTCCATTACCAATATGGTGTTGCATAAGTAAGCTGTGTTTATTTGCGTAACTTTAACAAACAACATCTGATTCTGGCAAAATTTTACATCAACAATGCATCATGTATTGGCAATCAAAGTGCCAAATTTCAATTAAATCTATTTATGCAAACAATAGTTACAGCGGCTTTTGTGAGATTGCCTCAAAATATGAAGTGTCTAGTATTAGGCAATTGTTTGTTTAATCCTGACAACGTCCATGGCTTACTGGGAGATTCCGCGACAAACTTTTTAGCACCATACTCTTTCTTTTGCCTAAGCAGTTTAATTAAAACACGATCATCTGCAGAAAACACCATTTTGTTATTGTTTATGTTATTTTGCTTGTGTCAACAAACGTCACTTTTGCTTGAGTGACTGCAGTATGTAACGCCATATTGTTAACGAAGATATTTTGTTATCGATATTCAACATTTGATAATTTTGGTAAGAACTAGTATTTCTCAATGAAATTTGGCAGTCGCTTCAGGAATTTATTGGGGATTAAGTGTGCAAAACATTATTCGTATTCGCTTAGACTTGACATTTTTATTGCACGATGTCTAGGGGGTCCATTTTTGACCGGACACTGAGTATAATGAAGATTAGTTTTGCTGTGTATTCAAGCCTGTATCTTTTCTGCATGCGACCAGAAATGACTGTAGGCTGTTGAGTCTCTGCAGCGATAGGTAGTCCTTGGTACTGGATGAAATGTTTTATGCCTGGCACTTGAATGTCATAGCAGATTCAGTATTATGAAGCCTGTGGTATCTGGACAGGACAACATAGATCGTCTGAATATGCCAAAAAAGCCATAGAGTGAATGAATTAAATGAAACATCTTTATTATTGCTGGACTAAGAACATGAAAATACTATCGTAGGCTAAAAAAATTTGTTAAACAACAAGGTGAAAAGATTTAACATTTCGAACTGTTAATTTTATATGCAGTTTATACAAAGGAGCACGTTGCAAACAGTACAGACAGATCATGTTTCAGTGGCATCAGATGCACAAGATAAGTGTGAGAACATTTCAGCTGAACGAAAAATGTTTAAATCAACCATTCTCCATCAGTTATGGAAAGTTTTGTTATACATACAGTGTGAATGCTGGTGTGTGTCACACGCAGATTGCCCATTCGGACGTTTCTCAGTGAACTGCAGAAGTGAATGTCACTGTAAAAACACAACGGAACACTGTTCGCAGGAACTTGGACTCTGTCGGTCTGGCTGTGATCATCGCTGGTCTGGTGTTGGATGCCAAGGTTAGCTAGAAATGTCTATTCTGTGCTGGCTGTGCGTTGTTGTGTAAGTTTCATGTAGAAACTGAATAATTTGCTTGATCGACTGTATGCTCTGAAGTAGTGCTGCTGACCGACACTGTTGTATGTCATATACAGTGTGAGTTGGAAAATTTTACGCCCCTGCAGTTATTTAAACTTTGTTTTTCAATAACTAAAAATTTTTAAAGCCATATTTTACACACATATTCGGCATTCAAGTTTACGCCAAACTGCAAAGTTTAATTCCATTATTTTAACAAGAAATTTGAGCAAAGCTCACGAGACGTGCGAAAGCCTATAGCATTTCCAGTTCAGTAGTTATAGTTTCAAAAATCGCATATCATTTGGGCTCTTCTCATCGGGACCATAATACACATTGGCCATAGGCGCGTGTGGCATCACCGGCGAGGCGCCACCTTGTGAATGATATAGACTTTTCACAGGCCAGAATGACCTAAAAATCCATAAAAACTCCCTATTTTGGCGTTCAAGGTCATTGAAATCGACGCCAATCGATAGCCAGTATACGATTTCCTATTAGTGATTAATAGTAACCTAGGCCTTATCTCGCACCGTTACTGAGATACAGCAACTTATTGGCCAAAAATTGCAAATTTTGCCCACCCCCCTCTCATTTAGCGACCTCGTTTGGGGTGACCCCCTTCGAATTTATGAAAAAGCTTTACGGTTCCTGAAACTAGAGTCTTCCAGGCAGCCGATGGCGAAGATTTGGAGATCCTAGCTTGGACCGTTTTTGCCTGATCCACCCGTGTGACAGACAGACGGAATTGCGATGGCTAAGACGCGCTGAAAGCAGTAGCTGCTAAAAATTGATGAAGCTATGCCATATTATGCACGTGCTTACCCAGAAAATTTTCCATTTTCACAACACATTTACCGCAAAACACAAACTTTTGATATCTGATAACAAACAGATGGTTAAAATGCACAAATAGCTGGGATATTACAGCTACAAAACAGCTAAGAGTATGCAATAAAATATTTTTTGAAAAAGTTCATATCTGATGTTCAAAATGTTTACCACCGGCCAAAGCACGTGCATTCAGATGACATTGCGAAAGTCTGCGGCAAGTCATACTGTATCTGCTGCGGCGCCCCTTTTAGCTCCAGAATGGTCTTTGACTTTAAGTTAAGAGTTAAGTTTATAAAACATCTGCAGCATTGCACCACGCACATTAATAGTCACATTAATTTGGTGAATTTCTCAGCTATTCACACTTTGCAATGAGGTCTGTACAGTGGGCTTTAAAGTGAAAATGGAAAATTTTTGTGTGAGTGTGCATAATATGGCATAACTTTATCAAATTTAAGAATAATTAAATGAAACTCTGTAATTGGGCGTATATTTGATCACCAAATTTGAATGTAAAATATGGGTAAAAAATTTTTAATGTTTGAAAAATAATGTTTAAAAAGCTTTAGGGGGTGTAAAATTTTCTGACTCACCCTGTAGATACTTATATCACATATGCACTTGGTATTTGTTTTTAAACCAACAATTTTTCCTTCTGTAGTTAGTTAGTTAGCTATCTCAACTTAGAAATAGTTGTGTCAGTATTTTTGTAGGTCATCAGCCTCTGTTGTGACATATCAGTGCAGTGCATTTTTCACTAACTGCTTATTTCAAGCAAAAGTGACATGCCAGTCAGCAGTTTAATAATAAGTAAGAGGCTGTAGAAGGTTTAAGTTTTGCTTTATTTACTAAATTGTTCTGTATCCTATACACATATGACATTAGGGTTTTTATTTTGTGTAGAATTTACTCAGCAGGCAGTTTGAGGACTGGTGGACAGTTATCATATCATCAGCTGTGTAAAATGTCTTTTGAACTAGTGAAATTGCCGGCAGCTACGTATGCAGTTGCAGTGCATGTGAAGAAGGGTCAAAGGGTTGGTGGCATGGCGTAGCAGTAATGCTTTTCATCTGATTAATGTCAAGCTGGGTTAGTACTTGGATGGTGACTGCTTGCGGGCAGGTAAACCATCTCGGTATGTAACCAGCCACCTAGGCCAACTCAGTCTTCCATTTCTCCGGGGTAGGTAAATCAAGTACTGGCCTATCTGGCTGGGGTTAAGGTGGGGCACGTTTACCTGTGCCTTGTGGCAGGTAACGTTGTGTGATCCCATACGGCAGGTGATGCTTCGTACCTATAAAGAGCTATATCGCCATATTTAACCTTTAGGTAAGTGTTTGGTGTTTTCTGAACGTATTGCCACGTTGAGTGAGTTGTGCTTTGTGTTGTCTTGCGCAGAATGTGCTGATGGGTATTTTGGTCGACAGTGCAGCAGCACATGTCATTGCTATGATGCAACTGAGGTCTGTGATAAGCTCACAGGCAGCTGTCAATCCGGCTGTGTCACTGGTTGGACCGGTGACGATTGTCAGACAGGTCAGTCTATCTGGGGCACATTGTTCACGCTTAGTTATACATACAGTAAAACTTCGTTATAACGGACTCTGTTAAAACGTTCACTCGGTTACAACGTACTGACTTTTACAGTCCCGTCAAACTTCCTATTCTTTAGCATAGGACGTCTGCTGGATATAACGTACTCGGCTATAACGTACCCTCGGTTATTACGGACGTCAT
>Ga0056128_1006054_pt1 | contig 15258 bp, 5 predicted proteins | sample WorMetLIZISLAND2_FD_71113 | JGI IMG/M metagenome (GOLD analysis project Ga0056128, IMG submission 71113) | Marine gutless worms symbiont microbial communities from Max Planck institute for Marine Microbiology, Germany - Olavius geniculatus... ...
CTTCCTATTAGTGATTAATAGTAACCTAGGCCCTATCTCGCACCGTTACTGAGATACAGCGACTTATTGGCCAAAAATCGCAAATTTTGCCCACTCCCCTCTCATTTAGCGCCCTCGTTCGGGGTGACTCCCTTCGAATTTATGGAAAAGATTTACGGTTTCTAAGTCTTCCAAGCAGCAGATGGTGAAGATTTAATGATCCTAGCTTGCACCGTTTTTGATTGACCTACCCGTGTGACGGACAGACGGACAGACAGACAGAATTGCGATGGCTAAGACGCGCGAAAGCAGTAGCTGCTTTCGCCCATAAAAATGTACCGGTTATATTATATAGTTAGCGTAAGAAATTTAGCATGCGAATTGAACCTGCATAATGTATTTAGGCCTACGTTATGTATAGCCCCACCCAGATAGCCTACTATAACTATAATATTGCAAATAGGGACTATTAGGCTATAGGTCTTTGATTGGGCCTACTACAGCTACTTTCAATTTCATTTGGCCTTTAACCAGCTTATTTTTAGAGCTAATGCGGATTGTTGCAACAAGTTTTTGCAAGCTAAAAGCGCTGCATGCGCTTCGTATCGCCTTACGATTGTCAAAGCACTGAAGGGAAACTACACGGTGTTTCATAGAAAAGCACCCTTTTCGTTTCTTTCATAATTCAGTCAAATGATGATCAATTTGCACGAAATTTTTACCAGACGTAGCTGAAGAAATTCTAATTCAAACTATTTTGACAAAATATGGCTGTTAGTTAAATGTTCTTTGCTAATAGTGATGTAACAATGACGTTATAATGTGTCGTGTGTACAAGCTTGCCTGTCTCTGACTCAACTGGCACTGTCAATTTTTGCTATCCTGCTTCGATGGTGAACTGTATCTGGTTCACTGATGAAAAAATGTTTACCGTATCAGCACTAAGCAACATGGTAGCATGAAATCAGGCATCTCGCGATCCAAAAACTCAACCATTTTGCAAGCAGTATGTGCTGGTGCACTGTCTTGCTGGAAGATGTAAAAGTCAAGCTATCCCACAAGTGCGTGAAAGTGATCGTTTTGGGCATTTTCGTGTCTGCAATGGTAAAACTTTAACAGTGTGTCATCAGTGAGCCAGATGAAGTTCACAGTCAAAGCAGGGCAGGACTGGTATTCAGCAACATTACTGTCAACAGCGGTTGCAACAAGCAAGTTTGTACTCACGGCACATTATGACGTCAGCATTACATCACAACTAGCAAAGAATATTTTGTATTAGAATTTCTTAAGCTACATCTGGTAAACAAAGTTTTGTGCAAATTGGTGATCATTTGACTGAATTACGAAAGAAAGAAAAAGGGCGCCTTTTATAGAACACCGTGTACTATACAGTAAACTGTCCTATAATGTACTACTCTCGGTTTTTGTGTAATCATTTTCCGAGTTATGTTTGGGTTATCATGATGTTGATTCCCAAAGAGAGAACTTCTTCGGCAAGTTTCTGCTTTTCCCTGGCTTCTCGTCGTCCAGGCAGCAGAGCGCTGTTTTCTTCAAGCGTACACGAGTATAACAAGCGATCAAATATTATGTTGTTTGGTTCAGTGCCGACATAATATGCGACCGTCCACTTAGCTCACGTACTCATTGCACTATTCAATCCCAACTTGACCTTTTGGACTAAAAATTGTCACGTTGGTTATGGTACTCATGCCGTGAATAACGTTTGTATCATTTTTTTTTTGTTTTGGAGTTAGGAGTCCGTACAGAACATCCTAAACAGTGCACAGACAGATGGACAAGACGCCTAATGCGACCAGACCTAATAAATATAATATGTTCGTGTATATGTGCCACTTTCTTGTAGCCGCTGGTAAGCACGTCGTAGCTGCGAGGGCGGACGACAGTGGAAGGAAAGAAGACATTGTTCGATTATTCGTCGTGTTGTTACATATGGACTGCAGTCAGACTGAAAGCAACCTCTCATCAGTTGTCGTTTAATGTAGCCGTCAACTTATTGTCTGTCATTTCGTCGTGTCTCCGTGTGCGAGGGCGTCTTCTCCCTTGATCCTCTGGAGCAAATTTCTCCATCCCTCCAACGCCTTCCTTCCTCCAGTGGCTTCTGTTCCTCGTAAATCTGAAATCGAAATCGGGCGCAACATCCCACCTCTTTCGGGCTCATGTTCTTCTCACTTTTGGACTCAAGTTCTCCTCCTTTTTGGGGCTTTCCCCCTTTCTATGGGGGAAGGTTTTTTAAGGGTGTTGATTGCCTAGTTAAAAGGGAGAGTTTTGATCTACACCCTTGACAAAACTCCCCCCATTTTTCGCTGGAAGCAAGCTGCGCCTATTAGGTATAGGCCTACTGATAGAAGCCACTGCTTTCCTTTTAATTACAGTGGTACAGCGCTTCCTACAGATTTTAAGTTTTACAGTACCAACTCCCTCGCGGATGGGCTAAAAAAACGTCCCGCCTACATTCATTACAGAACATTTGCTCCCAGGTTTCTATGGCCTAGACGCCCCAGCTGTCATCGTGTTATCGGTCTGCTTTCTTCCAGACTCGTCTGCTGAGTAGCACCAGCGCTTTAGGTTCAGGGTTCCTACAGGTCTTTTGTACCAAAATTCCGGGCTGACTTTTCCAGTCGTGGAAGGACAATTTCCCTGACTTTATCGAAACAATAACCTATCGCACAATGGCCAGAAACGGTACACTATATCATAGGGTAATGAAACAGTATTAATGAAGCAATACACAAACGACAGAACTTTGCCCGGGTCAAGGGGCATAGCCCCGCTGAAACTGAAACCTTTCTAGCTTTAGTACGTTCAATGGAAGCCGCAAATTTGCCTGCTTTTTAATATCATTATCTGGAGACACAAAAAATCACAGAAGTCTGGAGTTTGCATGATCCAAGATCATTTTCCTTGACTTTTCAAAAATAATATTTTTTCTGACCTTTCCCAGACCACACAAATTCCCTGACTTTTTCCAGTTTTCCCTGACCTGTAGAAACCCTGTAGGTTAGCATGAATAACTATCGCAATTATTACACTGCGTCGCCCGTCTGACTGACTCCCTATTTAGATGACTTTACTTGACTGAAACTAAACAAAAATAAGTTCTTAATAAAACAAGGTTCTTTCATGCTAAACCTATAGCTACCATAGCTTGGAAATTTGAAATAGCACCTCATTTAATAAGGGTAAATTTTAGTTAGTCCCTAATTCCCCATGTGTGTATATTTATGCTAGTTGGTTTTAGGCAAGGAATTTCATTCAGCAAATTATATTTGTCAATAACCAACTGCAACCTTTTGTTGGCCATTTTGTAAACTGTTCTTTCTGTGTGACAGAGACAGAAAAAGAAGTAATTAAGTGGCAATATATTAAGCTATATTTTATACTTTTGCTAAGGCTAGCAGCGTACGTATTTTTCCAGCTATTTTAACGTGTGTGTAGAATTGTTATGGCTGTATTTCATGTGCTTAAATGTGTTTGTGCCATCTGTGGCAGCTAATGTAACAACTTGATTACAACATTCTCAACTCCTCTCAACCTGCTTATCTACGTTCTCCGCTCAATTATCACACTCCCACACATTCTCTACATTCTGCCAACACCAATCTGCTGTTGGTTCCACGTGTCCCCACAACCTTTGCCTCCTGCGGTTTTAGCATTGCAGCCCCCAGTCTGGAACTCATTACCCACTAGCATTCGCAGTTCTGCCTATGCAGACACTTAAGGTCGCTTAATTAAAACTCACTATTTCCAGCAAACCCAGTGTTTGAATTGTGAAAAATTAGCTGGGGGTTGAACGTTTCGATGGTCAGAGCCCCACGAAAATTGTAATGTAAATCGTATGCATACAGTATATATCTGACCCTCCCCCAGTACATAATTTCGCAGTGTGCTAGAGGGTTGAGAAAACAATTGGGGGGTTCAACCCCCCAACCTCCCTCCCGGCAATTCAAACACTGAGCAGGCCTACTGCTCCCCCTAGCGGCTCAACCAAGTGCCTGATTCAGCCAGTTGATTCAGCCACTGGCTGACATTGTGCACTTTAAATATGCACTTACTTACTTACTAATCCCCATCAGCATAGTTGCAATCATAGCTGGGTGCACGGGCATTTATCCCCCTCGGAACAAGGTCCTCCCTCCGACTTTCCCCCTCTTCCTTGTCCCTTTCATTCTTCACCATTTTCCATAGCATTTCCTCTAAATTTAGCTAAAGGCTGGGAAAATGTTGTAAACTTGATCCTAGTCATCCAAAAAAACACCTTTGATTTGGTGATATTATGGATAAAAATGCATTTAAGTACATACTAGAGAAATGTGATATAAATAAACTCCCAAATAATTCCTCCATGGAATCCCCTATGCCCACTTTACGATGGAGCCTGTCAGAAATTCTGAAAAAACTAGCAAGGTTTATAATGGTGTAGACGTGTGGGTAATCTGAGCAATTAAACTGCATGAAGTCAGACATTTAGCCTGTCATGCAAGTAGCCATATACGGGCATAAGGCAGGTGGACAATGTCCCACCTTTTGGACTCAGAAAAGTTTTTTCGATGTTGGGGACATCCATGTTAGTCGATAAGTGTGCTAAGGTATATGAACTGGGTGACACGTGCAATTTCACTCGCATAGCATCCAGTGTTTGAACTTTGAACTGTTAATTCAGATTCCATTGTTATTTCTGGTCATTTTACAACTCCTGCATAACTGTAAATTAGCCTGTTCTGACGTTGACAGCCAAGCACATTTTTAAAATGAGCACATAAATGTAATCTGCCTCAAGAGTGTGCCATTGGCTGCCAGCAAAGCATGCGTGGGTGTAATTTTTGTGTATTGCATGTGTCCTGTCACTGAGTACAACTTGTCGTTACGATAGTTAACCAAAACTGATTGACAGTAGCAACTTGTTACGCGTGTTGGCATTTTTTCCGCATAAACCGAGTTAGTGTCCATGTATGCTGTATGAATTGTTCACGATTAGCATGCTTGGAGAGCCACTGACAGTTGTGAGATTAAGATGTACATGATTTAGCTGATGTCAGCTGTTATTATGTTAAACCGTCAGTGCATTGTGTTGAAGCTACAGATACATCTTAGTTTAATGCCAAATAGGCCTAGCTTTACTCTGCAGAGCCAATATAGTGCAACTTGTTTCAAAATCCTTCTCTTTGCCATAACAAAGAATGACCATTTGAATTCTGTCATCATGGGCTTTTCAAGCAATTCACAGGAGAGGCATTAAAACTGTCCATCCAGAGACTAAATTTATTATACCAATTCAATAATAGTCAATGACATAAGTTTACAAACTAGGTAAGGGTTATAGCAGCATGAATTAACAAATAAAAAAAACAGGAAAAAATAACTTTAGGCCAAATATCTGCAACAATTTTCAAAAGTGAGCTTCATTTAATTTATGATTAAAAAATGATGCATGTACTTTTATGATTGATGCACTGAAGCAGTATAAACTAAATACCCAGCCTGAACATTTAATACCATGGTTCTTAAAACTATCACTTACAAATAATCGCCTAAAATATTTCAGAACAATAGGTAGGTCTAACTGCAATATATACCAAGTTGATTTTTACACAGGACTACGGTTTGATGCAATGCACAGAAAAAAACACATATGCACTAAGAATTCTTTTTTCTCGTCAAACAGTAACAGCAAATAATGACTGAACACAACACGATTTACAGTAAAAACTACCACAACATGGACTGACATATTGTACCTGTATCTGCATTAAAACTACTGGTTAAAACAAACAAACTGGAATATCAAAAAACATAACGGCCAACGACGTTACGTTATGAGCAGGTGCTACCATGCATGAGGGAGAAATGACGAGTCACGATGGTGCAGAGCTGCAAATGAGATCGGGTGTGGGAAATAGAAACGGTCTCACACAGCTGCTATTATATTGATATAAATGGCACTGTCAGTTACCTCCAGCAACAACCAGCAAGCTCTGATAAAATGCTCGTCATAAATGAAAAATGATGTCGACGGTAATGTTAAAATATACCGCAAATGCAACGGCTAGGTAGATGCATCAACGACCGAATTTGGTCTCGACTTCAGAACAGAGAGAAAAAACAAACATGATAAACGCCGTAATAACCCAACCAAAAAACATGCCTACGCCGGCCCACAACCGTCCTGTAAGAAAGTAAAATTAGAACGATGTCACAATTGTGTAGTTACGCTACATCAGAACGAACAAACGAACGAACGGCATTCTAAAATCAACCTTGTCACTAGTACAAAACAACAGCAAGTAGTGGAGTGGAGTATGTTGGTGGATTAAGCAGCAGTCTGCTCAGCTTCAGCAGCAAGCCTCTGAACGTCTTCAACCGTCTTCTGAGTCACTTCCTGACACACAACAGCAGCAAACGTGCCGGTGGGTTATTATGCACCAGACCATCAGTGACAGACAGCTCACATTGTGCAGCAGGCCACTGATACACCAGGTGATTATGTACCACACACGACGACACGACAAGTAACACACCAATGCAGACAACAGCTAAGTTAGTAAGTAAACGAACATTTATAGCGCATCTAAAAATAAGCCGATCGAGCGTACTCTGCCGAAAGTCAGCACTCAGCAGACTCGGCACATTGGCTGAAAACTTGAGACTCGGGGTCAGTGATCTGTGACGTTAGTTTGTGAGAAAAACAAATAGAAACTAAGAAGGAAGAGACTTGGAAAGATTGAATTTTCAACCAACAAAGTGAAAAACAGCTGCCAACGTCAATACACGTTACCAAGCAGCAACAGTAACGACCATAGGGAGATCATAATTTATGCGTCACATATAACAAATTTCAGCCTCTCAAATCAATATCAAAACAGTTGTCTAAGTGATGTGTTGAATGCAAGTGTGGCACCAACATTTGGCCTGGTGAGGGATGCAGATCAGTGACAAGTATGTTATCTCATCATCTGAAAACCAGGTATCTGGGTACCTGTACACATTCAAATTTGCCGCTACAAACCGACATCCCCAACTAGTAACTTATACAAGTATTTAGCAAATAGTAAGTAAGTAAATCATATGCTTTCAATAGCAAAATCACTGCTAGATTACACAATGGCTGAAGACAAAAGTTAACTCTGCCATGGTTCCTACTACTCTGCAGAATTTGTTTTCCCCGACTTTCCAGGAGAAAATGAATCACTTTCCCTGACTAATTTGTTTATGCAAAATACCAATGTCAGTTTCAATCGCTTGCAATTGCACTAGAAACAAAGGTGGCTAAACAAATTGTAAAGTGGAGATACAGATAATCTGCGAGCGAAATAAACAGAAAATTTTTTTTTTAACTGTTGTATGCAGTCTGTGTAAAACAGTTCAAACTTTTTTCTGCATCTGTTAACTTTTGCACCCTGGTACTTTGATTTTCCCCGACTTTCCCTGAGAATCTCATTTCCCCCTGCCTTTGGATTGTAAAATTCCCAGACTTTTCCCGATTTTCCCCTGACTGTAGGAACCATGCTCTGCAGAGCTTAGTAACTTTTAACTAATGAACTGACACGCACAATTTTACAGCCACAGCAGAATCTATCAGATGTATTGTATCTGTCACTGAAGAATAACTTACGTATGTATTTCTCACACAATGGTACTGTACTGAGTACTCTGTGACTAATTCACATTCACACAATTAACACTAAACTCCAGTCACTAGCTACATGAAAACATAAATTAATAACAAAATACTAACGAAACTCAAATCAGTCCACAGAAACAGCTATCGGGGTTCTTACAGGTTTTCTGTAGCAATTGTCCCTGACTTTTCCAGTCATGGAATGACAATTTTATTTCCCTGCCATTACTGAAACAACAAGAGGGTGCGGCCGTTGAGGGGCCGCCCGCTATGGGGCCGTCCTTGCAGCTGAGAAAGACAGACGGAGGGAACGGCCGTTGCCATGGTAACGAGGGCACCCGGGGCAAGGCGGCAAGAGATCCTTATGCCACCTGCCAAATAGCAAGTTGATCGGACAACAGGCAGCGAAGTTATGGGGATTTTTTGCAAACAACGCAATTAGCCGCCGTGACCTTAACCTCCGACCCCTTGACCTTGTAATTGGTCCAGGGGTGCTGGTGTCCCAGGGACCCTTCGTACCAAGTTTCGTATACGTAGGCCTTTTCGTTTTCCCTCTAGGTGGAGGCACGGGACGGACGAAGGGACAGACAGACGGACGGACGGATTGGATCGATACATGATGGGGCCTCCTTCTAGGAAGGACGGCCCCATAATAACCCTATTGCACAAATGTCATAAATGGTATGAAGTAATGAAACGGTATTAATAGAGCAATATGCAAATGACAGCTAGGCCCTGGTTGGGAGGTCAGGGAGACAGCCACCTGAAGCTGAAACAAGTCTAGATTTTGGACGTTCAATGGAAACCGCAAATTTGCCTGCTTTTTTAATATTTGGAGATGCAAAAAATCACAGTTACCTGCAGTCTGCATGATCCCAGAACATTTTCCCTGACTTTTCAAAAATAATATTTTCCTGGACCCTGACATTTCCCTGACAACACAAATTCCCTGACATTTTCCAGTTCTCCCTGACCTGTAGGAACCCTGAGCTATATGAGAAAAGGTACATTTTAGATACCGGTATCATACTTTTAAAGATTTTACACATGTTGTTCAAACACAATGTAGGGGGCTTAGTGTCATGAAACTTACTTAATACAAAGATTGTTTAACAATTACACAAGACAACTTACAGGTGCTTGTGCCTCCTTGGTTTCGGCTTCCTGGCCATTGGTGTCGCCGGCACCTTCACCGTTGGTCTCCTCGGACGGCTTTGCCTTCTTGGCTTCCTCTGCCCCATCCTCTACTGGCTCTGCATCTTCAGTCTTCCTCTGATGACATCAACGTAAACAACAATCGCTAGACTACCAAGCTCCGACTAACTGTTCTGCAGTCTCTGGCCTGCGTAGAGCTTTGCAACTGCCACGCTAACTCTGACTTTTTGAAACAACTGAAAATTAACACCCTGGTTACACCCAACTCTAGGGTTAGAACAATACTAATATCAGGGTATTAGGTATTGTCCAATATTTGCTAATACTGGGTTGTAATAGGTACTGGACAATACTTTTCTGGGCCGTGGTAACCAACACCATTACTATCCCATGAGTTCTGACTGCCCACTGGCCGCCCACCGACTGCTATCTGGTAGTGATGATCAAATGTAACTGTTTTTTATTCCTGGTACAGCATGGCAACAGGCTGAGAGGCAATGGACAGAGCGAAAGGACACTGCACCCTTAAATGGTGGGCTGAGTGCAGGTGCTGGCAAAGCAGACCAAACAGATCCTAATGATTAGTTAACACCATTTGGCTAGCATGGTTAGCACAACGCACTTCACTTCTCATGTCTAAGTAGAAGTACAATAAACACAAGACTTGTCAACAGGCAAAGTTTTGTACGAGTGTCACCACATCTGGCTGCCATTAATTTATTACAAGCATATCATAGATCAACATTTTCAAAACTATACACATTAATAACAGCTGCTGTAATGTAGCCTTGTAGCTTCAGAGTGGCCGGAAGATCAATGGCCGAGCTTATCACAACGGACAGCATGAAAGCTAGAAAAATACGTAGTCATTTACAATGCTATATGTGTCCTAACCATCAGTCTGTGACAAGATGAAATAACAACCAGCTGCTGTCCTTATCAAATAATATTACACAATTAAATCTCACAATATTGGCTGCATCTTGCTGAACTACAGGAACACAGCAGCCATATCAAACTTCATGGCTCGAACAGAACTTTGCTCAGTTCCACAAGACGGGAAAAATAAAAATTTTACAATGAAGATTATCATTAAATTACAACTCAGTCTGCAGAGAAAGATAAAAATATCAGCTATGCTACCTTTCTGCTTGGTGACGGTTCCTCTGCATCGTCCTTCGTTTCTTCTGCTGCATAGCAAACATGCACACAATACACAATACAATTGGTGTCATAACTCCAAGTCTCCAATGCAGCATACATGTATGTCAGTCATGGAACAAGGTCATCAGAGCACAACTGTGTTACGCACACTACTTCCAGCCCATGACTGAGAAGATTCCAGAGAGGTCTAATAAAAAACACGAAAATATCATGTAATGTATAAAATGACATGCTGTACAAATTATTCCAGGGTTTCCACTCTTTTACTGACAAAGAAATTCATGACAATTCAGAATCCCCATGAAAAAATTTTCAGGACCTTTTCACAGCTCACAAATGTTTAAATACTACATCTGGCACTGCATTTTTAAAAGTAGGCGACTACGAGTAATCTGCAAGTGAAGCAAGCAGAAAAAATGATTCCCATTTGAGCCTATGAAAAATGTGTGATTTTCAAGGATATTTTTCCAGGACTTTCAAGAACCAGTGATTTTCCAGGACTTTTCAGGTCCTGGAATTTTCAACAAAAAATCTTGAGGCTAGAAAATGATGCCACTGACCTTGATAGGTTTTTAAAAAAAGTAAAGTCCTTCCCGAGCCTTAAGGCCCATAGGGTGGCGCTGATCTCCGTTTCCTAAGGCCCTTAGCCAGCAGTTTTTACACTGCGAGACCACAGATACGGGGCCAGCGTATTGCGCAGTGTGCCTGTTTACGTCCCAGCTGAAGACAGTACCAAATTATACTGCTTGGTGAGAGGCACGTGTGTGAACAACTTGCCTAAGGTCGTTACCCGGTAGTGTCCCGGTGCGGAGTCGAACCTGTGCCTCTGAGTTACCTCAGGATTACAAGTCCGGCACGTTACCATTAGACTACAGACAGGTTTCAGTTATATAATGCAATACGTCTGCTCTTTTTCAACACTCATGACAATTGTATTTTGTATTAGTGAGGCCCGTGGTAACTTAACAAATCAGTAGTTATTACTAGTTAACTGCTAAGCAGAATTTGTATTTCAACAACACCTGTGGACCAGAATTTTAAAAAATATCAAGTGCATGAAATTGAATGCATATAAATCACAATACATTATTACTCTCACCTAACTAAATAACAGATAGCTAAACATAGAGAGTACTGATTGGAATTAAAATTAAAGTTAACAGTTGACCACTTACCACTTTTATGGACTACGTGAGTGGATCAGCACTTTTTTCAGGGGGGGGGGGTCAAACTGCCTAAGCCACTGGCAAATACAGCCCTGCCCCAAAACATAACATGTGTTCTGCAGTTGACGATTTCAATGTTACCTTTCTACTAGCTGCCCATATTGCTACTACTTATACTTGCAATACTTATAACTTATTACAAAACTATAAAAAGAACTCACCAGTAACAGCTTCGGCACTTTCGACTTTCTCTGTAGCCTCTGTTTCCTCGCTTGGTGTTTCTGTAATAACAAATTGACACAGAACCATTATGCAACAGCTGGTAACAAAAAAGCTGTAATTACGTGCCACATGTATTAACATATTGCAAAGCAGTGACGGTAATTTATTTCAAAACCAACATACAAGTAATAATTATGTAATGTAGACCTAAACATTGCTGATATTTGTGACAAAAGTACCAGAAGGCTGATAGCCTATGTAGTACGTTATTTCAAGATGTGTGAAATGCTACATTCTCATGATTAGTCCTGCACTTGTGCACTGCCAGCCTAACTTCATCATCAGGAAACAACAATCGCTGGTTACACCATTACACAACCAATAAGTTTGGAATCAGTTTTCTTTGGGGCATGGAATTTTGAGTCAGTCAAAACATGGAATTTGCCCATTTCTACGAAATTTTGTGCTATTTGGTACAAGCCAGTGACTGATTACTTTTATTTTCCAATTTATATCCAAGATTGTAAAGCTTTTTGACAAAACGGCCAATCTTCTTAAATCGACTGACTTTGCGATACAGACGACAGAAACCAGCATCAGCAATGTCAGCTAAAATAAACCAGCTAGAAAAATTTGGAAAAATTTGATGCTGAAAACTGTGATCCCTAATTACAACAGAGAAACACAATGCACTAATTACCTTCTACTGGCTTTGTGAGCTTCTCCACTGCACCCTCACCTTCCACTCTGAAACAATGACATTAATAGCTGTTTAAACCGCAACTATAACAAAGTAGAAATTTGGGGCAAAACCCAACATGACTACGTGAGTCCACCCAGCGCCCTAAGTCTGACTCGGGGGAAAATTAGGGGAGTGATGTTCTCCTGGTAGCAAAGTCACATGGTCCAAACTCAAAAGCATTAGCATACACAGAACATGCAACGTCGACTTAGGGTGGGTCAGCATGCGCGTCCATAACTTTTTTTGTTTGTGGACCAAAGTTCACCAATTTTTTTGTTTAACTCAGGATGGATCCTGCTTGATAACTCTAGACTGCCTATCAATATCTCTATGCATTCCAGAGATATTTGGGGTCAAAGTCAAAAGTTGTCCTAATTTGACCTAATTTTGGACAGTTTTGCCGTCCAAAATTTTGAGGGGGCATTGCCCCAAAAGTTGTACCCGGTTATCACCCGCACCTAGCAGCATGTCAAGTGGCAGTTACGTTGGGCTATTCCTGCTACCGCCGAAGTTATAGGCACGTATTCGGTGAATTTTAAGCCAATTTTGAACCTCGTTGAAAAAATTTTAAGGGGACCCCATCCCCTTAAGACTTAGTGACTTAGTCATTCTCCGTAAGACTTCATTCTCTAGCGTGTGTAAAAATCTGGGGGCACAAACCCCTTAGGGGATGAAATATTGTATTCCGAAAAAGTCGACTTGAGTGAATATAATTCCACTCTTATGTCTCCGAAGTTAGTAGTCCAAAGTTCACCGGACTTCTTTTGCCTAATGAGGAGGATGGTAAAAGGTGAATGTGCGAATCTGCAGATGTGGTAATGGGTAAAAGACGGATGTCGATGCGGAGAACATCTGCCTTTTACCCATCGTACTCCACCACACGTCTGAACCAATAAGCAGTGTTAACTGTGTATTAATTTGGGGCCTTTGGGCGCCGGACGTTTGGGCGTCATGCTGTGTGACAGGAACCATGGCACGTTATTGAAATTACCGTACTTTGCAACGTTTGCATATCGTTCAAGTTAAAATCGTAAGTTAGCAAAATAAGTTACTGTGCGCTAGGCCTATTGCGCATTGTTGTCGTCAAGTGACAAAGCAGACCATTGCTTTCTGCATAATGCCTAAACGAATTCACGGTCAGAAATTTGGCTATTGTCTTGGCCTACCCGGTATGTAGAGTGAACTGTGAAAAAATTCACAGTGGCAGACTTCAAACAATTGCCGCCTATAAAGCGTCCAATGAGCAGCTATTTACGGAGGGAATGATTGAAAAACTCAACAACTTTAATGACTGGTAATGTACATGACAACTGTTGTCCACACATCCGTCTTTTGCCCACACATCCGCACTTAGCATCTGCAGATTTTATCCACCTTTTGCCCGTTGCCACATCAGCACATCCGCTTATTACCCATAGCCGCCTAATGAGGGAGGAATCGCGGTAGATCAAATACTTGTCGGATTTGGAATATCTTCATCCATTCCAGAGATTTTCGCCATCAAAGTTTGAAATCGCCCAAAATCATGCCAAATTTTGTAATATTTTTGGCGCGTAAATTTCTTTGAGGGAGGGCCCCGAGAAATTTTGAACTGGCATTATACAGTTCGGCCTACTACAGACCATGGTGCAAAATTTGCCGGTGATCAGCTGGTGGAGCTCAGAGATACCGTGGCGAAACAAAAATAAAAACTTCTGCGGTAGAACGTAAGTCCGATCCAAAAGCTATCGCTTCCGATAACTATCATGAAATATATCAACAAACATACAGAACATTTAAAAATCAGGAAAATGAAAATGTCTTAAAACCAACTGCAAGCTCAGCGTTGGTAACCAACATAATACAGACAGCAGTCAATTACAGCAGAAGAGTGACCACCTCCCGAAAAAAGGCTACATGGATGAGTGCCGCTAATGGAAAATTATAGCGCTCCATTATTTAACTATTATTAAGTTACGCGTACATCAACTACATTCATTCATTGCCTACAGTATTATAAGAAGAGTTTAATGACAAATTAATCCACGCATTCGCTATCACACGCCGGCCTAGGCTAACGCTGGCCTTGAAATCAGGTGCAAATGATAAATGGTTAGTGATGAATAACAACCACTGTGTAATATATTTCTTGTATCTACGTGACTAAATCGCTACAGCTAATGCAATAAGAGCGGCAACGCGCAGCAAATATGTCTGCCAAATGCGTATAGCCTTTCTCGAACGCTCTGCTGCAGCATGCTGACGCCACACAAAGGAAGCGGGCCGGCCACTTGCAACCCACGCCGTTAACGCCCGACGTTTACACCATCAAAACCACCGAATTAACCTTTCCCGACAGTTTTAAAATGTACAACTCACTTCTCGGTTTCGTACGCAACGACGTCTGCCATCTTGTTGAACGCGTGAGCGAATTTTTTACGTGAAAATCGACAATAAAAACGGCCTTAAAACAACCACTTTCGCGCCTTCGACGATCACCAAACGATTGCAAGGCTGCAAGCTCAGCGCTTGTAACGTGGGCTGCTGCGCATGCGCGCCACTCAGCCTAGCGTGCTGAGCCAGCACGGAAATTACCCAGCTAAAATGATTGAACGATATTTTCGATTCCGGAATAATTATTAAGACACTTTTGATTATCAACGGACTCACAATATTGATGCTATTGACATATCAACGCAGTAATCTGATATTTACACGACTTTTAATACCCTCACAGTTTTCGAATAGTTGTTTTTTTCTTTGATGGTTTTCGCCAACCGAACTTCTTTTAACCGAGTACCGTATTCGATTCGATTCATCCAAACACAGTGCAAAATGTAATCCTTTAGCAAATATTGCACTGTATCGTGGCGTATTGTAATTATTAATACATTGGGCTCGGCTAAAACGGTCAGTGAGCTATTTGCCTGTGCAGTTAAACGTATATAGGCATACATGAAGCCCAGCCTTTACTAGCGAAAGCCGACCGTACCGCCGACGTCTGAAGCCCAGCCTCCGATTTCCAGTCACGGAGAGAAAGCGATTTGTCAGATATGAGACAGTTCCGGTTACAGGTCAGTTCACTAGTCCGAATAGTCAGTTATGTTGTGTATCTTCGTCGGACTTTCTTGGGGATTTGAAAAACTATACATTTTTGAAAACTAGACGGTATAAGCAATCAGAAAACTAATGTTTCCATTTGCACAGATATCCAC
>Ga0056128_1006055_pt1 | contig 15256 bp, 10 predicted proteins | sample WorMetLIZISLAND2_FD_71113 | JGI IMG/M metagenome (GOLD analysis project Ga0056128, IMG submission 71113) | Marine gutless worms symbiont microbial communities from Max Planck institute for Marine Microbiology, Germany - Olavius geniculatus... ...
CCCCCCCCCTGCGATCAAGGAATTTTCCGCACGGCGGCGTCAAACTTGAATACCCTCTTCAAAATACTCGCATTCGGCCACTCAAATGGCAGCATCCACGCGAGACAGTGGCGCCATCTGGCGTATGTAAATACATCGTATCCAATGTCAGTTGCTGGCATCAATGAGCTTCGATTTGTTTGCAGTGGGCCTTCAAACATGCACCGCTGTCGCGCGTTCCTTTTGCGTTTCTTGTAATAATAAACAGCAACAGCGGTGCTTTAAAGCTCTACCATTGTCTTGTTCAATTTCTTCATTCTTAATTTTTTTCATACCGCACCAAAAACCTCCTAAATTTTGGCCGAGCGTTAAGTCGGGTCTTTGGATGACACCATATCTGTCTGTCGACGTCTGCAAGACGTGTATCGTGGCTAAATCGTACGTCGTTAGGGGGCCGGCGACGGTGCCGTTGGATAGGGCGATGACGAATTCTTATAGGCTGTCAGACGAATTCTTATAGGCTGTCAAAAGAAACCATATGTCTCTATGTGCAGCAGTTTGGCCGCGATTTTAAATGCAAAGTTGCTGCCTGCAGCTAATCACCCATGTGCGCCGAATTACCGTATCGTATCTTAATGCTGGTAGTAGCGTTCCATTTAGCAGCAGCACCACAGCGTTAGTAGTTATAATAATATTTGTTGATTTCAGTGAAATTTTCAAATTATCAACTTCGCCAAAAAGGCATATTTTAGCTGAATGGGTGGCCATTTAGCCGTCGTTCGACAAGCCAGCAGCAGGCTAAAAAATAAAATTAGCCTATTAATCATATAAAATGCAACTGTATGAAAACGAATAATTAATCCACAACGACATGCAACACCTGCGACCTGCGAGTCGGGTCGATCAAGTCGACTTGGGCCTTCCAAATCGGGTCAAGTCGGTCTGTAGCAGCGTCACCGTCGAAATTTTCATGGCGCCGTCGGTTTCATTACAAGTCATTTCAAGTTGACCAGTAGCTTGCCCCTCGCGGTTCTCACAAACGCAGCTATTGACGAGTTCGGGCGAATAAAGCAATTTGTAACATATTTCAATAACCGTACCGATAGGGCTATATAAAATAACGGTATACAGATTAGAGTAAACAGATTACAGTGTATGTATCGAGTTTTAACGCTTCGCGCAGCCTTAATTGTTACCTGATTTAGAGGCCTACATGTGAATCAGCTTAATGTGAATGATGTAGGCCCAGTTTCCATGTTGGTGTTCCCCTTGCACTAGATCGGTGACATTTTGCATTTCTAGGTTTATGACATAGAGCTAATTATTAATGTGAAAGTTTTTTCTTCCATAAGCCCTAACAGTTAGACACCTGTTACGGGGGAACGGCCGGCTGCAGCACGTCAAAATCAGTCACATAACGCACAGTTTTTAACTGCCAGTACAAACTTCCTTCAAGAAATGACAATAAAAAAAATGCCCACCAGAAGAATGAAACACTTTATGAATAGCCTACAGTATACGTACAGCATTCACGCAAGTTCGTCACAACTTCTAAGCATCTCAAGTCGTTCGAAGTCGACTCAAGTCGACATGCCGCTGTCAAGTCAAGTCAAGTCGAGTCGGATGTGCTCAAGTCGACCGCCGTCGACTTGGGGTCATTTTAGCCTCAAGTCGGGTCACGTTTCTGTACCTAAGCGACTCGCAGGTCTAGCAACACGAAGTGAAATGATCTCAGTAACTGCTTTCATCAATTGACACTTTCATCACGTTTGAACTGACTATTAACTTGAACCACTGACTGATCAATACAGTTGCAGAATGAAGTTTTTTATCCAAGTGCCTTTCTCATCTTGGTTTTTACGGTGATATATACAAATCTGGTCTTAACTTCTGGTCTTAAGTGAGTGAGTGAGTGAGTAGGGTTTAACGTCCCGTCCGACACAGTATAGATCATTTCAGGGATGGCATTTCCAGGCATAATGCACACAAACACATAATAACACAACAGTAAGTTTAACCTTTACAATTAAGAAACAGAAAGTTTAACCTTTACAGAAACACAAAACACAAAAAGGCTAAACCTAAAATTGTAAGAATTCCGTTATATGCGTGCATATGTAATTAAAAATAATGGTAATTCTAATAATCTTCCCTGTTATCAATATCATAATGTCAAATGCTGGTACCATCCCAACACGCTACAGCTGCTAGTCAACAAATAGTTATTTAGCCTACAGTAATAAAGCGAAGCAAAAGGAACTCTGTTTTACAATTTTATCCACCAGTCAATTACAGTTCAAGCCAAAAGTCAATTCACAGACAGAGCTGCACCAACTTCTCTTATGCATTGCAGCAGTAGCACTGTCGTTACAAGATCACTACATAATAGAACAAATATCTGAAGTACTGGCAAAAAGCTAACTGTGGGAATTGCTGTGGTAATTATCAGGCGAAACAGCCCCACTGTCCTCAAACAACAGTGCCAAAGGTCAAAAGGTTGAATATAGCTGGTAATGGTATGTATCAGAGCTACAGAGTGTCACCTACCATATGGGATCTCACAGTGTTACCCGCCACCCAACACAGGTGAACTCGTCCTACCTTAATCCCAGCCAGACAGACTGGTGGTACTCGATTTCCCTATCCTAGAAAGATCAAAGGTCGAGTTGACCTTGGTGTTGGTTATATACGTAAACGGTTTACCTGTCTGCAAACAGTCACCCATGTAAGTAGCAACCGCTTGACAGCAACTCAACCCACGACCACTCAAACATGAGTAGCATCTTAACCATTTGCCCAAGTCCACCTAAGCAGTAAGGATGACACACATGCAAGCAGTCTACCCATCACAATTCAAGGCATCAAGTAGCGACTAGAAAGAAACCATTGCTGAACAAGCACTGCCAAATGTAACAATATTATTAACCAACTCAATATTCGTTTAAGGCATTGACATAGCGATTATTAGCAGGAACCATATCTGTCAGTTACTACTGCAGTTAGACATGGTTTAAACTAAAATCATACACAGACATACATACAAAACACCCACAATTGGCATAAACTACAAAAATTCGGCCAATTACAATCTTTACGCACGGACTGGACGTTTCAGCAACCAATGGTTGCCAGGGCTGCAAAAACCTAGGTTTTGAAAAAAAGTCTGCAAATTTTCAAAGTTTTTTGTTTAGTTTTTTTCGATACAAATATGGGTCATAACATTAGTATCCAGGAAGAGCATCCTATACAGTATACATTGTCCTCCATACCACATCATTTTTGCTGAGTGAATGACATCACATTAGAACTCGAGAATCACGATTAAATTATACAATAACATATGATTCGGATTAGGAATCGCACAACAAAAAACCTAAAATTGTGACTCCCATTTTGTGGAACCAGTGTCACAGCCATGGCTATTGCCTGGCTTGAAACAAAACGCCAATCAATCAGCGAATAAAGATGCTAATTGGATGAATTCTCAACAGTTTATTAGTTACTGTTCCAATATGGTTGATTCAAAGGAATACAATTAGAATTCTAAAGCTACGCACAACAACAAATTGTCCTACATGCAGAATTACGACAGCTACAGCATTTTATAAATTACACACATTATTGACATCGAACTAAAACAACAAAAAAACAAAAAAAAATTAAAACATCAGAGAACATCAGCTAATGATAAGTGCAACACACACACACACACAATACTCTCTGTTCCTTGCTATTAGACTCTTCGTGATAAACACTGTGGTATTTATCACGATAATACACTGCAATAGGGAATACACACTAGTTGTGCAAAAAAGCACAAGATGCCAAACTGATAAAGGATTGTAAACAGGGTGCTCAAGGATTGCACATCTACTAAAGGTTCATGGACACCAAAATTAACTTACAATTTTCCTAAAAAAGCACAATTTTCTTAGAATTTTGACAGTAATATTGGCATCCAGCGTTTTGTCAGCATGAAGAAACTTACATTTAAAATCGACAATCTACGAAAATGATGCAGAAAACGAGACGCCATGTTGACAGGCTGATGACGTCACCGCATGTACCCGTAGTCAACGTAAAATACGCAAAGAAACATAAGCATTATAAAATCACACTGTCTACCTTTGTACTGTACTGCTGCAGTTTTCATGCGACACAGTATTTTTTGCCATTAAAAATATTAAAATTAATTGGTAAACACTGACTGGGTACAGGCGGTGACGTCACTTCCGGCCACTTCCAAGATTGGGATTTTATAGCATAACGTAACGTAATGCCATTTTTCGTTATATTCAGGCATTAATTGCATACATTTAAAAAGCTTAAATCATCATATTATATAAACAAGGTGAAATGTCTAATTGAGGTCTACATAAATTTTACAAGTGACTTTGATCGTGGCCATGGACCTTTAAGGGAAATGTCAGAAGATCAACAAAGTTGGCCAATGTTGTATGCCAAACAAAAATCTGTCACGTCATACAAAATCAGCCGATTTTGTCGGCCAAGACAGAACGTGTTCTATTCTGCACGATTTTTGCCAGCCAACTTTTTCATATATCAATCGACGAATTTTGTTTGTTGCCATGCAGCCACGATGATATTTACAACGCGAGATGAATATTCGTTTTAGTTACTCATTTTGTTTTCTGGTCTGTACTATTTATCTTCTTTGTTCCTTAGATGGTAAAAACTTAATTTTGAGATCTGCTGTCGTGTATTTGTGAAGCTGATATGGTACAAAGTTGCAGACAATTTTGTTGGCCATGCGTCATTGTTCAACGATTTTATTGTCCAATTTTCTCGGTGAACGAAACCCAGTCAACTAAACCACGCCCACAAAAACTGGCCAACTTCGTCGATCATCCAACATCCCCTTAGCATGTGCACAACGGCACAGAAAGTGGCTCTCACAGTATGTCACTGTATTGGACAATACAAAAGCATCTGACAAAGTTGAATATACTTCGCTGTGTCGTACTTTGATTAGCAGACATTTACCATCGATGCTCATCTTATTATTTTTGCTTATTTACATTCATAATACTGCAAGGTTGGCCTGGAACAGATTCACAAGAAACTACTTTTCGATTCTGAATGTGTTTAAAACTGAGTTCACAGGAACACACAGAACTATGTATTAATAACATACGTCACCTCAATACCACAGTATTGGCTGCATGTTTTTTGTCTCAGATGAAAAGAGTTATGCATCTCAAAATGGAGTCAGAAGAAGAGAATGATACAGTAATGAAACTGCTGTTGCAACAACAAAAGTAAATTGGAAAACAAAAATGTAAACGAAATACTGCACCGCGTAGATAAGCAAAGCAACTAAAGCATTTCTTTGCACTCTAATGTATAGCTTATCGGTCACTGATTGAAGCTACAAGTAAATTCCGAGATCCATCTTCAGGTGCGTTTCTCGAGCCTGGCGAGGACACCGGCTGAAGGCGGTGGAACGGAGATGCTTCTGTCCACGCGAGGACGCTTTGTGGCCGGACCAGTAACACTTACCGACCGCTGAGCCTGAGAACACAGTTCAACAGCATTCCATTAACAACGTGCAGTGAAGAACAATGTTGATTTTATGCCCTCCATAGCCTAACAAAAACGACATGAAGACGCATCGTGCCATAGACGCCTACAACATACCTGTAACGCGTCAATAAAAATCGCAAATATTAAAAGTAAATGCTACGTGTTTGCTTCAACGATGATTATTTTACTATTAATTTTAGCGCCTTCGGTTGACACTCATAGTAGTCGCTCGTAGTGCTGTAGAACTTGTAGTTGAAAATCCTCCTGTAAAGCGGATATTTCTTGGCAGAGATCGGCGCCAAAGCAAAGACTACAGCCTAGCGCCACGTGCACTTTAAGCAGCAGCCAACACCTGCACCAATTGCCAAAATATAAACATAGGCCTACAATATACGAATAACTAATAAATATTATATGAGATTGTACAACACGAAAAAATACTGCCGGGTCCATAGCTTTATTAGAGCATCCCATAACAGACAAAGAACAAAAACTAAAATTTTCAAAATTTTTCTAGGCAGAAACTCGTTTTGGTGCAATCAGTAAATTCTGCAATAAATTCTTTATTCCACAAAAACTCTTAACGCCTTAATATCTACACCTCACCAGACAAGGGGTGAAACTAATCAAACTGAACATTGGCTTTTTAAGTGGCTTAGTCTCCCAAGAACACTAAACTCTATGGCATCGGTAAACAAACTGTATGAACCAAACAGGAGGTTAAGAGTTTATCGGGTAAAGTCAAGAAATTAGTAAATAAAACTCCTAATTTGATTACTCTGTATTGCAGCTTATTAGTTACTACACTGTGTCCAAAAAACGTCCTACTTTGTGATTGTCTATATATTTGCCAAATATTAACCGATTTTCAAAAATTCTTTCACTAGTACATTCTGTCGACAATTAGCAATAAAGTGATTATTGAATAACCAGCCACACGTTAACTATGTTGCTACACTACCTTGTGAAATATAAATGCAAGAAAAACTAGCAATCATCGACAGTGAGCATGTTGGCGAACAAAATACACTTCCAGCCAGAAATGCAGTGAATGATCTGTACAATGCTAGACTTTGTTAGATCTGTTTCTTTAGATATCTGGCATACTGAACGATATCTTTGTTTTTGGCCTTTGTGGATTAGCAAGCCTACCATTTCATCCACAGTGATCACGGTCTCTTCAGTACGTGTATGCTTCAGTCTGCTGGTTTTATGCCTTTGGTCACTGCTGCATTTTCCCCAAATCTCTGTTAATAACATTCACACTCTTTTTGCTGTTGCAGTTCATCTAAAAAATTTTTGCCATTATTCTCCGAAAACTGTATTTTTTGAACCACTACAAGTTCCTTAACAAAGCTTTGTCTCCACTGCTAAATGGCACATTACATCACTGGTATATTGTCAGTGCATTAAGAATTATTATTTACGACAATATCATCTGCTTTTGTTCACAAACATCAGAAATGTATGTAACACTAAACATAATATAATTTTTGTATGAAAATTAGTAAAAAATTGTTTTAGTAGATGATTTTTTGCATATGGATTATAATGATAATGATGTTTGAAAATTTATGTTTCACATGGTAGTGTGGCAACACAGTTAAAGCGTGGTGGAATATTTAACGACTGCTTTGTTGCTAACTGTCCACAGTATGTGCCAGTGAAAGAATTTTGAAAATTTATTAATATTTGTCCAAGATATGGAAAAAGATATGTCAAAGATATGGAAAAAGACAAAGTGGGACGTTTTTTGGGACACAGTGTATTTCAGGTCTATAAGTTGAATTAAGCGTTCATCCTAACAAGCTGCATCAACAACTCATATTAATCTGTCAATCCCTTAAGAGTTCATAACTCTAAAACAAAGAAAAACAGGAAAAAATAGAATTGGTAAACGTTGTCCAGAACTGGAGAAACACATATGCTTCTTTTCAGAACAAAACGTCACCGATAAACCCTATGACATCATCGAACATTCCTACATGCTACTTACACCAAACGAGAACTTTGGGGGAAAACGTCAAGTAATTAGTGCATAAAACTTCAAAATTATTGACATTACCGGTACATATCTAATTCGTCAGTGCTTCCGCAGAGTGGACAGCCATATAATGTCGGCACCGGACGGACAGTTTAAAACATACCAGTGGTGGCCTAGGCGTCGCTGGTTTCGGCTTCTCGTCCGGCGAGACGGCAGCGAACACAAAGTTACGTGATGTTGACCGAGATCCGCTCGGGTTAGCTACACACTTCACCATCTCGGCAACCTTTGCCAGTGTCTCCGGCTTCCGACTGAGAAACGACCCGTGCGTGATCTTCTGCAGTAGCCAGATAAACAAATACTCAGAGTTACATTAACTGGTCTTGGTTGATTACACCAGGGCGTGTTAATACTGAACCGGGCATTTGGCAAAAGTCAGCAAAAAACCACATAGTAAAAACCAGTCATTGGTTTGACTCAGCCTTCATAGAGTCAAGTCAGGTCAGGTAGTCGCGTAGTCGTGAGACCGTAGCGTCGCTCTTCCACCGTGACCGCGCTTAATAGCCAGCTTCCACTGATCAGCAGGTGGGCGGTTGTTGTCTCTTCGGAGCTGGTTTATCCACCTGCCACGTGGACGTTTCCATGTAGGGTCAGGGAGGCGTCCCTGAGACAATGTGACGCAAATGTAGAGTGCCTTGTGGGCTGGAACTTCGTTGCCAAGCCTCACTAGATGTCCGAAGATGGTTGAGCGACGGCAACAGATGGCGGTCAATAGAGGAGGGAGACCGGTGCGAGCGGCATTCTTTTCGTTCCATACGAATTGATGCCATGATATGCCTAGGATAGAGTGAGTGATGGTAAATGTAGACACTATAGCTATAGCTGCCAGCTGACACGGCTTTGCACTACTCATAGAAACCGGGTGAACTCCCACAACAAGATAAGCATATCGATTACTAAATTACTATTACATGCCTTCCGCCAAGACAAAATGCCACATGATCAGAATGCACATATGAACTATAATTAGACTCTGCCAGCAATTCACCTTTCGCTACATCTGGACAGACCTCTTTACTGATTTGTAAACCAATCCTCCCTAGAATAGAAATGTTATAATGTCATCCATCATCGCTCAATAAACAAAAATTCTAATCTTTGCATTGCAGTACAGTGTTTTTTAAAACTTTCTTCCATAATAAACTCATCGTCAAGTTAGGCTAATTCTGTGTGGAAATATTCTGAAACCTCTACCCATGAAGAGGTCTTTGCAAACAATATCAGTAAAAACAAGCCATGCCTTTTCGTGCAATATAAGTTAACGAGAAATTTGAGCTAATGCTCACGAGATGCACGAAAGCCTATAGCTGTTCCGGTTCAGTAGTTTAGCTGAAAATTGGGGTGTTCACGCTAAGTTGATATACAGAGTGGGCCATAAAAAAACGTCCCCCTACATGTCAGCTAGTTAAGTTTTCCAAGAGTAATGTACATTTAAAGTGAATAATGCACGTTGAAATATAATCAATTCTAAGTAACATGTGCAAATTTCATGCAAATATTTTCAATAATTTTGTAATGGGATAAAATAAATGAAAGCAATCCGACTCTACAGGAAACACAACAGGGGAAAACAGTGTAACGTCATTATTTTAACGTACAAGGATAAAGCGTCGATCAAACTCCTTTGCCAACAAAAGGGATAAGGCGCTAAACGCATTTGTAAAGAGTTTACTAACAAGAATTGGGCGGTCAGTTCTGTTAAAGATCTTCTGCGCAAAACTGACAAGACGAACTCGATTTCTCGAAAGGTCGGCAGTGGATGGAAGCAGACTTTCAGAACAACATTGTGTTTCACCATTGTGATATGATACAGTTGCAGTGCTTTGATTCTATCGTATTATTTTTAATAACATTTTGACACACTCATTAGGTTTTGATATCAATATGTGCAGAACAAACTAGCAATTTATATGGTGTGTCATTTTGTCCATATAAACAAATGCAGTAGCATTTTAAGCAGAATAATATAGGGGACGGTTTTTATGGCCCTCTCTGTACAAATACCAAATTCTCTATCTGGATCGCATAACGATAGTAGCGTGGCATCACCTTGTGAATGATATAGACTTGTGTAGCAGCCCAAAATTGCCAAAAAAATCCATAAAACCCCCTATTTTGGCATTCAAGGTCATCCAAGGTCATTGAATTCGGCACCAATCGAGAGCCAATGTACGACTTCCTATTAGTGATTAATAGTAACCTAAGCCCTATCATGCAACGTTACTGAGATACAGCGATTATTGGCCTAAAATCGCAAATTTTGCCCACCCCTCCTCTCATTTAGCACCCTCGTTCAGGGTGACCCCCTTCGAATTTATGGAAAAGCTTTACAGTTCCTGAAACTAGAGTCTTCCAGGGAGCCGACGGTGAAGATTTGGTGATCCTAGCTAGCACCGTTTTTGACAGATCCACTCGTGTGACAGACGGACAAACAGACGGACAGACGGACGGACGAACGGACAGAACTGCGATGGCTAAGACGTGCTGAAAGCAATAGCTGCTTTCGCACGTAAAAACTGACACAGGAGGGTCCTTCATAGAAACTTTCCACACAACTCAGCAAGAGAGATAAAGCTGAACTCATACCGAGGGAACTTTGAAGACAGGAGTAGAAGCAGACGGCGTCCGAGACGCTAAATGTCGAGAGGCAGAGGTCACTGACTGCGGAGTGTTATTACCTAAACGCAACATAATAATCAATAGCTTTCAGTAACGGCAACAAGGTATTTACGTTTTACTATTACAACAATAAGGTTGTGGCATCTGAGAGAGCACAAGGCTCTAAAATGATATCTGCTTTATTTCCCAGTGTTGAACCGTTTAGTGTTGCCACACAGAAAACAGCGACATAGTACTGCACTATTCCACTGAAAATGTATTAAAAAGTTAAAAATCAAATACAAAGAAAAGACCACACATCAGTCAAGTACAAACATACCAATACTCAAACTATCAAACTGTCGTCGTTCTTCCTTACTGGAGGTTTAACGTCATGCGCACAGAAAGACCAAAAGACACGACTAAAAAACACGACCCCCTTCCCACTTAGCCAGCCCCACAGTACCTTCTCACAAAAAAATTCTGTGAACTAATCAATTAAAACAAAAAAAAACTGCCACATTTTCTTTTACAAAAGCACACAAATTAAAGATTGACGTTTGTTTACCGGAGTTTGTAGTGAGAACGGTTTTTCCCAGCCTCATCAGTTGGCTGTCTTCCTCATCAGGCTCCAGCTGACTCTAACATAATACAACACAATGAAATTATTTACAATGCAATATTTACAAGAAATGTCCACAGGTGCTAACAGACTTAGGGTCAATTATTCCATTCACAGGTTAGGGATAACCACAAGGTTAGCTCAGGAAATTACCCGGGTTAACTTGTGGCATGTTGTTTCGTGCCGAAATTTGGCGTGCAACAGTGTTCATGAGGTTAATCTGAGAGTTAAAGTTAACCTCTGGTTAGCAAATCCGTGAGTTAACCCAGGCATGGAACAATCCAATCTAAAAGTTAGTACTATGCTCTACAAAATAGTTCGATTTTAATGTAGCATTAGAAAAGACCAGTGACCTTTATATCATGTGGATCATATGAAAACTGTTCAATCCATCAGGTCTGGCAAAGCGAAGGACACGCTGTCCAAGCTTAGTTCCTATGCTAGTCTTGACATAAACACTGATCAGGCCAGCAGCATTATCAATTAAACCAGCTGGGGCAGTGAAAAAATTCCAACTTTCAGACAGACAGCTGTGAATTTTTGACATAGGAGACATGGGGGATCAACATTTCAATTATGCCCTAACTTCCCCTATATGCGCATGCTGTACCTTGTCTACGTGCAGCTGATTATTGTGCCTCAGCTTGGGCACCATCGGCATCGAGCTCACAACTGCACAAAATTGAAACCGCTCAGCAGGCAACTGCCAGGGTTATTACCAATTGTACAGCTTCAACACCGACAGACTCTTTATTTATTGAGGCTAACCTGCAGCCCTTGCAATCCATGCAGAGGAACTAGCAGCCGTGGCCTACAAAAAGTCGCTTAGACTACCATCAGTTTAGCGTCACTTCCAAGGGAGGGATTCAAAGTGGTACGGCCCACTGCACCGTGGAACGTTCTCTCGGAGTCTGTCTTCAATCCCGACTCAGTCAGCGAGTACACAAGGATGATCCACCCGAACTCAAGCGTGAAATAGTTGTGGAGACAATCAGCAAACTGGGACGTGCTGCTATTGAAATATACACGGATGTATCTGTATTCAGAGGATGTCGAGAAGGAGGAGCAGGTGCGCTCATCATTGACAACCACAACCAGGAAGAGCATTTAGTGGAAGCACCTGCTGGTTCTACTACATCTTTATACCGAGCTGAGATGGTAGCAATCAGTGATGCATTACAGAAAGTTGTTGAACTCCAGAAAAGGTCTTTTGTACCCAAGGAGGCTCACATCAATCTGTATACTGACTCTAGGTCTGCTATCCAAAAGCTTGCAAAGGCCACCGGAAAGGAAGAAATTGTGCACCATGTACTTACACTGGTTGAGCAAATAGTAGTAGGTGGTAACGCACAAATGATGTTTCAGTGGATCCCTGGACACTGCGGGATAGAGGGAAACATGTGGGCTGATAGTATTGTGAAGGTCAACTCAGCCTTCTACCCTCCGTGGAAAATGAGCAGTAACTCATTTATATGGGTTATGGAAGGTGGTGACCTTAGTACAGCTGACTGGGGCTGCCTAGCCGGCTGCTGTGTTAGCCTGTGTCTGCAGGCTGCACGTGGTGGCCATGCGGCTGGCGGCTCGAGTTAGTGACGAAAAGCGCGTTAGAGGCGTTGTACGCGAGATGCGCTATATAAATTGAAACCTTTACCTTTACCTTTATTACAACAGTCAGCAGCACCAGTGGACTTAAGCACTGCTAAAACAGTCATCCGACATCACTGTGCCCGCAAATGGAGTAGAATGGCCAAGCTAGCAGTGTACCATGCCACTTGAACAGAGATCAAGAAAAGGACTTTACACCTTCACAAAGGACTCTGCTTTCACGCCTCTGTACAGGAGGACATACACCAGAGTTGGCATGGTACTGCAACAGAATAACGAGAAACCAAGACCAGCCTGAACCAGCCACGTGTCAGCGATGTGGTCAGGCATAGGAGACGCTGGTACACTTAACTGGTACTGAATGTTCGGTGTTGGAAGATGCACACAGCCACCATTTCGATGAGGATGATTCCATCACTTTTCTGTTCAATGAACCCGAAGTAGCACTCAGTTACCTGAGGGACGCTGGCCTCAGCGAGGCCGGTCGCGTATGATCCATGATCAAGCGTCAGAAAAAACAACAACTCCAAAACTGGCAATTTCCAGCTCCAAATTTTGAAGTTAAGGCCAAAATTTCCCCACAAGACTACACACCATCATGTCAACTCTGGTCATCTGACCACCAACTGCTATCCCAGCCAACATACGACACAGCGTTCGCCGGCCGCACGTTCAGCTCAACCACACCTCATATCTGGAACAGTTTACCAATTACCATTCGAACAGCATGCACTTCCAACGCCTTCCAATGACATCTCAAGACTCATCTATTCTCAGTCAACACCACCATCGACTAACTGTTACCACCCGCACCTACGATTCAAACTTCTGTTTTGACATATGGCATGCTACAAATGCCGACTACTTATTTACTCAAAAAAATTCCACAACAGACTAAGGAGCAATTCCCACCTCCCCCGCCACAGTGCTACTAACTTTGGTCCACAGCAACAGCTGTGTAATGCACCCATGGTCTTTTATAATGTAATGGGGCACAGAAAATGTTCAATATGATAAAAGGTAAAAAGATAAAGTCAAGTACTTGCTATAGTGCCTTTTACACGAGACGGACTTGTGGCCAGAAGTGCGTTTACAATTTCAAAAGCGACAGCTGATCGGCATGATACCGCAGCGCACTATGCTGCACATCATGATGATGGTAAAAAAGGTAAAGGTCGTTAATTTGTATAGCGCATCGTCGCAAACACGCCTCTAATGCGCTTACCAGAGCCGCCTGCCGCACGGCCACCGTGTGCAGCCTGCAGACACAGGCTGGTGCAGCGGCCGGCTAGGCAACCCCAGTCAGCTGTACCAAGGTCCCCAGTCCCCACCTTCTGAAACCCATGCAAATGAGTCACTACTCATTTTACCGTCCCACGGAGGGTAGAAGGCTGAGTCGACCTAGCTGGCAGGCTTTGCACCGAGATGGTTTACCTGCCCGCAAGCAGTCACCAATCGCAGTACTAACCGGGCCAGGCGTAGAGTAACTTCGTTTCAGCCAAAATGCGTTACCAACGCGATGATGATGACTGATGATATGATAAAAGTTGCACATGGCTGTTGCAAATACGGTAGATAGAAACGCTCACTTTGTGTTCTTCGAGGAACTTTTCTCGTTCCAGTCGTTCCGTTCTCCACTTGGCCTCACGTTCTCCGTCATCTTCTTCATCGGCGTCGTTGACCTGATGAGCCGAATCATTCTCAACATCATCATCTGAACACACACCAGCATCCGCACTCTGAGCTTTAACTGTATTGCTCGACTAATTTTACTTCATTGCACGTATGCTCTTTTGAGTTTTGGCCTTGAAGCCAAACTGTTTTTTCTTTTTTACAGTAAAAACAAAGAAAACTAGAAATTTGGGGCAAAGCCCAACATGAGTCCGCCCGGCGCCCTGAGTCCGACTGGGGGAAAATTAGGGGTGGTGGGTAAAATTTCCCCGGCATCAAAGTCACGTGGCCCGTACTCAAATGCATTGGCATACGCCGAACGCGCATTGTCGACTTAGAGTAGGTCAACATGAGCGCCTATAACTTTGTTCGTAGTGGACGGAATTTCACAAAATTTTTTTTGTTCAACGCCGAAAGGATTGCACTCGTCAAACCCGTTTAGATTTTATCGCTGTCTTCATTGGTTCCAGAGATATTTGCGGTCAAACTCGAAAGTTGTTGTAAAACGTACTAAATTTTTGACGTTTTTTGCCCTCCCAAATTTTAAGGGGGACGGTGCCCCCAAATTTCGTACTTGCGTTAACACCCCAACCTAGAGCCACGTCAAGTGCCAAAGTTTCGTCGAGCTACATCCCCTAACTCCGAAGTTATAAGCATTAATTTATTGCATTTTAAGCCAATTTTTGACCTTCTTTTCGAAAAAATTGTAAGGGAGCCCCACGTCCCCAGTGGGGGTGCGCTAGTAAGACTTGGTCATTTTCTAGTGCGTGTAAAAATTTGGAAGCGCAGCACCCCTAGGGGCCGAATTTCGAAATATGGTCTTCCGAAAAATGCGACTTAGGGTAGGTCAAAATGAGCGCTTATAACTTTGTTGGTAGTGGACGGAATTTCACAAAATTTTTTTTGTTCAACGCCCAAAGGATCCGTCTCGTCAACGCCGTTTAGATTTTGTCGCTATCTTCATCAGTTTCAGAGATATTCGCGGTCAAACTCGAAAGTTGTCGTAAAACGTACTAAATTTTGGACGTTTTTTGCATTCCCAAATTTTAAGGGGGCGGTGCCCCCAAATTTCGTAGTTGCATTAACACCCCAACCTAAAGGCGCGTCAAGTGCCAAAGTTTCGTCGGGCTACACCCCCTAACTCTGAAGTTATAAGCGCTCCTTTATTGCATTTTAAGCCAATTTTTGACTCC
>Ga0056128_1006064_pt1 | contig 15247 bp, 7 predicted proteins | sample WorMetLIZISLAND2_FD_71113 | JGI IMG/M metagenome (GOLD analysis project Ga0056128, IMG submission 71113) | Marine gutless worms symbiont microbial communities from Max Planck institute for Marine Microbiology, Germany - Olavius geniculatus... ...
ATCCTAGCTTGCACCGTTTTGATACAGTCCACGAGTGTGACAGACAGACAGACGGACGGACGGACAGACGCCCAGACGATGGCAAAGACGCGCGAAGCATTCTGCTTTCGCGCGTAAAAAGGGCTGTGAATTTGATGCAGTTTAGCTATAAAATCTGACATCTGGTGGCAACAATTTCAATGACTTTCCTTAAAATCAACTGCATATTACAGCATTGACATGTTTCGGTGCAATTCTGATCGGAAGTGTGGTGTGTGTGTGTGTGTGCACAGCCTGAACACAAACGTCTAATGTATGCTAAAAAATAAAGACGTTAACAAAGCCACAAAAATAAACTGTACTGAACCAAACTGCGATATACCAGTCAGCTCAGTTCAGTTCAGACGCTCGATCCGGATGCGCCTCATAAAAACAGAAAAATAAAACAATAAAACAAGTATACAGACATATAGCTTGATGGTGTAACGGCACGGTGTCGGACTTACAATCAAGAGGTTGTGGGTTCAACTCCCGGTCGGGTCGTTATCAAGTGGTTTCTGTTTAGATGGGTCAATGCCTGCGAACAGGAAAACCATCTACGTACATAATTAACACCAAGGTCAACTTAGCCTTCTATCCCTTCGGAGTAGGTAAATCGAGTACCGGCCTGTCTGGCTGGGGTTATGGCAGGGCGCATTCAGCTGTGTCGGATCGCAGATAACTGTGTAATCCTATATGGCAGGTAACGCTCCGCAGCTCTGTGATGGGCGTTCATTCTTATTAAAAGCTACGCATCACCTTTACGTTTTTACCTTTATACAGTAATGTGCTCCAGCAACAGACCTGCTGCGTTGCCGGGCCGTAGACTGATCCACTCTCCATCGCGCACCGGCGTTTTATCACCCTTCACAGACCACGTGACCCGAGCCCTAATGGCGTCACGACCGACCAATGGCGGGAATTCTGCTGAGCACGTGATGACGCGCGTGACGTCACGGCGTGACGTCACTACGAGCGGTTGTATGTTGGGGGAGCGGGGTAGTGGTACGACTGTGACGGTGAGGTTTTTGTTTGCGACGAACACACCGCCGTAGTACACCACGCATCTCAGCACACCTGCAGAAACAGTCGAAAAATGTCGCCACGCAAAGTGTAACCATCTGGGGCCCATAAGGAAGCAGCCCAGTTACGGTGACTACAAAGTTAAAATTAGTGTTTGTAGACTACGTTAATGCATGATTAAACTTCGGTTTGTTTTCACTGTTTTATTTCAGAAATGTGGCCAACCATTTGCCACTAGGTCCCTCGCTAGCAGGACATGTGGCAATATCGTTGTCTTTGGGTCGTTGCACCAGCGACAACGAACATTTGGCAAAAACGTTACCACTGGGCCTTAGCTTCCCCTAGTCTTCACTGGCAAGTTTATTGCTACTGGGCATGAAAGGGTTAAATTAACTGGCTGTGACATCATAAATTACAATCACGTCACATCCGCTTAATAAAAAACAAGCCACGCCCAGTGCAAACATGGATGCAGCCATCCACCCAGTTTTGTGTGCTCGCCTACTGCGTTGTGCGCATTATTCGTGTAATAAAATTCTAGATAACTCAACTTATATGATCATCAGCGTCCATCATCGTCACGCCGGACGGACAGACGAACGGGCAAAGACGGACAGACAACACACTGTGGCATTACCTGTTCACGCAATAGCATGGTGCAGTTGAAAGTTAAATATAGGGCCCTATGATACTATAACCAATCTAGAATTTAAACATTCTAAACTTGAAACACACTAGTCCTTACACCTGAAACCTGTCGTGAAATACAACCAGCTTCAGCATATGCTTGGTCTATACATCAAGTCACGAGGCATAGTATCAAATCAAAAATGGATCTGTATAGCGCATTTGCAAATATCAGTAGGACCCAATGCGATGTATTAACGCTAATATGTTGTCAATATTTGCAAAAAATAACTGTTGCCTAAAACAATTTAAAAATGTCCGATGACTTTAGAATTAGATAGTTTGGTAAACCGTTCAGCAGACTGGACCAGCGTTTGCCGTGATATACCTATGTTGCTAATGACGAGATGAGATGAAGGAGTATAGTCCTCGACTCAGATCACGCTGAATGTTTCACGTATATACCTGAGTCGGAGTACTTGACGGGGTCAACAGTGAGTTTCGACGTCAGCTCATCCCGTCCGTTCCTCGGCTGGTTCCCGGTCCTGATCGTCAGGCGCTGGTTCTCGACACTCGATAGATTCAGTGAGTCCAAAAACCAGGTGACGCGTTCCACACGCGCCATCGTGATCCGGATGATGCAATGAAACACCGCGCGACGCCCCTCCGCCAGCGGACTCCCTGATGACGTCATCTCTACGTCACATATAAATAACATGGGCTAGAGCTCAGAAAACCACTAAACTTTAAAGGAGCGAAAAGATACTCTCGCCCCCGTATTTCTAATGGAGCGATCGCCCCTTCATCCAATGACGTCACTGGTGCCCGTGGCCTTAACTGACCTACAGTTGCTAAATTTAGTATTGAGTCGCTGAGTTACAGTAGACTAATAGCCAACCCCCCCCCGCTTCCAACTCAGCACATGCAGTGGGCGAATAGACTTCACTGGGTATGTAAGACGACCTGCTAGATGACTATAGCTCTTCGTATTGCAATCGTCCTATGTTGACCTACAGGCCTGCTTCTATACAATGAATCAGCATTAACACTGCTTATATGCTGATCAGTTCTGTACACTAGACCGTGCTATAGGCCTAGTAGAGTCTACAAAATCCAATAAGGACAGGTGAGGTCAAGCACTGTTGACCGGACAAAGCTTAGACCTAACCTCGGCAGGGATGTGAGTAGATACGCTACACGTAAGCCCTATAGGTAACAGACGGATGCTACGCCCAAATTGTAAGGGTGAGGCAAATTAGTATTCACGGCAAAAACAGAGACGTCTTATACGCTTGAGTTTACGGCAGCCCACCGAAACAAATTTTTTTGCTTCCAGAATCAGTCAGTCTATAGTTCAGTAGGGAGCTAATCGGCATAATTTGAGTTCGAGAACCACTGATATACTGACGTAAAAGTTTAAAGACGACATGAACCATTCTGGAATGATAATAAGGCGCGCACGGAGACATGTGCAATAAAAGGCACACAAAACTAAGACTTGAAGAGCAGTCAGAAAGCACAAACCTCCGCCAACGTTATGCCATTTTTTCCCGTTGTGTTTGCCACGTGGTGGCACCAAAATCGGACCTGGAACCAAAATCGGACCATTTTTAACTTGGGCCAAGTCTACCTGTCCCGGATAAATTTCAGCTAAATCCCCCTTAATTTTTGGTAATCTGCTAACAAACAAAAGTGCTAACAAATAAAGAAATCGGTAGGCACTTGACTGACGCGACGACTGACCCCAATAAACCGCGTTCTTATTTCAACATCTGTTAGGGGGGGGCGATTGTATTTCGTGGCACCGGCCAACGATTCAACGCGGCTTGCCAGTCAGACACGTTCTCAGTTTCTGAATCCGCACTGTGACCGCCCCAGACACGATTTTGCTTAGTGTAGGCTAATATTTGAGCCCTATAAAGAATTAAGTACCTTGGACGGACGTTCATCAATAAATAAGCAAACAAGCGCCGTTGTTATCTCCGTGGGAGAGATAACAAGATTTCAGGCTAATTTCTGAGTATCGGGTTAGTTTTATAATTAACTTTCATTGCACACTCGGACGCCTCGATTCTAACTCTGACATTATACTAACATTTTCAGTAGCCTATTCACAGAATCACATGCATGCTTGACCGCAGTTCACCCACCCAAACGTTTGCGGCTTACAATCTTCTGTCGTCACGTTCAGTTACCTCGTGGAATGAAGACCCTGGGTGTGTCTGCCCGGTTATTTATATCTGGCGACGAAATCAGCGAAGCATGCCGCGACAGCTCCGCACCGACGGACAACATTATTCCGTAACGTCACAAACGCAAGAAAAACATTTTAAAAACACTTTGACGCCCATATGTAGCCTATAGCCCAGCGCACAATAGTAGCCATAGTGCGACTCGCATTATCAGTATCACAGTAGATATCTCGATAGTAGTTTTAAAGAACCGTAGATATCATGTAGCATAAAATACTGCATATCGTTTCAGCCGTTGTTGATTGCCTGTGACTATAACAATAATATTTTACGCGCGAAAGCAGCTACTGCTTTCAGCGCGTCTTAGCCATCGCAATTCTGTCCGTTCGTCTGTCCGTCTGTCGGTCACACGGGTGGATCAGTCAAAAACGGTGCAAGACAGAATCACCAAATTTTCACCGTTGGCTGCCTCGAAGACTTCAGTTTCAGGAACCGTAAAGCTTTTCCATAAATTCGAAGGGGGTCATCCCGAACGAGAGCGCTAAATAAAAGGAGGTAGGCAAAATTTGCGATTTTTGGCCAATAAGTCGCTGTATCTCAGTAACGATGCGAGATAGGGCCTATAGTTACTATTAATCACTAATAGGAAGTCGTACACTGGCTTTCGATTGGCGCCGAATTCAATGACCTTGAATGACCTTGAACGCCAAAACATGGGGTTTTATGGATTTCTTTGGCGATTTCGGGCTGCGACACAAGTCTATATCATTCACAAGGTGGCGCCACGGAACTATCGTTATGCGATCGAGATAGATTTGGTATTTTTATATTAACTTAGCCTGAACAGCCAAATTTTTAGCCAAACTACTGACTCGAACTGGTATAGGCTTTCGCGCGTCTCGCGAGCATTAGCTCAAATTTTTTGTTATCTTACACATACTACTCACGGTCCGTTAGTAAATACACACGACGCTAACACTTGCAGAAAATCGATGCTGTCAAATGTTTTATGTTACATCATACAAGTAATGTAGACATAGCCCAGAAATGTGTGAAAAGCGACAACGATAAGCTGAAACGAAAAAGACTGACTTGCCAGATTTCAGTTTAGTTCGTTTCTGTTGCTTCGTACACGCCTTTACAACTGCGTTAAAAGGCTAAACGTTTGAGGTACTGAATAGCTTTTTATAGGAAACCCATCACAGAGCTACGGGGCGTCACCTGCCGTTAGGGATCACACAATGTTACCTGCCACCCGACACAGGTGAACACGCCCCGCCTTAACTAGCCAAATAAACCGGTACTCGATTTACCTACCCCTGAGAGATAGAAGGTTGACTTGCCCTAGGCGGCTGGTTACATACCGAGATGGTTTACCTGCCTGCAGGCAGTCACCCATCCAAGTATTAACTCGACCCGTCATAAAGCAACTTCATTCATCAGACACAACGCGTTACCGTTACACCACGCCACAGGGCAAGGAGCTAACAGTAGCACCGCAGCAAAGCAATGACAATTTGTCACAAGAAAAGCTATCCACTTTAATCGTTGTATCGGTCTATAAATCAGTGTTTCTATATGTCAGCCTTAAAGATCGTTGACGGTTGTTGCGGCAATGGCCGACGGCACGACTTCAGATCTGACAGAATGTATAGACTGAGGCGCGCTGACACATTTAGTCCTTATCAGCCAAAACATTAGGCCTACTCTGTATTTTTGTTATGAAGAAAATCGATTTTTAAAATTTTTTTTCGCACTTTTCCACCTTTTTTCTCTTTGCGTCTCACTTCTGTCACTCTCTTCGTGTTTGCTCTTTACGATCTATGACGTCACACAGCGCATTAGAAACTTCTTTGTGACACAATCCGGCCGCGCGTGTCTTGGAGAATGCTCTACGCACACTCCCAGCAGATTTCATCTCCCTGCTTAAACACAGGGCTCCAAAAAATTTAGTTAACGGAGTCTAGACCCCAGCGGTTCGGGGCAAAGCCCAGCCGACATCGAACTTGGTGCACAAAAAAGGCGAAAGGGGAAAAATTAGCAAAAAAGTTAAAAAAGAAGAAAGGTTAAGACGAAAAGAGAAGACAAAAAAGAAAGAAAGAGACGAAAAAAATATAGAGAAGAAAGAAAGGCATGAAAAAGGGATAGGAAAGAACGAAAAGAGGAAGGGAAAGAAAAGAGAGCCCCTTCCCCCAGTTTACATTTCTGGACACCGCAGTGGTTTGGGTTTAGATGGTCATACCACTGGCGCAGGCCTGGCCTAGCGTCGTGGTAAGTGATATGAAAAAAGTCGTGCGTTCTTCACGCTTCACTGACTGTGACGTCGACTCAACGCTTAGAATAGATATATGCAACTCACTCCCAGCCAGCCAAGCAGTCTGTCTGTCTGTCTCTGCCTCATAGCGCTTTGCACTTTGCCTCGTGGATATTAATCATTAGGCTAGTGCATACGTGACGCAATTCCATCATGGCCTGAAGCGAAATTGACTAAAAAAACTATCTCGGTCCGGTGCTGCCTACATATTGCGCGGCCGTCCGCCTGACCTTAGATCATCTTTTGAGCTGAAAACTTGCACACCGATTACTCCTGCCCTGAGAAACGTTCGTGTCATTTTCATTTTTTGTTATACAAGTCATTTCGTTTTCGAAGTGAAAGCCCACACGAGAGAGAGAGAGAAAGATAGGCGGACGCGCAAAATTCGTAATGCGGCCTATTAGGTAAGAAACACAATAAATTAATGTAACTTTGTCGCAATATTATCGGCCGTTAAAGTGGTCGCCTGTTCCTTCTATCATCAGAGTTGCTTATCGTCAATGTTCGTCGATTGTTGTAATTTTGTAAGCTGGCGTCTTTTTGGCCAATCTGTTAGCTGAAATTGGTGTCTGTCATCAATTCTTGTTGTCTGTTTTTCGGTATTGCGCCAATTCGACAAAAACATAAATATATTATGCTCGTTTTGTACTCATCAAATAAAACGTTTAACTATGGATATTCAACCAGCCATCTCGAACCATCTCAGGTCGGCCATCCTCCATGAGTAGCTGTACTGAATACTGACGACAGTTAAGAATACACAGAGCGACAGATCTGAATTGAAATTTTAAAAAATTAAAAGCGTTCAGCTTTTATTTTAATTTATTTCATTTCGTTTTGTTTTGTTTCATTTCATTTCCGTTTAGTTCTGGTGCTTTGTACGCTTCTTTAGTGTCATCGCTAGGTCTAGCGTTGCATCACGTCACAGACTCAGTGGTCTATCCACCCACGGGTTTAATAACCTTAAGACAGAGAAATGAGCACCCCGCCCATACGCCCCGTGTAGTGTATCTTTATCTTTACCTATGGAAAATTGCGCGTTATGCGCAGGAGTAAACTGTTGGCACAATAAAGACCCAGACAGTCAAAAGCTATTGAACGCCACACCTTAGCTACCACGCCAAAACAGTGCACTCGAGCTGTTGACATGCAGCTAAGACGGTAACAACTAAACTGAGGACTGCGCCTCATATCAGCTACTTGATGCATCTATTTAGTCCAACAAAACAGAGAACCTCAGTCTAAAAATTATAGCAGCAGGAAGCAGGCTACCGATGTTCTTTCATCACAGGCTGAACGGTAGTTCAAGCCCTGTGTTAACGGCGACTTCTCTTTCTTATGGGAAAGCCACAAATTCGACCCCCACAGAATCAAAACCCCTGATCCAATTGAGATAAGATTTAACGCAGTTAATTACGTCGGCGAGGGGACCCGTCAAACAAAAATTTTATGCAAATTTCTCCAAGGGGGGCTTCTCGGCAAATGGGTGAAATATACGCAAAAAAATTATTTATATATGCTTTTTTCTTCAACGCACCCACAGGTCAAACCTCTTAAGGGATTTTTTACGCTTAATACGTCAAACGACGCAATTCTGCACAAAAAAAGTGTTTTTTGGGGTCAAAAAAATAAAATTTAATATTTAACGTATTTATTCGCAAAAATCAAAAAATTACAATGGCGCCTATGGGAAAATTAAGCAATTCTCTAAACGGTTATAACTTTGGCTGTGTATAAGATAAAGTCAGAATTTTTGGTTCTATGTATGGTTTTTAAGAATGGCCAATCTAATGGTGTCATTCAATTTTACCCCGGACCCTCCCCGGTTGCCATGGCAACGAAATTTGGGACAAAATAGGCTATAACTTGGCTAGTGTAAGAGATATCTGCGAGATTTTTGCGTATATAGGGGGGAGGGGTTTCGGAAATGGGCCATTGAATGCTGCCAATCGAATTTTTCCTTGACCGACCCCGACCGACCCCCGTTGCCATGGCAACGAAATTTGGAACAAAATTGGTTATAACTCGACTTGTGTTAAAGATATCCGCAAGATTTTTGCATCATAGGGGAGTTTTCAGAGATGAGCCATTGAATGCTGCCAATCGCATTTTAACCCGACCGACCCCCGTTGCCATGGCAACGAAATTTGGGACAAAATTGGCTATAACTCGGCTTGAATGAAAGATATTTGCAAGATTTTTGCGTTTATAGGAGAATTTTTGGGGATGGGCCATTGAATGCTGCCAATAGAATTTTACCCCGACTGACTCTCGTTGCAATGGGAACGAAATTTGGGACAAAATGGGCTTTAACTCGACATAGGCCTATGTACGAGATATCTCCGAGATTCTTGCATCTAACAATAGGTTTTGAGGGTGGGGCGATTGGTAGCGTACCGGTTAGGACGTTTGACTTACGATCAAAAGGTCGCGAGTTCGAATTCCGGTCGGGTCGCTATCAAGTGGTTATTACACGGATGGGTGACTGTTCGCGAACAGGTAAACCACTTCGGTACATAACCAACCACCAAGGTCAAAGGTCAACTCAGTCTTTTATCCCTCCGGGGTAGGTAAATCGAACTGTCTGGCTGAGGTTAAGACGGGACACCCTCACCTGAGTTAGGCGGCAGGTAATCCGCGTGAAGAACACCGTTTGATTTTATAGGGCAGGTGACGCTCCGTAGCTCTGCTATGGGTTGTTTCCCGTAACGCATTTTTTAACAAGCGCACCGCGCATCCACTAGCCCATATCTGTGGTCTCGCAGTCCTGGAGAAATTTCTGCGAAAAGATTTCGCTGTAATAAGTTAAGAACGTAAACGTACCTAGCATAGCGTCATGAGGGGGCGCGGTGACGACGTCACGTGACGCCGTTGTTCCTACGGCGACGAATGACGTCAGAGTCACGTCATGAGGAGTGACGTCAGGTCGGCGTGCTGACGTCGTGCGTGACGTAACCAATGACGACGACGTTGTACTGTCTGCCGGCGCTGGTGACTTACTGGTCCGAGTTTGGGAAGCCTCCTTCGTTGTCTGTGAGAGCTTCTTTTCAGAGTTCGGAGTAGTAGGGACGCCGCCATCTGGATGAATTGTAGACTTTGTATCTAGCTGTTGATCAGCCACTAGAGTACTGGCTGCTTTGTCAGTTAAAACCCGCACCGCTGATGCAGTAAACCTGTATCATCAATTCATCATCATCATGTTTTTATTACTAAATCTCCATACTTCTATTTCTCAATTTGTTTCGTTTAAACTAACAACATGAAATTGACAATATAAAAATAAACGTGAACAGGTCGGCAAGGCATTGAATTTGCAGCTACAACGGCCCTCACGAGTACTGACAAAAGCGGTAATATGAATTCAATATAATAAAAAGTACATTATGAGTGTTTTTATCAGATCTCGCTCTGTATTTTGTACTAACGATGAACTTTGTAATGTACCCAAGGTTTTTTTAGTAAGCAATGGACACATTAGAAAATGTTCAATATGACTATATATGATATTATATAAAAAAATTTAAAAAACGATAATCTAAAAGGCAGCTTGAACATGAGAGACAGTACAAATAGAAATTACCATCGCAAAACCATACCTAGAACTTTACTTTAAAAACTAGAAATACGTTCTATGGAAGGAGGTATCTGTTCCATTGCCACGCTATATTGCCTAGCAGCTGCATATAATGGGGGTAGGTGCAAACAGGGTGCAATTATTTTTCACAGGGGCCGAGTTATAGTCAATTTTGTCCCAAAATTCGTTGCCATGGCAGCAAGGATCGTCAAGAAAGAAATTCAAATGACATTATCGGATAGCGCGGGCCCGAAAATAAGGAGCAGGTGCAAACAGCGCGCAATTATCTTTTACGGGGACCGAGTTATACCAAGGCCTGTCGAGAGGGTGGGGTAGGGGAGTTAGCTACCCCGGGCCCCGCGACGTTTGGGGGCCCGCCGTCGGCCAAAAATATTAAGTACGCCAGAATGTACCATTTTGAAAAAAATCAAAAATTTTCTCCCCAAATGGGCCCCATGAAAATGTTTGGGGACCCCGCGAAAATGTTTCCCCGGGCCCCGTTGTGGCTTTCGACGGACCTGGTTATACCGCTGTAAAATCTCCATTGGCTGTAATGAAAAATGTTGCAACTTTTAAATGGTTGCTATGGCAACAGAAGCTGATAAGGGGTAAATTTAAATAACACTGTAAGATTGCCCGACCCCGAAAATAAAGAGGTAGATGAACATAGTGCGCAATCTTTTACGGAGACCGTGTTATACCGCTTTTAAGTCCCTATAGGCCGTAATGCATATTTTTAAAAAATTGGGGGTAAAATAGGAGAAGAAGTTATCAGATTTTTTATCCCAACGATTTTACTTTTCGGGCCCCGAATTACTGTGTAAAATTTCATCGAAATCGAATCAAAATTGCGGCCGTAATAGTGTTTACAGACAGACTGAGAATGGCGTAAGTGATTTTATAATCTGTCCCATGCTATGCTATAGCAATGGAACAGATAATTAAACAGCAGGCTACCGATCCGCATAATGAGCAAAACTAAAAATGCGAATAGGCCCTATGCGATAGTATCCAACAAAATATATAGCTAATAAGTGTGCGCATGACTAAAACATGCTAATTGAAAGCGGAGCGGCGCCCGAACCGCGCACAAAGAAATGGAGTGCGATTTCTAGTTTTAGACTAGCTTTTGTTTTAGTTTTCAACTTAACAACAACAACAACAAAACTACTATTACTACTAGGCGTAGTACTAACTTTAATTGAAAAATAGGTGTTTTGACGCGCTACAGCTATGCTCTAGGCGTTTATAGTACGAGTTGTCCTGTATCTGTTCGTCACGAATGTATTGTGGCTAAACGGTACAAAATATGGCCAAGTTGCTAGTCATTATTAAAAGGAAATCGCATTCGCTCTTTCAGATAAAATAAAAGTCATCGACCTCGGATTACCTTGAAGATCTGTATTGCAACAAAAACTGTTGCGCGTCTTTCCTAGCGACAGCTGGGCTTTTTGTAATTATTACCTGGTGTCTGTTGTCGATGATACAGCCACGATTTCACGGACAGCGGATTTTGTGGCCGGGGATGCAGTAACGTTATCGGCGACCAATGTTGTCAGCGACGGGTTCTCTTCAGAAGACGCCATCAGTCTGGCGTAAGCACCACCGGGGCATGGCGATTGGCAGTTATGGGGCGTTTCCTCGCACTCTCGGGAGACATTATTGAAATACTGTTTGAGTGGACAGTCTTTGATACGCAGACGGCTTCCGCCGATGCACAGCAAGTACTGCCTACAGTTCTCCGGGTAAGGTATCTTGACGTGGTTTTTCTGGCCCGTGCATTTGATGTCCTCCGTACCGCAAGGATCCCACAGAAATGGGTTGGTGCCAGACTTCGCAGCTTGTGATGAAGGTAGGACTAGCACCGCTGCCGAAACTGAAATTACGAAAACATCACAGCGCTGCAACTACTATATTTTAGTAGTAATAGTGAGTAAGTAAGTAAGTAAAGCGTAAATTTATATAGCGCATTTAGCGTTCAAGTAACAGCGTCAGAGCACTAACAGATGCGTTCATTGAAATACTTTTGCATAAAGCCTAACGTTTTAATTTTTTTAAACATTATACAAGTAAGTAGAAAGGTAAGATAATAAGCTGTCCGAACGCGGCCAGTGGTCATTTAACGGAATCAGATTTGAGATATAACTGATTTGAATTCCAGCTATCTCAGGCCCGCGTATCTGATATGGGTTGGACGGTTTCGATCAAACTCGTTGTCATGGCAACAACGGTCGTCAGGAGAGAAATTTAAATGACACCATCGGATAGCCTGGGTCCGAAAATAGGGGGCAGGTGCAAACAGCGCGCAATTATTTTCCACAAGGGCCGAGTTATAGTCAATTTTTGTCCCAAAATTCGTTGCCATGGCAGCAAGGATCGTCAAGAAAGAAATTCAAATGACATTTGATTTGACAAATGACAAATGATTTGAATTCCAGCTATCTCAGGCCCGCGTATCTGATATGGGTTGGACGGTTTCGATCAAACTCGTTGTTATGGCAACAAGGGTCGTCAGAAGAGAAATTTAAATGACACCATCGGATAGCCTGGGTCCGAAAATAGGGGGCAGGTGCAAACAGCGCGCAATTATTTTCCACGAGGGCCGAGTTATAGTCAGTTTTTGTCCCAAAATTCGTTGCCATGGCAGCAAGGATCGTCAAGAAAGAAATTCAAATGACGTTATCGGATAGCTCATCAGCGTCAGCCAAAACCAGGATTTGGTGCATAAAAATAGTCACAGAAAATCACCACTAAATGCGATTTTTACGCTCAAAAGCACAAAATGAGACGTTGGCTCGAACCCAACTGGGGAGCTTACAGCGTTCCCTGAACCTCGTAGCTGGATTAACTAGAAGGCGCTTGTGAGAGTGCATATCTCCGCCAAGTGAAGTAATTTAAACATTAATGTTACTACTAATACTATAACACCTACAACTAGTACTACACCTATAAATACCATTACACCTGTTGCTACCAATACACTTAACACTACTAATACATCTACAACAAGAAAAGGGAGGGAGAAGGAAGAGTCGCTTCGCGGCAGGAGAAAGGCAGGGGAAAGTAATAGCCAACGTTGCTGCAAGTTGCGCTGTTGGTGCAATGACGTCATTGCTATTTTGAGTCATCATGTACACAAAACGACGGAACGAACGACGGACAGAATGAGCGAAAACAGAATCTCCGCCACTGTTCACTACGTTCACCTTGGCGAAGATAATAAAGGCCCAGGGGTGAAGGCGAAGTCAACCGTTTTTGGAAGATTCTGCATGGTTACAACGTGTCTGCTATTTACTTACATATGGCGCCAAGTAAGATCGCCGGTCGATTGGCTGGAACCTGCTTGCAGTAGAGTTGGTCCATGCTGTTCTAGTTATGATAATGTCTTGCCCTTTGCGTCTGCTTAGACTGCACCGTCTATGATACGAATTCTATTACACATTCCAGCATCGACGGAATATTAATGCAGGCTTGCCAAAAAAACTAAACGAAACTTTCAAAACTTGCATCAACAGGCTTGCGTATATTATGTTTGCTCAAAAATTCAGCAATGACAAAAATGCATGCAAAGAAATGTCCATAACAGCAAAGCAGCCCACAACTGCACTCAAAACTAATGTGCCCTGAAATCAAAATAAAACCAATTCTAGCCTAACTAACTAATAAAATACTCATTTCTAATTAAGCTATCGTTTTTCTGCAGTACGCCATGCATGAAATGTATCAACTTGCTAGGAAATTCAGTGCACATCTATTATGATAATTTGCTAAATGTTACAACAGCAGCCTTTGCAAAAAGCACTAGATCATCGTCACTCTACTTCACTGTCCTTTGACGCCCCTTGTCTAAGAATTTTTCTGAAATATGCGCATAAGCCTATATTGCCATTCATAAAAAAACAATTTCTAAGCCAAAGGGTGATGCCCAAAATGTTGTTTTATCAGTTATTATAAAGTCTATTGCACAAAACGTCAACTAGCATAGGCCTACACAACAAATCCAGACCTAACTCAAACGTGGCGCCAAGTTTCAATAGGCCTATCTATACATGCAGAGCGTACAATCCTAATGGCTCATATATTCCTCTCGGTTGTTTTTTGTTTGTCATAATATAAGTTTTTTATTAGCATGTGTAGCTTACAGTAATTAAAAACGTTCACCACAGACGCTGAAAAATAAAATAATAATTATGTCGTCATTCTTATCTTGTCATATCGATAAGATAACGTGCTGTACAGAGTTTTAAAAAATGTGTTTTTTTTTTACTTTTTTAGGCTTGTGAAAAATTCTCAAAACCTAAAAAACTGAAAAAAATTAAAGATCTAAAACCTAAAAGTTTTTAAAAACCTAACAGGGTTATTTTTATTCGTGGTGTTGTAAACCTGAGCGCAAACGCGAAATACTAGACCACGAACGTTACAAAACACACACCCAAAATAAAACTTAAAATTAAGCTAAAAAAACATAAATAAAACGATAACACAAACAAATAAAAACACAATGTCTGAAAAGTAAAAACATACCAGATTTGTGATTTTATTTCAGACAACAAAAAAACGATAGAACGTGCCACTAGTTAACAATATTATTAGCTCTATGTGTTAATATAATGTTGGCTTAGGCTCATACACTAGAGTAGCTCATCTGTGGCGACTGCACGCAACTGAATGTGCACATGTACCAGGCGACCGCGAACAGACAAAACTTAAGGCCATCGCACACGCGCGATAAAAAAATAAAATTGAGAAAGTAAAACAACTGCAAAACATCGTATTTTGTTTTGTCGAATAGCATGCGAAAATAAAACGAAAAGATACCTTTATGCAAGTTTGTGCAAACGTCCGCACTACTTGTGCCGTATTTGTAGGCCTACGTGTGTCGCAAAGATTTGCATATTTGCGATAAAATAAAACAAAGCTAAGTACCCACAAAGTTTAATTTTTTTTAAACGACATTGTTACATATCAAATACAAACAAACTACACTGTGTCTCAAAAAACGTCCCACTCTGTAATTGTCCATATCTTTCACAACAAGAAATTTGAGCAAAGCTCACGAAACGCGCGAAAGCCTATAGCAGTTCCTGTTCGTAGGTAATCTTAGTCTATCTCCATCCATTTCGTCGTAATTCACTCTTTTGCAGCCAAAAATCGCCCAAAAATCACGTTAAATCAATATTTTTAGGGCTCAAGGTCATTCAAGGTTATCGATGTTGACATTCGTAAGAAGCTCTTCATCAGTGCTTGTATGATAAGTAGCATGGCTGTGTCTATCTGCAACCATTTACACGCTAGACAAGCACAGAGTATAAATCACCACTTTTTACAGGGGTACCTCTTGTTGACACCCACGTGCGCAAGCCTGCTTAAATCTAGAGCGTCCGGACTTGGACTGCTAAAATCTACATTCCATGCTGAAAATTTCATACGCAGGTTGTCTTGGTCTATCTCCAGCCATTTTGGCGCAATTCACTCTTGAAATGCGTGTTGCAGCGCAAA
>Ga0056128_1006065_pt1 | contig 15247 bp, 9 predicted proteins | sample WorMetLIZISLAND2_FD_71113 | JGI IMG/M metagenome (GOLD analysis project Ga0056128, IMG submission 71113) | Marine gutless worms symbiont microbial communities from Max Planck institute for Marine Microbiology, Germany - Olavius geniculatus... ...
AAAATGTCCGGACACCGTGCTAGCACGGACAGATACCCAAAAAGTATATTGTATAAAAATGCCAAAAAAGATTACACAAACAATTATGTAATCGCCTTTTATATTCCTCACAATGTTGATATTTCTTACATTTTTCAACTCTTGCATAATGACTAATTACAAACTTATCTGAGCATTTGACTTTTTCAAAAACGTTTGCATGGTACTTTTATTCGACGAGTATAGCTTAAAAGGAGGAAACGTCGCAAAGCGGAGAATATAATGACGCATAGTTTCGTTCGTCTGTGTCGACAACTGGCGACCAACAGCTGGATTTCCCTGTAGCTAGTCAAGGTCAGAACTCAGGACCCCAGCGGATTAATATGTCTACCGCAACGTTGGATTCAATGCATAAAACATTGCGTCGCGAGATCAACAGCTGCACTATAAATAAAGCCCGTCGAAAAGCGAGCGCCAACGTCGTTATCATGAACCGATCGAAATCGAGTCTGAGGAGAGCAAAAAAAACTGTCTTAAGTTTCTTTTTGAAAAAGCTGCAAATTCTAAGGACGCCTTAGGGAAGTAGATCTGAAGCGTGCTGACGAGAAATACTGATAAACGCTATGCACATTAGAATGCACGCAGTAAAATACAGTCACGAAAATAACTGCAGGAAACCGCTTCTTTTCTCAGAGTGTGTTCTTCCACGCCATTCATCCGCATCAAGAGAACCAACCAGCTAGCGTGCGAACACGCAAAGCATTTCGCTAGTCCGTCATTCATTAATACTTTTTGAAGCACGCGATTACACCGCTTCTCCAGCGTCTTTCATCTCAGCGTGTAACTCAATTTGCAGCTGAATGAAAGCAATCCGAGAAAAAACAGTTATTATGAGGTCGTTTTATGCGATTTTTGTTTTTTCCCTTTGAGCACATTTACTCGACTGTCTGTCTGTTCGTGCGTCTCACGTACCGTCTTCGTCTCACAAACGACGGTTGTAGACGCCGCGTCGAAACACGAAAGCGTATCTAAAACAATTTTATGGTGATTCGACAGTACAATAACTGTTAAAATGAACGAAAATTATTGCACAAAGATGCAAACAGCAGATGACAATATATCAATCAACCAACTAATCAAATGCTCTTGTTATCTCCAAATGTTGCGCCTTACATTTTTCTCTTACGTGTACATAGTCTCATTATTTGGCAGTAAGGGTACTACTGCACATGGCCGTCTCACGTTACGTTTCGTCTGCGGTATGATAACTTGCTTACTAAAAATAATGTGCGTGACAGACACTATCTTCAGGGTGGAAGTGAAGTTCCAAATGATTTCCAGCACGCTTACACAGTACATTTTCATTGCAAGCATTACGGACGGAATGGCGTGTTTGCGGCTCGTTTGTATGCATTGTCACTGCTATCCATTCCCGTTTATAGCATAACAGGCCATAAGCGCGATTGTCTCATATAACGCTCAACGAGATAAGTGGCATTACCAGGCACTTTACAAGCAATCGACAGTTATAAACTGAAATGATTAATTACTACACCGACCCACAGTGAACCATAAGGGACTGCAACGAAGCCACAATAGATCAGATATGTATCGGTTTATATCAGTCCTTCGCGAATTCGAATTCGGTCTCCGTATTGGGCTAGTTGCGGTAATGCGTTGATTAATCATACTGTTTAATAACTGCCGATAATATTTGTCATTAACTCATTCAAATTAAGCGCCAGAGCTGATAAATCGCCCTAACTGTCAATGGACAAACAATCATTATTAGTAAAAGTAGGCCTAATGCGGGGCCAAAAATGACACCCCTTTCAACTAAGTCAATATAATGCTATATAAACTGCAGAACACTGGACGTTTATATTGCTTGAACAATTTTGACATTCGCTATTAATTATTCACAGCTCAGATGTGCTCATTTATTTAAAAATATTTTTATAATGTTTTCGTAACTCTAGTGTTTCTGCACACACTAGATTACAAATGTTGTGAATCAAACAGCATTCGTCGTCAGTAATATAACGACGAAATTACAATTTATTCGCATAAAAGCAAAACTACATCGGCAGACAAGGCTCGTCGTCATTTAATGAAAACGATGCGCAAGTGAACGAAAATTGCAAATATAATGCATCTAGCAAAAGTGGAAACTCAAAACCAGAAGGGTGTCATTTTTGGCCCACGATGTATTAATGACTGGGACCTTGATAAACTAAACTTGGGCCTTGAGCTGGTGAGTCCGGCTTTAGGCTAAGTTTAGGCCTATATGAAAGAGACACACAGGCTAGTTTCCAGACTGACGAGTACGTCGTCGTCGTCGACGTTATTCTGCCTTGGCGTCTCGATCACTATCAGGAGAATTGTTCCGTTCTTTAGACGCGCAGACGCATTCCATTTCATTCTGTCCACTAGCTTCCTTGACCGCCCGTGTCACATTAAAATGTCTTCCTCATAAAAAATCCGCCCGGAGAGAAAAAGTCACATAATTGATATGTCTCCGCCTCACTAAAATATCGCAGGCCGCATAAAAAAAGTCTCTCCATCATAGGATCGCCCTCCAGAAAAGTTTCCGCGGCCGACAGTTTGCCGGTAAAAATCCGTCCCGTTCGGGCGGCCGCCGGGCGGGGCGGATTTTTGCCGATGAATTGTCGGCCGGGGAAACTTTTCTGAGGGGGGCGATCCTATAATGGAACACCGGCAGTGGCGGCAATCGGTCATCAGCCACTGGGACGGACGGCGGCCGACGTCCAGTCACCAATGGGGAAACGATGAGACCACCAAGAAGCATATGTCGAGCGTTGCACATATCTATCTACACTAGAGTGTCGCTGCCTACCGCAGCCTGTACCACGAACGGTGCAGAATTCCTGGAGGGAATTCCTGGAGGGAATTCATGAATTCCTGGCCTCGCAATGTTCGGAGCACAAAAAATACCGACCGGCAATACTACTTGCACTCAGTCGCACCTTCCAAGACGATCGATAATGCAGATACAGACGAGGTGATTGTGGAGGACCACCAGAATAGTGAGACAAAATGATGACTGCATTGTGCCGGAACGGTCCGCTGTTTAGATAACAAGCAGCTTGTCCAGTTTGTGTTTCTGTGTTTCTGAGCTGTTGCATGCCAATGGCCCATTGACATTTTCAAACGAATTGCGATGAAGTGTGGATGGAGCATCAGAACCCCGATTGTAAAAAAAACGTATTTTAGGCAAATACTCATTCGCTGTTTCTTTGCTGCAAAGATTACAACCATTTTTAGTACACGTTACACTTGCATACAAAAGGATGGCCAGCTTGAGTTGTTTTTGGTGGCTTAGTTAAACCTAAATGCCAAGTTTACAGTATACCCGTGAACGGTGACCATCTCAGTGCTAACCCGGCTCGACGACAAACAACTTTATTGATGCGTCGAACCATGATATAACTAAACCAAATTGCAGCACCGTTTCTTTACGATAATAATAACAAAATGAATAAATAAATTTGTAAAAAAAATTACGCGGGTGAGCTGTTGCATGCCAATTCGTGACGCAATTTGTAACGCATTTAACACTGACTGCATTCTAATTATTAATTAGATAGGCGAAAGTAAATGGACAAAAACGAATAATATTTTTACCAAATTCTGCGTGGTAGCAGTTGTGCAGCAAAAGATTGGAGTGGAAAAAATCTTTGGCCAAAGGCAGTATCGCAGATTGTAGTCCAAAATTGAACGACGAGACACAGTGCGCTCGGTCATTTAGTTTCATCACAAGCTGCGTCGGTGTATGCAAATCGCGCCATCACCATACAGACTGGCCCAATAAAGTAAGCCTATATTTAGTATTGTTATCGTTTAATCCGATACTAACGATTTTTCAAAATTCTTTCGCCAGCATACTTAAAAGTAGTTTTGCAATACAGTGATCTTTAAAGATACCGCCGTTTGTCAAACGCTTCGCTAAACTATCCTAAAACAGTTGTGTTTAAAAGCTGACATCTGTACATTATTTTTTCCACTGCAGTCCAATTGCATATTGTTAGTATATTTTAAAATTTATATTTGTATGAGCAAACGGTTTCGAAAAACTGTAGGCCAATAGTTTTCTCATGAGGATTATTTATTTGCAAGTGCAACGCAAGGAAAAGTTTCCGTCGACGCCTCCGCAGACGTCGCGCAGTCAACAGCGCGAGTGAGAACTATAATGCAGTTTACGAGCGACAGAAAAAGGTGCACAAGCGACGCGAATTGTCGTGCAATATATTTTGATCTGGACGTTAAACCTTGCCCGTGGGTGTGCCGCTGACTGTGGTCGTCCTAGTAAAAACCGCAGCCTAGATGGCGAATAGCATAAAAGAGTTTCTGCCCATTTGTTATTGACTATGACAAATAAATTGATACCAGATTCTTCAAGATTTGTCGGCCCAAACATTGATATACACAATGTCATAGTTAATTGAGAACAAGCGATATAAAACATATTTGTTTCTTGTCGATAAAACGTAGTAAACGTAGTAAAAATTTGGATAACATTTTTCTATGAATGCGCAAAATGTTTCCTAATGCCAGTTCTCGTTTATATCACACCAGAAACTGATTTGTATGCGATAACTTAATTCGTAAATAGTAGCTTTCCTTGGCTGAGTTTCTTTCTTTTCACTGAGCAAGGGTTAAACATAATCAGCTGTTTCAAGTCCACTGGCTATCTGTCGTGTAATCTGTGAACAAATTTCCTTCGTTGATTTGTCTGTCTGAATCTGATTTGTAAGCCGGTGGTAGAATCATAAAAGACCAAATGAAACTAAGGTTAACTCGGAGCTGTTCAGGTCTGGCTGTTGCGCTGTCGTGTTGAGATACGGGCGGCAGTTCCGACATCACATGACAGTGCAGCGCCACATGGCGTCGGCAGCGGTCATGAAACTACTTCGCTAAATTACTGTAAGCGCTGCATGCGTCGCAGAGGTGCAGTTGCCAGTGGATTAGTCCACGTGCCGTAAAGAGACCGCGCAATCCGTGTAAAAAGCTTATCTCTGGCAACGAACTGTTATCGCTGCTGCATTAAGACGGATGCAAGCTATCAGCAGCAGCAGCAGCAGCAGCAGAGACGGACAGATCAGTTGACCGCACACCTGACCGCCGCTATCAGTGCTTTATGCAAACTTTATTTCGCCATGGCAGCAACCCTACTACTCCATGACGGTTGCTTACTCCCAGTGTCATTCAAACACGATTAGGGAATATTTCCTGGCACTATGGCACATTGGACCTTCGTTCTCTGTAAAACGCATTAGTTTTTAACCTCAAATTGCATAATAATAATACTCACCACTATTATCGTTATCGTTTTTTTACGATTTTACTTATTTTACGATATCTGGTTTGAGTAATTCATTGGCAAAGTTGCGTGCGAGTACGATTTCATAACAAGTAGGCTTCTGATGATGATGATGACGACGACGACGACGACGATTAGGCCGATAGTGGTAATGATTATAATAATGATTATAATAATAGCAACAATAGTAATGACCAGGACAGTATTTATGGTGCACGCTGTTATCATAGCTAAACCACTGTGACAGTTCATCCTGCTTATTTGTTGATAGCAGAACAGTGCTAGGCTGCCGTTGACACTGGCACTAAGCTAATCGACTTAAACCGCGAATTTGTTCGAATAAGCTAGTATCTACAATCATCTGAAGAGCTTACAGCGGTCTCTCAGTTTATTAAATAGATTTCAGAAAAAGACGAAAGTTAAAAAATACTAAAGAAGGAAAAACTATACACCAGTGTATTGCTTTAACATTTTTTTCAGTCGTTTTAACGAATAAATTAATAAAAGTGTTCATTACATATCGCTTCAAATCAGAGATGCTAAGAAAGGACAAATTTACGAAAGTTATTCACTATGGAAATTTATTATACCATAACTATTTTTTATACATCATCTTATTTTTTGGTTGAATCCGTAACTTTCAACGTGTTTTTAAATTGTTATTTTTTTGTAAAATAAATGTTTGCTACCATCCTCGTCGCTTTGCAAAGCCTGGTATATTGTGTTCAACATCAAACGATTAATTATTTTCCGTTTTTGGACAGGACATTAATTCACAACATCATATAGCAAAATTGGGTCTAAGTACCTTTTTGCTATTCTGATAGCTGAGGCCTACTAACGTAGTAAGACGGGTTGATTCAACAACTCATAAAACTTTTATCTGTGAAAGACAAGAACAATTTGCTCGGAATGCAACGGCTCGTTTCTGTGCAGTATAAGGTCGGTGACCTTTGGTTTAAGTGGATTATGGGAAATCCTTAGTTGGCCAAATGTCGTCTCACTATTAACTCGTAGTAGGTATACTTTAGTTCACTCATCACTGAAGAAGCTGGCCTGCTGTTTCTATACACGTGTAGCATGTTCTGTGCGTTTTTTGTTAACTTTCGCTCGAAGATACGTCGTCAGACAATTAGAGAATGCATTCGATCACCAGTCTATTCAAGCACAGCTGATGCTGCTTGATGCAGTGGGTGGCCGCATACTGTTTCACAACGGACAAAATCGATTGGCAGCTCGCGTGGATTGTCTGCTGTTGGTATTGAGTGATGTGCGAATCATCAATACGTGTAAGTGAGCATTAGCGACCACCGGCAGAGATAGCTGTCGTTGTAAGCTGTACCCGACGCAGGTGCATTGGGCTAATGTTAAACTCAATGTCGTATAGGCCTACCTGTTTCAAATATACACCGTGTCTCAAAAAAGTGCCATTTCTGAACAATTTCGTGAAACATCGGCATATTTTAGTAATTTTTGGCATGTAACATTGCAAAGAAAACTCGACGGAAATGACAATAGTTTTGCTCATCTAACCCTTATACTGTTGCTGCACTACTTTGTGAAATGCTGACGTCGTTGGCCGTTGTCGTTCAAAGTATTAAACCAAACAGGAACTGACTTAGCAGCTCATCCGAACCATAGTCTGACCGCACTGAAGTCCCAAAAGATACATGCGAGCTTGTTGTTGGTTATTGTTGTCCGGATACCGCCAGACAGCTGGCACGGTCTAGTCATCGATCGTCCATCGTTCAGTGATTATCCATCGCATTAGATTTCGACGCCGTGACGTTCAGTCGGTACTCACTATAGCAAACCATACATGGCCAGCTATGACCATTGAAACTGAAAATTGGTTTGAAAAAGTTAATTTTTGATTTTTTTTAACTCAAAATCTTGAAAGTGCACGCTTATAAAAAATTGTGACTATAAGAGATGGACGCTTAACTTCTTTGCTTTCAAAACAGTAACATTTCACAAAGTTGTGTATCGACACACTAGAGGTGTGGTGGGATCTTTAGTGATAGTGTTGTCACAATTTTTTTCTGATTCTGACAGTAAAAGAAATTTAAAATCGGATAATATTTGATAAAGTTAAAGCGTATAAAATGTTTGCGATGTTTTTGATCCATTCTGTATAGCAGAGTTTCATCAAGTCCACCAGTTCCGATATGCAACAGTCACAAGACACTAAATTAGTTAAGAGACCAATGCTCTTAGGGTAAATGGATCGCACACTATTTTCGCTGACAGATGGAGCACGCAACGCAACGTAGGCTTGTACGGGAATTTCTCCTGGGAATCTTTTATTTGTTGCTTTTGAAAGATCGAACGTCTGTGCTGTTGCAGGTTGTAGTTTACAGGTCGATAAGAGAAAACTGGTCATATACAACCGACATAACTCATGAGCAATTTCAGTGACATGACACATAGCCTATTACATGTACTTACGCCTGCAACAGCTGTAATTAAAAGGAGGTTAACAGGTTTATAACTGCCTCATAATGTTGAGCTTTTTGTTTGACAAATAAAAGATCGCAGTCATTTGAACAGCTAATGACTAATAAATAAAGACTAAAAGATGTTGCCACGATATTCGTTTTGAAAGCCGTAAATGCTTCAAATTGAGTGCCACCTGGACTCCGCCCCAAACCTTGCTGGGGAGATTATATTTTGGGCGCTTTTCCTAAATATTTTAGCTAAATTTAAAGATAGAAATAAAGAAGGAAAGCAGGGAAAAAAGAAGGGGATGGAGGGTTAAACCATCCTTGAAACTTACGCGTTACATTTTCACTTAAGCCTACGACTCTTATCATAACTAAAAATGTCGATAAGCTGATATTCATACTGCAGACGCGCACAACTAAAGTTTTAGCAATAAGGTGCGTTTTAGCGTGTAAAAGATGCAGATGATAGAAAATAGAAATGCGTGGGACAAATAAACGCCAGAGAACTGTTGCTACATCGTCAGTTTTAGTGTTCAACAACACGTTGTCGAACATATTGGAATAACTTCAGTATGATGTTTCGTGTGCGAACTGGCGACGCCTCTATCGATTACTCCAAGCCATAGACACCCGACTTAACTGTCCGCTTGTAGGCCTATACGACATACTGCATGAACGTCCAGCTCATCTTACGTGCGTTGCGTTTCTCATCTATCCGGTTAGCGCCATTAAAGCCATCCGTGTAATAGACGGCCTGACACGGACACACGCGGTCTGCATAATCCGACCACGAGCATCTGTTTCCGGAGCACCGGCTGCTGATGCTGCTGCTGATGCTGATCGTGACGATGTTTCCAACGACGACGGCGACGACACACTCGCCTTATGATGACGTACTGCAGCGTACCGGCGCCGGTGTCCTATTATAAGATCGCCCCCTCTAGAAAAGTTTCACCCCGGCCGACAATTTACCGGTCCGCCCGGGCGGGACAGATCTTTACCGGTAAATTGTTGCAAACCTTTCTGGGGCCGATCCTATAATGGGGAAACTGTATGGGGCCGGCGATAATAATAAAACGGAGACATATGAAATCCGTGATTATCTCTCCTCGGGAAGATTTTTCATGGGGAGACGTTTTAATGTGACACCGGCGTAAAGCGGCCGGTCAGTTTTGATGATGATTAATACCGAGCTACAGCGACAGTGTGAGCGACTTCAGCTGGCGTCAACAGTGTATGCACCTCACTGCGACACAACAGACGCGCTGGTAGACAGTAAATGCTACAAGTAAAATGCGTGGCTAACAGTAAATAACGGTGAAATTAATTTTGTATCGCATTAATCTACGTCCTACTGCGTCGAACAATAATCTCAATTTCATTATATGTGTACAACACGCTTAGCTATTTCATCCCACACTAAATGTCGTCTTTTTTGTTGCATTAAAAGGTACAGTGTAAATTTGATAGCAAGTTTTTCCCTCAAAAAACTCTTCGACAGCACTTAGTTAGCACTGGCGTAGCTATAGAGGAGGGGGCACTGGGGGCACGTGCCCCCCTAGGAGCCTACTCGGTTACTAAAAATAGTGGCAAACGCCAAACTTTCTGGGGAGGGGGCATAGCCTCTCCACACCCCACCCCTCAAGTGCCCCCACTACAACTAGATCCTGGCTACACCACTGTTAGTTAGAACACTTTACCTCGGTATGTTTCTTCCAAACGCCTACTTGTTGCTGCGAACAATAATGTTGTTAGCAGCCAATAGCAGTTATTTCATAATATCTGCATATTTTAGCTGCACCTAACGATCAAAATCCGCAATGCTAACTTTATGTCTAAACTTACATTGTTAAACATGATAAGGTATTGAGGTTAATTTACGTGAATTTGTCAACTGCCTTGTCATGCGACATAGACGTAGGAAAAACTTCAAGGACAATAAGCCAAGATGGACAGACTTAAATAGCATCAGTGTTCGTGGGCGAATCACAGGGGCGGCATATTAAACGAACATTGGATAAAGATGCCGGAAAGATGGCTGCTGCGGTAGTGGTCCCAGTGGACTGATGACTGCCGGTGTGCGCGGTATCGTATATAGTATTCTCAGCAGTATTCCGCGATGCTCGTTGCCGAAGCAATAACAGCAGCTAAGTCGCTATACGAGCGACGACGTCTCAGCACCGGGCTTCAGTAAACCTATATTGCGGAGTGAGTCCGTATAACTGACTTCGGCCAGGAATAACAATGTTTATGATGCGTTTAACCCGATAAGCCGGTTGGTTCAGAGACACTGTAGTCTGCACCAGTAGCAGCGGTAATAGTAGCGTGTGGGTTGACTGGTTTGTCGCAGGTTACGGAGCGAGTTCGTGCAGTCAACGAGACAGCAGCACGTGGTCGATGCCACCTTGGTGCTAAGGACACGTATCATGAACTTAGCTCTCCTTCTCATCAGCATTGCTGCAGCAGCTGCTCGACAACACCGTGACGTCACCGCTGACGCACAATATCACGGTATGACGTCGCTTTCAATCTCTTCTCAATTTCCTTTTGCCTAATCAGCAACAGATCGGTTGACAACCAGGGCCCGATTAACCGCAGTGCAAATAGTGCAATCCATAGACATTCATCGAGCCTGATAGTTCGAGGACCCTAGCAGAACATTTTAAAGTATGTCTGTCAATGATTGATGGAACGTAATACTTTTATTTAATTTACGCTTTTTACCCTGTGTGCGTAAATATCGATGATTCGATTACTTTCTATATAGAAGGTGTCCAAAAAGTGTCCTTAAAGGGACACTTCTTATAGGCTACTTATACTTGATATAGTTACATCGACAACGAACAAACAGTTTTGGCGTTATTTTTAGAGCCGTTATGTATTTTGAGACAGAAATTTGGCAGTACATGTTGTATGCATTTATAAATTTAGGACTATAATAAACCAGTTGATAATCAACACCGATACGGTTTATTGGCGGTGGTTTTGGTTTGTTAGTTCAATTCGTTCAATCCGTCTTTTTGCTGGTGCCGTTGCGACGCGTCATAACACGGAACTCGCATGTCGACTTGACATACGCCGCGTCACGTCGACGTACGTCTCATTGATCGTTCCGCGTCTTTTCTTCGTTGCCGCCGACGACGCATTGGCAGTCGGACACACGCCGGCTGCAGGCGTTCAACCCGAGTTAGTCGAGATGTCAGTTGGAAGTCAGTCGACGAGTAGACCCGTCTGTGGTCGGCGTCCGTGCGTGCGTCGCGGCTTCTCTCTCTGTGTCTTTCTCTCTCTGTCTCTATGTTCCGGTCAATCGGCGACGCTGTTGGTGGTCTCAGTCACCCCGAGTCGTTGCCGTTGACCCTGCGGTGGGTTGTTTGGCGTCTGCGGACTCACCGCTAATACGCAAGTCGCGTGATCTACATGCAAAAAACGTCGTCGAACACCGCATTGCGCTTCTCTTTCGCTCGACTGACGATCAAGTGACATCGCAAACCGTTGTCAATGAGTCTATTTTGTCGTCACACCCAGCGCCGGTCTTCTAGCCGCTAATTACGAGTACAACCAATACCGTAATATCGTGGCAGGTTAAATACTAGGCGTGAGACTCGCACTATGTATAGATGTCGCTTGCTATCTAATCGAAGCAGTAAACTGTCAGAAAAATTACAACTATATATAAGTGGGTTTTCAGCATTGTAAATTCACTTTTTCTTTGAAATATGAACGCGTATATATGTAGCTAATACTTGATATAGTTACATCGACAACGAATAAACAATTACGCCGCTTAATTTTATTTTGCTATGTTTTTAATGTGTTGTAAACACTAGTTTTCATTGAGAGTAATTTTTGTTAGTCGTGTTTGCTTTCCGAACACACAATGGACATTTTTCGTAAATGTTTGTATGTTTTTGACATTTCATGTTTGCGTTGTCAGAAGTTTCGTATGTCAACTGTCATTAAACGAATATGTGATGATGATGATGATGATAGTACACGAAAACTTTTAGCAGTTGAAAAAAATGAAAAACAAAACACAGTCTTCAAAAAGTTAGGCTATATGGCAAAAGTCAATTTGATTCTACTAGCGACAGGTAATAAGTTGGGTGTGGCGGTACAAGTGCATGCGTGCGTTGATTGTTAATTTGTTTTCGCACAGATCAGCGTTAATCAGTCTGTACGTATATGGAATTGCATGTTAAAAGTGTTGCTTTGCAAGCACTCGCTGCTCTACAAAACATTTGGTCGTTGACTGCTGATATTTTACCGCTTCTGCTAAAAGCTTCTCCATTGAGGAAACTATCGCGATGGCTTTTTATTGATCTGTTACCAGACACTGTATAAAAGAGCGTTTGCAACAGGTTTTGTTTCAAGCAGGATCGATGTAAGTAACAGATCAGCCGCGAGAGATAACTTCGCCGAACTAAGGCGGTGCTTAAATGGGCAATAAAACTAAAACAAGGTTTAATTGCTGGTATTTTAAGTTTTAGGTTTGTCACGTGCAATTTTTTTTTGTTTTGTTCTAGTTTTAACGCACGTGATTTTATTTGTTGGCATTATTTCATGCATCGATTGCGCGGATTGATGACCGCTAAAGGATGCGAGATCTCCTTTAGCTTAATGACCTTAGATCGCAGGTACCCGATTCTTCATCTATAATGGAGTATCCGGCGTCCGTTGTCTTATCAAGTCTCTTCTAGCTCATAAAACATGCTTGATGCAGTTGACAGTGAACGACATAAAACCCGATAATCTCAAGTTGTTTGCAGTCGGCGTGGATCCGGCCTAACTCGAGAACGCTGTATCGAGTAGCCCTACTCACGGACCACACGAAGCCGTAGTCTTACGCCAGATGAAATCAAGGCGCAACATTTCACTGATTTTCACTGCATAAGAATGGATATACTAAGTGCTTGCTGAAGTATAATGTAAAGGTTATTTGACTATTTTGCAATAGTAAGAACTGTTTCAATAGGTTTTTATCGTTTGATATTAATTACTATATTATTCTTCAGTCGAAGCTTTGCGTACAAGTCAAGCTAATCGGATATACGGTAAATTAAGTTCTTATTGTGGAAAATTATTGTTTTAAAAACTAATAAAAGATTTTGAGATGAGTGTCTTGTAAATAAATGATTTACGGTTTCTTTGTAACGTAATCTTGTGTTTCAATTCGTATAGTGTTACTAAATGTGTTCTTTCCTCGTTCATGGATTTGCTGCCTCTGTGTCTGCATCGTCGTGAAAATTTCCCAACTGACTCAGCCTTGCATCGATGACTGCCTCGTGTCTCACGTTGTCCTTAACTAAAAGCCTTGTATACGATAAATGACTACCAGATTGAGTTAAGTTTATCTCATTAACTCATGTAGCCAGGATCACGCACATCACGTGGGTCTTAGCGTCAATCATTTCCTACCGGTTTGTTCAACTCTTTTGCCGTTTCTGGTCTACTTTCATAATAAAATTTTTAATCGACTTGACTTTAAAAATAGGCAGTTTTTACAGTGAAGTAAAAAAAATTAATTTTAAATTACTTGGAACGAAACGGATGTGTATTAGTTATTGGTTTTTAAAATTTTATTTAATTAATTTTTAATATATTTATTAAAATTAATATGCTATAGTTTTGTGTTTATCCCATTCGGTAGTTTTTCTAACTTCTGGTTTGTACGATACTCGTAGCAAACTCGTAATAAAGCGACTACAGTTGTATCGGAATTGTGTTAAGCGTATTTCCGCGTCTAAAAGTATCGGTAACCTTAAATTACATGTTTTTCAGTATCCGCTTGACTTTAGCTGCAGTTTTGTCGGCATTTTGCGTCGATTACAGCCAGTAGCAACTGAAATTACTGTCTTCGTCGTTGACGACAGGGACAGCCACGATGTCGTGTTACTGGTAAACAACATTGCAGCTGTTGGTTGCCCTGTGTAAACTTGTTGCTATGTGTGATGGCCTAGTTGTCGTCAGACACGAACTTCGTTCATGATTCAAAAATGTGTTCAGCGCTGCTGCTCGAAAAGCCAACACGATAATCTTGTGATCCTCTTGGCAAGTTCGAACTTTTTAACGTTAAAGATGTGTTAGATGGGGGTTACGAGCTCCCTGTTTTTAGGGGAAGCGGAAATTTGGAGTCAAACCTTCAGCCAAAAATGTTATTGCAGTTGGTGCTGCCACCTCGCGAATATAAACGAGGAGCGGCTTCACATTTCACCAGATTACGTTGGTGGTTGTTTGTCATTGGCAGAGCCGGGCGTGAAGCCGTTGGAGCGGAGGTGGAGTGATGTAGCAGCAGATGTCGACGAGGAAGGACTGCCGCAGAGTGGTGTGAGTCACTCGAGGTGCGCCGTATGTCAGCGACGACGTCACCACGACCACAGCAATAGCAGCTCATCGTGCAACGCCGGTCAGATACACGCACTGACATCATCGAACAATTGCGGCTTGCGCGGTAGCACTGCAACAAGCTGTTGTATAAGCGATGCGCCAAGCCAATGGAAAGGTCAAAATTTTGACCCGCCACAGCTCCCAGATTTTGACCGATCGGTGCCTCGGATCTGTGTCTGCGTTGACATTGCGTTCACCTTCTGGTTTCAAGTTTTTAAAGTGTTGTACTTAGTCAGTTGTTTGGCATGTTTATTTTTTGTGCATTGCATTTACGTTTGTTTTATTTGATAAAAAAGTTACCAATTTATTTGCTTATTTGATTACACTGGCAGATGCACGAGTAGAGTCTTGGTCAGAAAACGTGTTCGTCGACGACTTGACAACCGGGCGAGCGCTGGAGACCACCTACTACGTCACCGACTCGAAGCAGATGACCGACTTCTTCTGGTACCGTGAGTCTGGGACGCGACTGAACGTGGGCCTGCAGAACATCGACGTGGTACCTGTGTACGACGAGGTACCACATGACAGCGACGCCCAGTTCGTGCTAGGCAACCCTGCGCTTAAGTTCGACCTACCTCATTATCTCGACATACAGCGACAACACTGCCGGTCATTATCTGCTGCAAGCAATTTTTCCGCCTATTGCTACACATTTCTTCGTCCGTCCGTCTGTTTGTCGTGTGTCTGTTACATTTGTGCACCTTGCTTAAATCGTTCGACGAATTTAAATGCATGCACTTAGTATTCGAAACGGTTTACATGTAAATTTCAGAACAGAATGTAACTCACTGTGCGGCTTTAAAACTAATTTAGAGACGCACTTTAAGTGTCACGCAGCGCCTCAGATTACTGCTATACAGGGTGGGCCAAAAAAATGGCACAGTTTTTTGTATACCTCATAACTTCACCAAATATTAACCGATTTTCAAAATTCTTTTACTGTCAGAATCAGGAGACAATTTGCAATAAAACTATCACTACAAATTTTACCACACCTCAAATGTGTCACTACACTACCTTGTGAAATGTCAGTGTCTTAAAAATAACCATTAAAACAAGACGACTTTTGTAACAACACATTTTAAAAAATTAACAA
>Ga0056128_1006067_pt1 | contig 15244 bp, 9 predicted proteins | sample WorMetLIZISLAND2_FD_71113 | JGI IMG/M metagenome (GOLD analysis project Ga0056128, IMG submission 71113) | Marine gutless worms symbiont microbial communities from Max Planck institute for Marine Microbiology, Germany - Olavius geniculatus... ...
GGTAAGGGGAAAGGGAAGGAAAAGGAATAGGGGAAAGGTATAGGAAAAGAAAAAGAGGAAGGGGAAAAGGAAAAGAAAGGGGAAGAAAAGAGGAAAGAGAAGGTAAAGAGAAAGGGAAGTGGAAGGTAAAAGGATGGGAAAGCGGACGAGAAAGGGGAAAGGAAAGGGGAAGGGAAAGGAAAAAGGGGAAGAGGAGAGGGTAAGTGAAAGCGGAAGGGAAAGGAAAAGGGGATGGAGAAGGGGAAGGGAAAGGAAAAGGAAAAGGTAAGGCGGAAGAAAGATAGCTTAAGAAAAGTTGGACGCACCGACGCACGCACCGACGCACGGACACTCAGGTGATTTTATACTCTGTCCAATGCTACACTGTATGTATAGCATTGGACAGACAATAAGCAGCAAGTCTGTGTCTATCTGCAAATTAGTCGAAAGTAGCAGAAATCGCTCATTTTTGAAGGTGCACCCGTACAAAGGACTGCATGAATTTAAAGAGTAGAAACGCAGACCGTTAAAATCTACGTTTAGTGCTAAAAATTTTGTATGCAGGTTGTTTTGGTCTAATTGTACCCCCCCTAAAACTCGTCAGCAGTGCTTGTTATAACAAGTAGCAAATCTGTGTATATCTGCAACCGTTCTCACGCTAAACAAGCCAATGCCGGTAAAATAACGATTTCTTAAGGGTATTTCTCTTTAATGCCCTCACCCAGCAACACGAAATTTTCTTATGAAAAAAACTAGACTTTACACTGTTATGTGGTGAAAACCCCAATTTTTTTCCACCTAATCTTGGTTTGGTACCAGGTTATGACAGAAGGACGAACAGACAGACTGACAGAGTTACGATAGCTAGTACACGTGTTGTCACGCATAAAAGCAACTTTGATTGTGCTCACTCCAGACTGTGATTCAACATCATACACTTCCATGGAAGGTTGTTTGTGACGAGACTTCTCTTTTTGTCACAGACTACGCACGCCTTACAGACTAATACGTCGGTGGATGCCGACAGAATATTTCAACACGCACAGAGCTCTTATATGTTTCCGCGGAAAATGTTTTAGATGTAGGCTACCCTCTACGGACTAACTATCTGTGCGAAGACTGCATGCGATATAAAATAAGACGGGCTAAACCTTTTAAACGTATTAATATAACTGCTTGCGAGGACCGCAATTTATAGTAATTTAGCGCTAATTACCAGCCGCTGCTTGGACGTCGTCGACGGCGATGCGTTTGCGGGGAAGAAAGTAACGCGAAATGGCTGCTGGGAAGCGGTAAAAGCGTCGTGGCCAGCAGCCAGCTGATGTTATGACTTGTGAGTGAAGGACACGGCCATTAGCGGACAGTGCGGACAGATCGGGCTGGATGGATTGATGGACGGACCGGGCGGGACTCAGAGAGAGTGGACAGGCGGCCGGGCGGCCGGGTCTACATTGCCGACATGGGACCATCATGTCAGCATTAGACGACGTCAGCCGCGGTTCAGAAAGACGCGGAGTCGGCACGTAGACAGAGTAGACACGCAGCGTGATGGCTGGACGTCGACGTTGACGAATGACCGACCAACGACCAAACGTTCGACCAGGCACGACGACGACGAAGCACGATACATACAAGCGGCGCGTCGATCTGCAACGACTACAATCAGAACAGACAGACGGACGGACGGACGGACCACAGTAGCGGTAGGCAGCAGCTAGCGACAAATGCCGATCCGTGATTCGAGTCCGTGATGTCAGTGTCTACTCGCCCGGCGCTACCACCCACCGGGCCCGGCAAAGCACGATTCTGATGTCGACATCACGCTTGCAGACGGTGACGGAGTGACCGATTCGGCGGCGAACAATTGGCGACCGATCGACGAAGATTGATGTGTCCCATTCGTCACAATAACGCCACCAATATATTTCGTTCCCGCTGATGTAATCCGCGATTTACAACCCCGTCATAAGTTTATATAACGCACCTGTTGTATTCATTTGTACTTTCCATGTTGCTTGTCATAATCCTGGTCGTATAGAATGACATTAATACGACCCTCAAAATGGGATGTGTTGTTTTTCGTTTATATTCAATTATTATTACTATGTTTTATTTATGCTGTTAGCAAATCGCATATAAGACGAGTATAGCGACTTGTCGGTGTCGAAACGTGTACGTTATACTGTGTATTTGAGCTGGCCTATTGTGCCATTTTTATTTCTCGAGTTTCTGACATTTTCTACAGTTTTTTATACTGTCGCTTTGTGTGAAAGATTAGAAATTATTTCAAACTCGATATCGTTGTCTAAAATGTTTCTGTAGTGTAAGAAAGTAACGAGGGAAATTTTGTGTTGTTTGTTGACAGATAGTAATAACAGCAGCTCCGCACTCCCGGTCGTCATGTTTGTGCACTGCGAGTCTTACACCACCGGCACCGGTAATGCCTACGACGGAAGCGTTCTTGCTGCCTTCGGCCACGTGATTGTCGTCACCGTAAACTTTCGGCTCGGAGTTCTGGGTAAGAATTAATGACTGTGTCATAAAGTTGTTTTGGCAAATTATAATACAGTTTGCAACATGACTGTATTATGATTATGCACATTGTCAGTGTAGCAACAAAAAATACGAATGTTTGTTTCTGTTTTTAAATTTCACTTTTCTGGATTTTTATGCTCGCCGGATTTTTTTAAATGTTTTCATTAGCTAGCTGTTTTGTCTCGTGTAGTAGAGATAAGTCATATTATTACATTATCATCTGTGCAAATGATGCTTGTAAACGATATCGAATAAAAACTGAAAAAGTGCAATGTATAGTTCTTGGACGGCGTCTGTGTGCGCAAAGGCACGACGGGTGTAAAACGCGTGTCCGTGTCGCACTGCTATTACACGTTGCTATATGGATGCCGCCGAGCCGGTAGATGAAACTATAGTCGTCTGACGATACGATTGCAATTTGCAATCCATGCGCCTGTGTCACTGTGGGATTTGCGGTGAAATCCGGCACACTGCAACGCAGACGTATCCGGGGATTAAAGCTAAATGTGCATCAGGTCTGCAGAATTACATGCAACGATATGAACTACAGTGGATATGCAGCATTTAATGATAGCGTGTACGAGTATATTAGTCAAGACAACGCAATGTTAACGAGTATAGGACTACATGTGCTGGCTTTTTTCAAAGTCGGGCTATATTCGAGTATTTAGCACGATCTGAATGGTATAACGTTATAGCTGGACGGTTGCTCATTAAGATAGGATCGCATCACTGCTGGAGTGAGCAGAGCGCGTTCTTTCCCGCTTCACTTCTAGGTCTATTGCGTCTTAATCTCAGCCGTTAATCTGTGCCGAGATTCACATTAAAAGCCCGGCAACGGCCAAGCCACGCAAAGCGTTGTCTGAGCAGCTAAACGAGAAAATCGTCTACCGGCAGTAAGTAAGTAAGCACGTAATTTGTATAACGCGCTAACGGCAAGAAAAACGTCAAACGCGCTCGGTGTGTTAGTAAATAAAAAAGTAATAATGTTTGAGATGGCATCAAAAGGTAGACGGATTGTGTGTGGTTGTTGTAAGATCATTATACCGAGTTGTACGTTATGACATGTTGGTTAAGTGGAGTTGTGCGTGCCAACATAATGCTACCGGATTGAAATCATTACACATTCGAGTAGATATTTCTTTGCATTTTGGTTTCCGTGATGCTTCTGAGACCTACCACAACGCTGAAAGTCACGTCCGCACAAAATGCAGTATCTCGAAAAACACTGTTACCGTTAAAGAGGAAATCGGCGGTTCTGCTGTAAATTTACTGCAACCCCGTCTTGGTGGTTCGCGAAGCTGTGATCACAAGTACGATTCTAGGCTGCACAAGAAACTGAAACTGAAAGTAGTTTCGTTTATCCGTTGACGCGGTAAGTCGCTACGTCTTTGCAACCACGACTTGTGGGTCAGTGGTGATTTTGGTGATTTCGATGACGCACAGTGCAGAGGTGGAGAAGTCTGTTTAACACGACGGCGGCGGGGCGGCGGCGGCGTCGGCGGCGGTCGGTGTCGGTGCCCGGTGCCATGTCTCTCTGGTGACTGGCAGTGCAGCCAGCGTCTTCACAGCGCGCGTTAATTGACTAGGTCACAGCGCCTCAAGGTGCCAGCCGCTCACGCAGCGGCACACTATCAAACACAGCAGCAATGATTGCCCTGCGGTTTGCTGCTAGAACGGAGCATGTATACATGGTCAATAGCTCGCTAGCATGATCGACTGACCCCGAGCAAGTTCGCATGAGCACGCAGCTGCATGTGCGACCGACGACCGATCCACGGTCACGTGACGTCCACGGTCACGTGGCCACTGCCCACGGTCACGTGTTCGTCGCCTGAAAACGATCTTCTCGCCCTGCGCGCTCGTCTCGGCTGGCTGCAGCTGCTGCTGATGCGGACGGACGAAGGATGACGACGACGATTGGAATGGGAAACGATTCTCTGCTCGCGGCGTCGTCTGAATTACGTCGCACGACCGTCTCGTCTAGTCTCGTTCTGGCGACAATGGGCGCCGCGACACGACCATGAAACCAACGGCTGCGAGGAGGAACGTGCATGATGCAGCTTTCTCGACTCGACGACGAGGTGACGTGATCGATTTTCTCGTCGCTCGGACGTCACCAATACACTGGGCAAGGCTCTCCCTCACTGCGCTCAAGATTCGACTGAAAGCCGGCCACGATTGCGGAAGCTGACCCGCGCTCAATACCTGTGACATTCAGTCGCTGATAATGCAGAAATTGGGCAGGCTCTGCTAGCAATTCCACGTCGTCATTATTGTTCGTCGTTTCTCATCTCCTATAAGCTTTGTCCTCGCAGCAATGAGACGTTATTGCCATGAGCATTGTCCGCCGGTCCGTCGGTTGTCAGTCGATGAAATTGGATCAATTTCTGAATTTTCTTTCTGATCAAAAATGGTCATTTTGATGCACTCATTGCGAAATATTACTGTCTCGCGTACTATATTTTATGTGCTGCGACGATTTGTTTTTCTCTCGACGAATAAATAAATACAAGTAAAGTATGGCTGATTAGATGTGACTCAGATGCTGCATGCATTTGTACTAGTGTGATTGTGGTTAATCGGAATAAATTACACAATAAACGTGAAAAGTAACCAATGTGAGGTGAGCAAAAACTCAACACCATTTAATCAACTTAAAGTTATTAAGTTTCGAGAATTATATTTTGCGACTGTTTTGAAAGGCAATGCTACGATATATCAAATTATTTCCCAAGTTCACAAGTAATTTATACGTTGATGTCTATTTACTTAGAACTAATGGAAATGGCAGTATGTTAACGTAGATCATCACAATTACCGAGATTTGCTGCGAAAGAGCTCAGTCAAACATGTGTCTTCCGTCAGCAAATTAAACCGCAGAAATGAGCATTAAACGAAAGCTGGACAGTGTTGCATTCATCGCCGATCCATGGCCGCCGATGACGAACTCAGCTCAGAGAGTGCGAAGAGTTGAGGCGTGTTGGTGGACCTGCGAAAAAAAACGGACCTGCACCGTACGAAGCGGCTGCCCAGCCAATGCCAAGACGAACTCGCCAGATATTGATGAAATGGCCGGAGCCGCCGCCGCTGCTGTTGAAGTGCGTGCGTGCGAATATAGGCGTCATTTCGATGAACTGCCTCCAGCGATGCGACACTCGCTCTGAAATCGATTTTCTCCAGTGCCACCGACGCTTCTATCTGTCGTGCCGCCCGACAGATAGTCAGCTCCGTACACCTGGCCGACTGACTCAAGGCATGTCGTGCAGCGCGTCCGGCCGTCGGACGCTCAAACCGATCCATAAATTAAGCCGCGAACGGCATCGGCGGTGCTCGCACGGCACGATCCCCGGTCGGTGAAACAATTACGCGCAATCGCGCCGCTGCATAACACAATCAGCGACCGACCGGAAACACTGCATGCTGCATGCACTGGGCTGGTACCCGACCACTTCCGATTCGCAGACGACAATTATGAGACGCCATTTGCCCACTGGCCGGGCAGTCGGCCGGTGTCCCTGAGTTATGTCACGGCAACATCGTGCGCAGCGTTTCGTACGCAGATCGTTGTTCTGACCACGAAGCGGACACGACGACGACGACGACGACGATGAATTTACTGACGCTAATAAACGGTGCACACGCCTCGCCGAGCGCGTTGTTCGTCTCGACGGATATCGAATACAGATTGGCTTGCTTGCTGGTTGCTCGCTCGGCAGAAATTCCTCGGAGAACGATGCATATAGACGCACGCGCTTCCCACATCAGACGCCCCCTCCGTGTAGAACAAGTCGTTCGCAATGTCCGCGTTCTAGTTAGCGTTCATTACGCTGTATGTATGCCACTTTAAGCCAGCCATGTTCACAACACTTTTCACTTACTTTCATCTTATTTCACAATACTGATACGTAGGAGACGGTAGGCCTAGAGACATTAATGTTGCCGACGTGCGTCGTACTATCTACAGTCCGTGCACACGTTCGTCTTCGCTGCACAAATGACTTATTAACATACTAAAAAGTAAGTAAGTAAGACAGCTATTAACAGGCTTTGATTTAGGGTCTAACAGATAGGCCTAATCAAAATGCGTTGTTCATTTCGGTGGCGTCGTTGTTTCAGGTTTTCTGAGTCTGTCTGATCACATTGCTCCGGGGAACTACGCCCTATTCGACCTTGTCGCCGCCCTACACTACATCCGAGAAAACATTGCCGCGTTCGGCGGTGACGCCGATGAGGTCACGGTCATGGGTCAAGGTCACGCCGCCGCCCTGCTCAACCTACTACTGATATCACCCGTCGCCAAAGGTGAGATGTGCTCATTTTCATTCGTCACGCTATATACGCAACCAAAAAGATCTCCGCCACTGTGCATGCGATGAGCATTGACAGATCTGGGATTTTTCAACGAATACTGTATACGCTTGTGTTCTCTATTAGTAAGAAGATAAAGTATTTACGCACGGTACACAAATAAACCAGAACGCCATTACCGCTCAACAGTTGTTTAAAGTCGAAACAAATATGTTTAGCAGTGGCTTGAATTTAGTCAATCTGAACCCGACGGAACAAAAAATCTGGAAAAAACATTAGGTTACGAGATCGTTCGATTATTAAAGAGGTTCAGTTGGAAAGGTTTCTTCAACGATTGTGAGACTTGACTTAGCCACAGAGCTCACTGCTTACCGCGAGAACCAACGACAAAGAGAGTGACGGTGAAAATGGTGAAAACTCGAAATGGTGAACTGAAGTGTGGTGTGTGAAACGAATGATGCGCGTGTGAAAGAGATCGATGAAGCTGATAACAGAAATGAGTTAGAAGTTGGCTGCATTGAAGTAAGTAGAATACCATCATAACGACAGTAGTGGGCATCTTAAACTTTACTGTGTGTATGAACTTCTTTTGTTTTTTGAATTGACTGACATATGATTTCATTTGTGCTTTTGAATCACGAAAGAGTAGGCTACTTGTTGTGAGTAACAAAGGTGAATTTTGAAATATTCACCCAATGGATGCAAATGTTTTTTAGGCTTGCAAGATTTTACAACATTTTTCAATACAAGATTTTAGCCTTGAGTTTGTGGTGGAGGTCATCTTTCTAAAGCCTAACTGTTCAGCCGAACAGGACCCCCCGTAAAAGGAGGCTGACATGCTAGCAGCGCGATACTTTCTGGGGCCTCTTACGTTAGTCGTAAGTTCACTTAGTGCAGCAAGACATTATCTGGCCTGCAGGGGGCTCTGTACATTGTACACTGTAATGCAGAATTTTAATTTTACGACGATACTTACTTATTTATATTTTAAAGAGAAAATTTATGCGAAGGCCCCACATCTTACCGCGAATAGCTAGGTCAACAGGACGCATAGCATAGCATTGGACAGAGTATAAAATCACCCGAGCGTCCGTCCGTGCGTTTGTGCGTCTGTCCAACCTGTGAGGCTTTTCATATCTTCATAACGGTGCAAGACAGACGAATGGTCACAATGGAGCACCCATAGGAAATGGCCCACTGCGAGTCAAATGGTCACGTGACCGATAACGTTACGTGACCCCAAAAGATTGAAATCGTGACCCCGAAATGTTTGAAACTTTATACCTCTCTAACCGTGCAAGATTGGCACATGGCCATAACTGACCACTTAAAGGAAACCACATTTTGCATGGCCGTTGACGTCACGTGATTTCACAAGCTCAAGGTCATAGTTTATAAATTTTTAAAGTATTTCTATCTCTATAGTTTAAACGCACAAAGCATACGCGTATGTGAAGTTGCGAGACTCCAACAGTTAAAGTCACAACCCGAATATCTTTAGTTTTCGACTTATTGACCATCTAGGAAACCGCTTATTGTTAGCCTGATTGCATCGTGACCGACGATGTTAATTGTTTAATTATAATAATAGCAAAGGATGACAATAACATTGCTGCTGTACAATTTGAAATTATGTTTTATTTTTAATTCTTACGATTGGTTTACACAGATCACTGATTTTATTTATACGGACTTTACTGTAAATTATCCAGACGCATTGGACAGACTCCGTGTTCGCTTGAACGTGATGTTGTGTTTAAATCGGACCCTAGACCTAACGTTAACGTGTACAACTCATGGATCAACATGCAAGTCTGTTGAAAAGATTTATAGTAAGTAGCTGAACAATTACTGCAAAGGCTCATGTATAATGCATCGTACAGCAATGTCGGATCGTTCTGTACTGTGGAGTCCTCGAACGACAGAGTAAAGGAATGATGGATGATGAAAACGGTGAGAATGAAAATGACGAATGGAGTGTGTAAAATGAGGTCCGTCTTTATTCATTCCGTCAGCGTCACCTTGATCACTCTAATTATGAGGCTAATTATGAGGCTGGTCGCATTACGGCGTAGTAAAGCCTAGATTAACCGATTTTCATAATTCTTTTACTGGCTCAGTTAACCAAAAAAATTCTGCACATTGGTTATTAAAGATTCGTGTAATATAATTTTTTTTGAAATTTGCATCGATAACAGTCACGCAACTGCAGATCGTGCGCACATCTGAACCTACAGTACTGAAGAGAACGTAGCTGTAACAGATGAGGTGGAACTGTGCCAAGAAGATGGGACAACAAATTTATTGTTTAATATGCCCGTTAGACCTGTTCGCTCACTCTGCTGTCATGCGGATCATTTTTTTCACGGCGATCTGGACTGGATAAACGAATTAATTATTCAAGAATTGGCTGCTTAAAGCAATTGCTGAACGATGTTTTTTTCAGTTGGTTCATTCACAGAAATTTTTCACATTAGCCGCACAGAACAGTAATTAATATCATAACTGACCGACTGCACTTGCTGCTGCAGCAAAGACGAAGACTTTGGAGCAGCACACAAAAATTAGGTTCAGTAGTTGCTGTCGGCGCGTCAGAATTTGACTGCACTGCTTTAATATAATATTGATTCCAGAGTCAAAATTAATGAAATATGTTACTGTAGATTGCTTCTGCTAAGTTGTTGCCTGTCATACGCCCAGTCTCTGGCGAGTTCAGCAAGCAGTGCTTTAGCTCCAGTCTATAGTTTACGCGCTTATCTGACGTCAAGAAAGTCTTATTCAGACTTTGTAATTTGAACAACAATGTGCCAGACTGTTTAGCCTTAACTGCTTTATTTTTCTGTAAAAACGATTTAACTTTGCAGTAGCTTTGCTACTCAGGCAGTCACGATCGATTTAATGATTGATTGAAACAACACCAAACTGGATCGATCGAGATCGGATGTCTTTAAGCTGCTAGCACTAGAAAGTAAAGCTCGAAGTTTGAAGCAGAAAGAAACGCAGATTAGTTGAGTCAGAGGCTCAAAGCATAACTGGATCCGATGCGTGAATGTCGTTGAAATTGATTATAAGTAGAAGCGTAGACGACGTCCAGGCAGAACGGTCGGTCTGTCCATCAGTCGCTGGGTCCTTGTGGATCTCTGCCGGCTGATAACTTGCTTCAGGCAGACAGTCAGTCAGCTCTTTGGTCCCTCAAGTGCTCAGCATCTAAATGCAGTTTTGTTAACTGCATGCGGGCTTCTCGGTTCAACGTTGAATCGGTCGGCCTGGTCGGTGTCTTCGCGGTCAGAAACGTTGCACTCAGCCTTGGTGCAGCAGCAACGCCAACGTGAGCGCTGAATTATGAATGAAGTCGCATAAGTAATGTTAGTCCACAAATTAATAGCGTCACAAACATTTTGTTGTTCACTAAAACAGAATTATCATTTATTTTATTTTTGTCATTTGATGTTTTTTAAAACTAAAAGTAAGAACAGAGCTTGGATGGCTACTGATCCGGGCAGTCGATCGATGCAGAATGTGTCGCTCATAAGCACGGAGTTTAAACGTTGAATCGTCACGAACATTTGCCGGAATAAAAACAACTGCTCTTTGTCGAAGATTATTATGATATGCTATTATGATTATGATATGAGATGGCTCAGTGTTAGTTTGTACACGATATGCTTTTGCTTTCCCGAGTTTCTTTCATCGCAGTCATTAACAGCTGCATGTCACGTGAGTTTGAAAAGAATCTTTGCACAGAGAGATGTCATCATTAGATGAACGGAGCTGCAGCAGTCCCTATAGCGTGAATCGGTGCGGACTAGGAGAGAATCAACTCGGGTGTGAGGACTGACAAGGACTTGGGTGTTCAAAGCACTGACGAATGCAGCTGACTGGTTCCATGGTCGAGTGGAGAGCGAGCTATGATGAGCGTCAATGTCCAGCGCAAACAGCGTTCGTCGTTTGTTCAATGATATGCGCACGTCGCTAGCAGCTAGTCATCAGCTCGTTATCTCGTGCCCGGTCCACACATGCGATGCGACGGACTAATGCAGTCGTCTTCCGGCATCCAGACCGATCGGCCTTCCACAAGTAGTCTGTCATCAGACAGTACTCGAATGAGTCGTCCGGGCAGCAGAAGCATCGGAGTGGACATGGGTCTGTCGTCGGCCAATCTGAAGCGCCCAGTCACCCACTTACCTACCCCTTCAGCGACAGCTCGGGCCACCCATCCACTCGTGAGGGTGTCCATCGACGACGCAATTCCTTCATTCTGTCGCCGCCGTGCTTTATCGCAAATCGATAGCATGACGGCTACAAAAACGACGAGTGAGGAGGAGGCGTTAAGACGTTGGCTGACGACGTCGTTGTTGTTGTAATGCCAACAGCTCGCATGACAGACCTCCCCCCTTCTCTCTCGCTCCCTCCCCTCTCTCTTCATTCGTTCCTCCTCATCTTACATCCATGCTGCCTCGCTGCTGTCCCGTCCTGTCCCGTGCCGCGGCTTTGAACCGCAATTTTCGGATTGCTTTTATTTGCTGACGATGAGATTGGCGACACGCGTCCATCCGCGATTGACGGGCATTCAGAAACGCTTTGTCGACCATCAGCCGTGTTTATTGTCTGATTGTAATTTATACAAACAAGCAAATAAAAGTACACATTTCTTCGAACTATTATTATATATTTATGCAGGTACACTGTCAACAAGCAAGTTATATGCTGGCTATCGATGTAAGTGCGGTGTCGCAATGGCCTAGCGGTAACATAGCCGACAGCTATGAAAGGTTCTGGAATCGACTCTTACCTTGGGCAGTTGTCACTATTCCGCCAACTCGAATTACTGTCAGTGTGAATGCTTTTCCCGCAGGCTCCAAAGTTTCAGTGATTATATTATGAAATAAAATGAACCAAAACACACATTTACTTAACTCCAAAAATTGCGAACGAATCAGAGACGCGAACGGTCACAGATTACAGAGGACACTGTTAAAGCCTCACTTCTACGTTGTACGTAATTCAATTCACTAATCTGCTAAATACTTTATTTCTTGTTTTACGTAATTGTTTTCAGAAGCTTTCTTTATTCGTATACTGTAGCTGTTTTGAAATTAGCCTAATTTTTTTTGTTATACCAGCGTTTTTTTCGTGCACTTATTTATAAAATATTGATGTTGTTCCCGATCACAATACTTTTTGTTGAATCTATTAATCAGTCGATCATTTATATTATCAAACAACATGAACTATAAAAAATTAAATAAAAAAATGTTGTTTTATAATTTGTCATTAGTTTCGTTTGTTTATGGATTTGCCAAAATTCTGCATATCTGCATATCTGACTGTTAACCCCTCTGAAGCGATGACGTTGCGGCACTTAAAAATTTGGTCATCCTAATTGGCCGCGTCACGGATGTTGCTTCGACGTCCGTCTCTCCATCGGTTCGTTGCGTACATACGGGCTCCTAACTCGAAAACAAAAGGGGCAAACAACCGAAATTGGCGTGAACGTTTTTCTCACAGCAGTAAGCGGTGTGCCATTTTTTCAGCACAAAACGTCAGGTAAATGTTTACTGCAAAAGTGGACTTTCAGTTGAAATTCAGAATAAGTAAGTGGACGAATGGCCGCATATTGTGCTATCTCATGTAATATGGGCCTACATTTTCGCTTGTTTATTGATATTTTGGTTATGTTTAAAAGTGCGGTAAGAGCGACAAAATAAAAAAAGTAAACCAAGAAATTTGAGCAAAGCACACGTGACGCGCGATAGCAGCGTTCCTGTCATCTAGGCAATTAGTGTACAGCAATAAAATAATAGTGCGTTTTCAAAGAGTACTTAAATTTGAGGCCTCAAATTTGAGTCAATGAAAACTCCTTGAATTCAAGAGGTCAAAACTTAGATTGTTAAAAATGTACGCTCTATGCTAAAAATTTTATACGCAGGTTGTACAGATCTATCGCCAGCTATTTCAGCGCAATTCATTGTTAATATGTGTTTCACAACCCAAAAGCGCGAAAAATTCACTAAACCCCCTATTTTAGGAGTTCGAGGTCATTCAAAATCATCGACGTTGACACCCCTAAAAAGTTCGTCACTAGTGCATGTTATGATAGGTAGGATGTCTGTGCCTATCTGCAACTGTTTTCATGTTAGACGAGCCAGTATCAGTAAAATAACCACTTTTTAGAGAGGTCCCTTTTTTGACACTCGCGTGCGCAAACCCCCTTGAACCTAAGGAGTCGGCACTTAAATGCTAAAATTTGCGTTTAATGCTAAAAATTTTATACATAGGTTACCTTGGTCTATCTTCAAGCATTTCGTCGCTATTTACTCGTAGAATGTGCGTTGCAGCCGAAAATTGCGAAAAATTCACTAAGAACCCCTCTTTTGAGGGTTCATTGTCGTTCAAGGTCATCGGTGTTGATAAATCTTAAAAGCCTGTCACCAGTGCTTGTTATGATAAGCAGCGTGTCTGTGCCTATCTGCAACCGTTTTTACACTAAGCGAGCTAATAGCAACAAAATAACGTTTTTTTAAGGAAGGAGGTACCCCTATTTGATGCCCTCGTTCGAGGGGAACCCCCGCACCCAGGGCCATTATCCGCACGAAATTTTGTCGCAAAAAACTACAGTCTTTAGAGTAGCCCATGGTTAAGATTTCGTGATCCTAGCTTACACCGTTTTGATACAGATCAAGGATGTGACGGACAGACAGGCGGACGGACGCCCAGGCCATGGCTATATGACTCGTGAAGCATTCTGCTATCGCGCGTAATAAAATGAAATAAAATAAATCGTAGTAAAATCAAATGAAATTAGAGCCGTTCGCTTTGGCTTTCATTTCTGTTTTTTCAATTCATTTCTTTCATTTTTTAAATTTCTGTTCGTTCTGTCGCATTTTATAATCCGGCGTTAGGCTGCATACGTCTGTCTGTGTGAAATTTGAAGGTGCTGGGGGTAAGGCGTTATTCAAGCGAGCGATCCTACACGACGGCTCGGCTCTAGCCAGCTGGGCTATGGTCGGCCGTCCTCTGCGCTATGCCTATGATGTCGCCGACGCCGTCAACTGTACCGTCCATCGTCCCAGCGCCAGCAGTCGACATCACGTCGGAGATCACCCTCCACGACGCACGCAGTCCTCGCCCTCGAACGAGCGTCACACGCGTCTGCTGGCCTGTCTCAAGCGGGTGCCTGCCGAGCTGCTCGGGGTTGTCGTCGGTGCTTCGTCGCTGCGACCGCCGCGCTATCGGTCGGCGTTCGGTCCCGTGTTGGACGGACGTAGCGCCGTGCCCCACGAGCCGTCGTACCTCATGGCGCGTGCTGCGTCAGTCGCCCCAGTGTTCGAGTCCAGTGCCGTGCTAGTCGGGGTCACAGCCGACGACACACTGACGACCGGCGATGCTAGCGATGACACGCAAGACGACAAAGACGACGATGACGGCGACGGCGGCCTGTCGACCGTAGAAGACGCGAGCTTCCGGCGTCGGCTGCTTCGCACCTACGTCCAGAACGTCTACCGCTATCACCGCCAGAAGATCTACGACGTACTCGCTTACCACTACACCGACTGGGAGCATCCCGTCAACCAGCCAGGTAAGCGATCGCAGAATAGATGACGAAACGTAATTGAAGGGCTTAATTCCAATACCTGTTAAGTCACTTTTGCGTGCACTGGAAAAAAGAGTTTTGACCAAAAGTGGACTTAACAGGTACTGAAAGTAAGCCCTTCAATTACTATTTAGAAAATAATCGTCAGCGAGTAGTAGTATAATGAATAGTAGAATAAGCCTATAAAAATTTAGAAGATTAAGAAGTCTGTCATTGTCGCTTAGTAATAGCAATAAGCTTTACGGTGCTGATGTTGTTGTTGTTGCTGCTGCTGATGATGATGATGATAATGATGATATTGTTGTAAGTGGTTGTTTGTCGTTGACTGGGCGTACAGCGTCGAGTGGAGCGCTGAGTCTAGACGACGGGTTCGACAGTCAGAGCCTGGCACAGTTGCTCGTCGACGGTCAGCTGACATCACCTACCGTCCAGCTGGCCCGACATCACGCCGCCGCCCCTCGTGCATCCGCAACCTTTCTCTACGGCTTCGGTCCTCGTCGGCCGGTCGCTCTGCCAGACGCCGTGGATCCGGTGGACTCTGACGACGGACCGCTGGAGTATCTGCTTGGAGCACCGCTCGTCGACGGCGCCGTGAGTCCGTTCGCTGCTGTCAGCGGCCTTTACAGTCACTGGCAGAAGGTGATCTGCACCATGATGCTCCGCTACTGGACCAACTTCATCAGAACAGGGTAGCCATTTCAGACCATTATTTCACAGATAAGTTATATTTTATGATGCCAAACATGTGCCGCGGTGGCGCATAAAAAGTGGAATATACTTGCTTTATGTAGATCAAGCACAGGGGCGTCATTTACGATGGGAAAG
>Ga0056128_1006070_pt1 | contig 15242 bp, 10 predicted proteins | sample WorMetLIZISLAND2_FD_71113 | JGI IMG/M metagenome (GOLD analysis project Ga0056128, IMG submission 71113) | Marine gutless worms symbiont microbial communities from Max Planck institute for Marine Microbiology, Germany - Olavius geniculatus... ...
ACAACCTCCGTCACAATTCACAAAGTCGGACTCTCTGCGCAGACCGTCAGTCACACTCACAATAGAATGGAAAGTGGGCATGTTTCTCAATCTCAAGTAAGTCAAGTTTCTGAACACTGTCGTCAAAGCGTAAGTTTGACGACTTAAACTAATAGGCCTTAACTACTTAAAGTAAAACTAGTCAGTAGTCTTAGTCTACTGCAATATTATATGCAGTCACTGTATTAACCCTTTGATTGGAACGTATGTGTTAAGACGTCCCTGGCATGTTTAGTTAAGACGCAACTGACAAGCCGTTTTTCGCATGAAAACCTTCGCTTAAACGACGTCAGTATGATGGACAACGCACACAAAACGTAACGCAACGGCGGCAAGGTACAGATTATTGATTATTGATAAATCTGCGAGAAGCCAGTTTGACAGCCACTGCGTATTCTGCCGACTGCCGAGTTATTTTAACGTGTAATTAAACATAATGTAGGTCAAAATTCAAACCTGAAAACCCGGGTTTGCAAGCTCTCCAAACCCGGGTTTTCGGGTTTGAAAAAACTCCGGGTTACCCGGGTTTTCGGGTTCGGGTTAACCCGGGTTGCAAACCCTAATACGCAGGTTGTCTTGGTCTATCTCCAGCAATTTCGTCGCAATTCAGTGTTAAAATAAGCGCTGCATCCAAAAATTGCAAAAAATTCACTAAAACCCCCTTTTTAGGGGTTCAAGGTCGTTCCAGGTCATCGATGTTGACAAATCTAAAAACCCTGTCACCAGTGCTTGTTATAATAAGCAACATGTGTGTACCTATCTGCAACCGTTTTCACACTAGAAAAACCAATAGGGTCAAAATGGCGTTTTTAGAGGGGGTATCTTTCTTTGACACCCTCGTTCGAGGGGAACCCCCGAACACAGAAGCACGAAATTTTGTCATGAAAAACACCTTGAGGCAGCCCACGGTAAAAATTTTGTGACTTTAGCTTGCACCATTTTGATACAGTGCCAGGGTGTGATGGATGAACGGACGAATGGATGGACGGACAGACAGATGGACGAACGCCTAGACGATGGCTCAGACGTGCGAAGCATTCTGCTACTGCACGTAAAAATCGAATAAACTTAATAAGTTAATGTCACCTCTTTAAACAATAAACATTAATGTTTAATTTTTCAACATATCATCCAAGTTCATTCAAACATTTGTTCTATCTGACAACAAGTTTCTGAATGCCCGATGAATAGTACAAAGCTGGCTGATGTCCGAGCCACTGACGAACGACAGATTGCACTTTGGTATCTGATACAAATTTCTGCCCAACTAGCATTCTCTTACACCAAATGTGTACTGTCGACTTCGTAAAACACTTGTCACAATCCACTGAATGTATCGCAAAGTGAATCTGATTTGTATTGTCTTTTCGCCCACAAGAAAAAAATAATGGCACGATTTTCGTTACAGGACAAGTTTAGTACGAACCTCACCACATTTAGTGTTTGAAAATGACGTCATAAATAACGTCATAGTGTCGTCTTCTTCATAAAACTCACGACTTGTACTCAGAATTAAATTCCCTACGAATTGCATATCGTGGATTTTTCATATTTTGAAAATTAATGGAATGGTGCCATTTTGCAAACTTATTTATCAAATGACTCATGTAATTAGGGCTGTACCGAATAGCAGATTTTACAATTTGACCGAATACGAACAGAATACAAATAGTTTATGCAAGTTCAAACGCGCTGAATACTGGTTATGCTTTCTATCATCGCTCACACATGGTGAAAAATTTCCAACTCCAGCAAAAAAACGACACTACAAAACATGCAAATAGTAACAGTAAGCAGTGTTGGGCATGAGTTGACTCAAATGAGTTTAAACTCACGAGTTAAGACAGTTATTGTGAGTTGTGAGTTCATATCTGTATGAATTGTGAATTTATGGTTACAGATCCACAACAAGTCGACAAATCTGTTGTCAACAGGGTGACCGCAACAAACGTCTAACTGGACTGAACTGGTTATTTCCGATTATTGTTGCCAATATAGAATTGTCCTCATATCTCACAGATCCCGATCTGTTGTTAGCAATGCTACGCAGATATACCGCAGTTTAACCCAGTGGGTTAAATTGTGGGATATCTGTCCCAAAAAAACACCTACTTTGACTGTACATCAAAAATAAGTCATTGATTGATTAATAGGGACTTACAATAGTGCCATCATCCACTTTAGCAGAAAGACTCAATCGAACAGATTGAAAGTCTGAGACGCAACTAACTTTTGGATGCAAACTTTAAGAAATTTCTGTTGCTGAAAGCAAATATGAAACACCACAGGAAATAAACTGTGATTAGAAACGGTATAAGTTTAAGATTTCTGTTCACTGACTAAGTGATTGATTAACTGAGAAAGAAATATTTTGTGGACCACCGAAGTGACCATTTGGGGATTGACCGGTTTTTAAAAATTTAGGATGACCTAATTAGCTTTACTGATTTATTGCTTGATTGATTGGTAACTGGAAAAACCAAATTAGTTTACGAGTTAATTCATTTTCTTGTTGAGTTTGATTTAACTTACTGCAAAGTACGTTAGTTGAGTTTGAGTTTAAACTCATTTGGTCTGCACGATTTGAGAGTTTGATTTAATTCATTTTCTATCCGAGTTTTCCCAACACTGACAGTAAGCAAACAAAATGGTACTAGAGCATCAGGTTATGCTGCTGAGACAGCCAAGCTGACAACAGCTGTTTTTGAGGCTAACTGCAGGAGCAACAAGCACCCGCTATTCCTATCTGGTCTATTTTTGCACTACTATTCGGCTGAATATGAATATACTATTCGGCCAACTACCCAGACTGAATAGAATACGAATAAAATATTCGGCACAGCCCTAGTTGTAATCTCAGCAACTTCTAACTCTCAACATTTTGTTCTTACTTTGCTTAGTGGACTGGAGCTTACTCCGTCTTCATACTCTTACCTCCAATTGTGTCTAAAAACTAAAGCTTGAATCACAGTTACTGACTGTGCTGGTTTTGTATCAAGTTTTTACACTGTGTAAGTGCAATCTTCCAGTCGTTTAATAAACAAATATTCGATTAGATCTGGCCCAGTCGTCACAAACAAATCAAATAAGAGACGGACTGAATGAGTAAAGATTTGTCCCAGCACCTGCAACATTATCAGTTATTTGGAAGACTCATACTTGCTAAAAACATGGCAAGCACAAAGGATGTCTATCAGATGCATAATAAACTGATTCTAGCGACCACAACAGACAACACTGGTTGTTATGTTTCAGTTTCAGTCTAAACTAGAAAAGTGCTTGAAAAGTTCACATCTCCAAAACAGACAAATAAATCAATCAATAAATGCTGACTACCACATAATCTCCTTGGCAAAGGTAACAACAGAAACAAACTACCTAGATATACAAAGTGGGCCATAAAAAACCGGACCTTTTTGAGCATTGATAACTCAGCGATGGTTACCCGTAGAAAAGCGTGTAATATGTCAAAAGTTTTAGAATGTTGTAGACAAAAAGGGCCAAACTTACATAGCAAATCGTTTAAATATTCTTTGCGTAATTTGCGTAAATCTTCATTACTCCCTGAAATTAGGCATTTGCCTGCACTCTCATGTGCCCGAGTTCACTGAACTCAAAAACTCACTGCCAAAAAGTCCAGATAATAATTCTGTGAATTATTGAGTGTAAGGGGCATTGCAACAGATAGCATGGTCACAAAATTTCAGTAACTGACCAGCTAAAACGTGTGCTAATCGAATGCTGGGCTCAGCTGATCCTGAACACACTGACTCCAGCGATCGATCAGCTGCCCAAAAGGACTGATGACGGTTATGAATGCAAAAGCTGGGCAACTGCCTATGTCGAATTTTATCTAAGCTCAATGTATGTGTTAATGATTGTTGATATTTCACTGTATGCTGAATGAAAATCAACTTAAATTCATGCGTTACTGCCAGTTTAGCATGATTTTAAGGGTGGGACAGATTTGTGTAAATCAGACAAAGAATATTTAAATGCTGAAACATGCAAGTTGTACACTTCTTGTGTACACAATTTTGAAACTTTTGGCATATTACGCACCTTTCCATCAATAAACATCGCTAAGTTATAGAAGCTCAAATGTCCATGTTAAATTCACGTGTTGCAGTCAAGTTTGGCAGAATTTTGGGGGTGACAAATATTTATACAAATTAGGCAAAAAATATTTAAATTCTTCAATATGCAAATCTGTCATTTATTTATTACATCATTCTGAAACTTTTGACGTATCACGTGTCTTTCTACCACTAATCATCGCTAAGTTATCAACGTTCAAACAGGTCCGGTTTTTTTGGCCCACCCTGTACAAACCAAGCGGAAGGTGAGTTAATTTTACTGACCGTGATGTTGACCGGGGAGCTAGTATCGGTCAGCCAGTGACCACCAGTCATCACATCAGAGGGACTGGTCAGCTGCCCAGTGTCTGTGTAACCAGGCTTCAGATCCAGCCCCCCTGCACACAATCAGTTTAATATTACAACTAAAAGCACATGAATGATTACAAGTAAAAAAGTCAGTGCTCACAGGGCATAAACCTCTGCCACCTGGTAAATAAAAATAAATTCTACTACAAATAAAGCTCCTGGCCCAGTCCCAACATAATATGTGACCGTCCACCTGTCCACCTAGCGATGCGTACTTGCGCTCTGAACTGTGCAAACTTAACGCTAACCCTCACCTTTGACTTTTCAAGCTAAGAACTGATGCACCAGACACTCCTGCACTGGAAAACAATCAAATCATTTTAGACGGAATCACTCTTGCAGTGCAAGTGGTTCCACCTGTTCCTACACACTTATCCATCGAGTGTTCTGTCTGTCACGTTCATGCTCCACCCTCAGACAATTTGACAGATTTAGGTGCCATTTAGCACATATATTTGACGCACCCAATGACAGGGACAGGGAAGATCTGGCCAAAACATGCAATTGCCAATTGCAGCCAAACCCTCAGTCTTCAATAGCATTGCTGCCACCTGGCAGTAGCCAGCGACGAGACACCGCGACAGATACCCAATAACACCTTAAAAACCGCCATAAACCCCCTAAAAACTCACCCCAAACTGAATCCAATTTTAGTTTCTTGTTCCACTAATCATGAAATATTTTACTATGGCTAAGTTCTTAAAACATTCAAACCTACAAATTAGCAAATTTAATAATAAAATCAACAATAAAACTGCTGTAACTCACAACAACGTGTTTCACTGCAAGCATGTGCATCTGACGTGTGTTCAACAAACTGCTTATTCAGTCACTTACTTACTTATTTACATAGTTAACAATGACAAACAAGTAATTTGAGCAAAGCTCATGAGACGTGCGACAGCCTTAGCAGTTCCTGTTTGCAGACTGTCTTGATCTATCTCAAGCCATTTCATCGCAATTCACCCTGGAAGTCTGCACCGCAGCTGAAAATCGCAAAAAAACACTAAAACTCCCTATTTTGGAGGCTTCAAGATCATCGATGTCAATACCGCTAAAAAGCTCGTCACTAGTGTTACTCATGATAAGCAGCATATCTATGCCTATCTGCAACTGTTTTCACGCTAAACACGCCAATATCAGAAAAATAACCACTTTTTAGAGGGGCGCCCCTTTCAGACACTCATGTGTGCAAGCCTCCTTTAATTTATGGGGTCAGCACGTGGACTGCCAAAATCTGCATTTAATGCTGAAAATTTCATATGCAGGTTGTCTTGGTCTATCTTCAGGCATTTCGTCACAATTCACTCTTGAAATGTGCGCTGCAGCCAGAAATTGCGAATAATTCACCAAAAACCTCTCTTTTTGGGGTTGAAGCTAGTTCAAGGTCATCGATGTTGATAAACCTAAATTGCTCATGACTACTGCTTGTTATGATAAGTAGCATGTCTGTGCCTATCTGCAACCATTTTCACAAGCCATTAGCATCAAAATAACCACTTTTTAAGGGTAGCTGTCTTTGACACCCACCTGCACAGGCCTCCTTGAACTTAGGGGGTCAGGACCTGGACTGCTAAAATCTACATTTAATGCTGAAAATTTCCTGTGCAGGTTGTCTTGGTCTATCTCCAGCCATTTTGTTGCAATTCAGTCTTGAAATGTGCATTGCGGCCAAAAATTGCGGGGAAAAAATTCACCAAACCCCTCTTTTGGGGGTTGAAGGTCGTTCAAGGTCATCAATGTTGACAAATCTAAAAACAAATTTAACGTCTTTTAAAGAGGACACTCCTCTTTTACACCCTCGTTCGGGGGGGACCCCTTCACCCAGGAGCACGAAATTTTGTCAAGAAAAACTAGTCCTTGGAGCAGCCTACAGTTAAGATTTCATGATCCTAGCATGCACCATTTTGATACAGATCAAGGGTGTGACGGACAGATGAACAGACGGATGCTTCGACAATGCTGTCACGCGTAAAAACAAAGCATCATACAGTACGTAATAATGCTGGAGCCTCAACGGTGTCCATGAAGTCATCAATGCAAGGCTGAAAAGACACAAGGTCGGGATGCATAACATCAGCTACCATACTTCCAAGGTCTACAATAACACAGATAATGCCAGCATCACACATAATGCCAATGATACACAGATGCATTTTAAAGCCTAAGCCTATCAGATTCAACAGAAGATCGGCAATCAGATGTAATGACTGCGTCACACAAGAAACTTACACCATACTGCCTGACAGATCTGTCAACATATACACAGTGTTTCATAAAAAGGACCTTTTTTGTTTTGTTCATAATTCACTCAAATGATGAGCAATGTGCATGAAATTTTTACAGGTTGTAGCTGAATAAATACTAATTCGAAATGTTTTAACAAAACATGGCAGTTGATTAAATATTCTTTGCTAGTCATGATGTAACGCTGACATTATAATGTTTCACGGGTACAAACAGGCTGGTCCCAACTGGTGCTGCCAGTTGCTACCCTGCTTCAATGGTGAAAAATCTGGTTCGTTGGTGTCAAACATTCGAAGTTTTTCAGTTGCAGCCACAAAACGTGCAAAGCGATCAAATTTATGTATCTGTGGGGATAGCTGGTCTTTCACATGTTCGAGCAACACTGTGCACCAGCACACTGAGCTTGCAAGATGGTTGAGTTTTTGGATCACAAGACACCCGATTTCATGTTTCCATGTTGCTCAGTGTTGACACGATAAGCATTTAGCGAACCAGATTAAGTTCACCATCGAAGCAGGGAGTTTGTACCTGTGACACATTATGACATCAGCATTACATCACAACTGGCAAAGAATATTTAATCAACTGCCACATTTTGTTCTAATGTTTCGAATTAGTATTTCTTCAGCTACAACTGGTAAAAATTTGATGTAAATTGCTCATAATTTGAGCAAATTATGAAAAAACAAAAAGGGGTCCTTTTTTATGACAACCATGTATAATGCCAGTGACACACAAGGCAAGTGTCAGAATTTTATACAACCAAATCAGCAATATCATGCTACACAATAAAAAAAATAAATTGCTGCTAAACTGCTGCCTAGTGGCATAGTGCAAGAGCCTATCATACAAAATGCAGCAAACAAATTCAACAAACTAAAAAAATATGTTGACCCAGTGCTGACATATCATGCTGCAATCCACAGAGAGAGGCACAAACTAAAAACTGTCACACAGGTTAATACAGCTGCAAAAAATGTTCACACCCCTTCTACATCTGTTTGGTTTTCTGCACATTCTTGCTATCAAATTAGAAGCCTGTGCAGTACAGAGAGACAGAAAAAATGTGGAAATGGGTAGAACCCATAATATGGACTACAGGTTCATCATCATCATTTCTGGCAAGCACCACTAAGAGTGCGTAGCGCCAAACGTAGACATCAATCTCCAGAGTGGACGGTTCTGAGCCAAGTCAACTGCATCGTCTATATTGAGGTCGCTGGATTTCAGATCCTGCTGAATGGTTTTCATCCATGTAATACGAGGACGTCCCAGTGGTCTCCTCCAATTTCCTGCAGGGGAAGCTGTTAAGATCTGTTTTGCATTTCATCAAGTTGCCTAGATAACAATACCTATCAGTCAATTTGGTACATACAGAGGTCGCGCGGAGTGTTGAAGGCGGGGGGATTTAGTGAGCTGAACAGCGTGTCAGACATGTCCATCATGAGGTAGTCATCGGCAGTCATGAGTTCATCAGTATCAGCTGGTCCCCCGCCACTCAGCTGCAGGCTGGGGTCTCCTCCAGACAGCGACTCAGAGTGCTCTCGACCACGCCCACGTATCTAGCGATATCAAGCACGTTCACAGCCAAGCAACATCAACACACGCAGAGACCAATGGCCCATTTCTATCAGTGATTGCAATCCCAGGAATAAATTCTCAACTTATCCCCCCCAAAAAATAACCAAGGACCATTGTGTGGCAGCTGATTAGCTCCGAAGCATTATGAACTGGTAAGGGCTGGACCCAATTATGCTAGCCAGATGGTCGAGTCTGTCAACAGACAACACCTTTCACTGACTAAGTCAGTATGCCTGTGTTGGTCTGTCATTCCAAAAACCGTTATGGTTAGGGATAGAAATAGGGATAAGGTTAGAGTCAGTGTTAGAGTTAGTTCTGCATTTAGTAAGTCTACAACAGGTTTTTGGCAGTTCCGCAGAATGGCAGCCCTTTGGAATGGCAAATCTAAATCAGTATGCCAGCAATCCTGATAATGGGGCCTACGACGATTGTGGATGTATGCATCAATGTTTATAGTTTAATTCTTACTATCTCACCACCACAGTGTGACCACATAGCAGAACGTTACTTTCTATGTTGAAAATAATTCGTATACTATAGCCTGTCAGGGTCACAAAAATTTGAAAAAAAAACACCCGATTACCGGCTGGCTGGTGACAGCAACAATGTCGGATCGTGCAAGTTTGCGAAGCAGCGACAGAGACCAGTTCCTGTAGTCTGAGATAACGTTGTCCAATCGCATCCGCCAGTAGACCACCTCCCGCACCTCCATCTGAAGAACACCACAAGCTGTGTGCTAGTTGTAATTTTTACAACCAAAACCGATTTCACTGCTAAATTCAAATCAAAGTCATCACCATAAAGCTGTACAATGACTAACTAGTTCAGCCAGATAGCCAGATATATCATTACAGAAAGACACTCATCTTCTTCACTACAGGAAGTAAACAACATAAAAAAACAGTAATAATTTGCAAGTTTAATAGCTGGTTAGTTGAAAATAGTAATTTGTGTAATTGTTATTGTACCAGCCCTAGAATCATTGCAATTTCATCCAAATTAAACATGTTTCCACTTCGGTCTAGACTTTCAGCTACAGTTAGTGGCATCAAGACAAGCCAAACTGCAACTAGAAATACGCTCCAAAAGTGTCACTACTTTCTGGCAAAATGAAATTAACTACAAACAGCTTAAATGCTGCTGACAGAGCTGTTAAAAAGGTCAATTTGTATAGCACATCGTCGCGAGCATGCGCACGCCTCTAATGCGCTTTCGTCACTAACCAGAGCCACCTGCTGCATGGCCACTGCGTACAGCCTGCAGACACAGGCTGGCGCAGCGGCCGACTAGGCAACCCCAGTCAGCTGTACCGAGGTCCCCACCTTCCGTAACCCATGTAAATGAGTTACTACTCATTTTACCATCCCACGGTAAGTACCATGTCAGTTATCTTACTCACTCACTTGCTTAGAAGCCTATCAATCCCACAGACAGTTATTAACAAACAAGAACTGATGAAATCCTGAAATTTATACCAGTATTAAAAATGATTGGACTCAGCAAACATCATAAATCACAATTCAAATGAACAATTATTGACATGTTTCATAAATAATAATAACATTAATAAGCGCTGCTATACCTCTGGATTCACAGCTGACTTGTCTGGTATTGGAGTGACAAACTGACACCCGACGGGCATTCGACCTTGTTTATCTGCAGCAGCAAAAACAGCAGAGAATATTGGCATAAAATTCAACCTAAATAGCAGCATTATCATATATTCTATACATAAAAAATTAGACAAAAAATATGCTAAATTTAAAAAGATGATTTTTACTGAAAACTATCCTGTTCAACCAGGCCCGTCGAGAGCCACAGCGGGGCCCGGGGAAACATTCTCATGGGGCCCCCAAACACTTTCACAAGGCCCATCTGGGGAACAAATTTTTGAATTTTTCTTTTCAAAATGGTACACTCTGGCATACTTTATATTTCTGGCCAACGGTGGGCCCCCCAAACGTTGTGGGGCCCAGGGTAGCTTACCCCCTACCCCATCCTCTCGATGGGCCTGCATTCAACACAGCTGCATTCATTAGTAAGGCACGCATACTACTATCAATATACAAGAGCCGTACGATAATTACAAAATGGCACCATTCAATCAATTCTTAAAATAAAAAAAAATTGAAATATACTTTTTGTAGCAAAATTCATTCTGAATACAAATTGTGAGTTTTATGAAGATGACATTACTGTGACGTCATTTATAAACATTAAATACAGCGACATTTGCACTAAAATTGCCCTGTTACGAACAGCGTGCCATCATTCTTTTTTGGGCAAAAAAACTTAATGCAAGTCAGATTTACCCTTCGATGCATCTAATGTATGACGACAAATGTTTTACAAAGTCAACAGTACAAGTTTGGTGTAAGAAAGTGCTAGGTGGGTGGGCAAAAATTTGCATCAGATACCAAGGTGCAATCAGTTGTTCGTCAGTGCCTCAGATAGCAGTCAGCATCATTCTTTGCATCGGGCATTCAAAACCTTGTTGATAGTCAGAACAAATGTTTAAACAAACTTGGACGATACGTTAAAAAATAAAACGCTAATGTTTAACGTTTAAAGAGGTGACATTTACTTATTAAGTTTGTTCGTTTCTTTTGCTACTATGCTGGTTGACACTTGTGAGTTATGATAGACTACTGGTGGAGAAGATAATACATAAATACACTGTGTTCTATTAACAGACGACGTCACAATAATGACATCAGCATCAAAAAAAAATTTCACATGTGTTAAGAATCAAATTCCCAACAAAATGTATATTTTGGATTTTTCCTATTTAAAAATTAATGGAATAATGACATTTTGTAAACTCATTTATCGAACAGCCATCATACAAAATATATAATTAAACAAATCAACCAACAAATAAATCAACAGACTTTAACCTGAGAGACAAGACTATACAGTGATGAAAAAGGGCAACAAAATGTACATAAAAGAATAACTGCTCAGAAGGCATAGCCAATCCATAAACAGAGCAAAGGAAGCCAATCGGTAAACAGAGCAAAAGATATGATTTTTAGTTTACTAACATATGAATTGAGAAATGAATGAAATTACACTGCATGTGCCATTCTCTCCAGATTAAGTTGTTGAGTCGAATCTTGTCTTTCCGGCCAACCTGAATTCCTTTAAAATTTTTCCATTTCGGAGACTTCAGCTTGCCACTACAAACACAATATCACAATTGCTGGTACGGCAGAAAATGTACTCGTACATTTGCAAACACTGTTGTTAAATTACGGTGCCATAATCATAGATGAGGACACTGGCAACCATGCATTGCCTAAGCACTCCGTCTTCTGAAGCCATGATGAGCTGCGCTAGTTTCACATTATACTTCCACATTCTACAATGCACATAAAATTATCCATATAATTCAGTTTCATGCTGCTGGTCTTAAGGTCTTTAGATTTCGGTCTCATTTACAATGCTAGTAATTTCAACTCATGCGAACTAAAAATAAAAATCACTTACTGGTAGGGACCAACCGAATTCACGGGAAAAAATGCACGATTTCACGGCAGAATTTTTAAAATGTGTCAAATTTCACGGGAAATTCACGGAAAGAGTTTTGCAAATTCACGGGCCCCACAGACGTTATTTCAAGGTGCTGCGCTATTGCAAACGAAGAAATTTCAGAACAACGAATATTTACTACACTAAGTCATGACTCAAGACAATCAATGTCAACTACTTAGTGCTGAAGTGCAACACGTAGCAAACAGCAACATCCGTACAAAAGCTGCTGATAAAACTCTGGAATTGTCATAAATTAAACTAAAAGCGTTAAAATTCACGAAAAATCACGGATTTCACGGAAATCGGCGTTTTTCACGGAAGAAGGCCAATTTCACAGAAAATGTCACGGCCGTGAAATCGTGAATTAAGTTGGTCCCTACTTACTGGCGATCAGCCATCAAGACATTTCAAAAGTAACAAAAACATTGTGAAAAAAAGTTTCTGCTGGAAAGAATCCAACACCGGTTTACGAGAATGATTCCGCATCTAAAAAAGTTACGGTACGATAAAAGAATTTGACAGTTGGGTTTGTGGACCTTGGAAAAGAGAAAAAACAGAGCTGATTTGTTGCAAGTTTTCAAGACGTACAAAAAAACTATCTTCAGCACAGTTCAGTGATTTCTTTACTCTCAGTATGTCAGTTACAACACGTGGACACACTGCCAAGATTGCAAAATGCAGATACCATCTGGACATTAGACGTTTCTTCTTCTCTTCAAGGGTGATTGATCGATGGAACCGTTTACAGCAGAGTGTCATAGACTCCAGCAGTGTGAATCAGGGATGTGCACAAGACCTTCTGAGCCGAGACCGAGACGTTCAAAATTTTGTCTGAGACGAGACCGAAACGAGATGTTTAAAATCAGAGATAAGACCGAGACGAGACGTTGCAGTTTCCAAGACGCTGGCCGAGACGTTTTCCGTGACGTATGGTGAAACACGTTAAAAATACATGAATTAATTAACTCGCATCATGGTAAGCACTTTCTATTTGTGATATTGTGGGTTTTTGCACTTTATTTTGACAATTATCACTGAATAATTAACGGCTTGCACCATAAAGAATTGCAACTGCAGTGCTGTAGATATGCGCCATTACGTTTATCGCAATATGCAAAAAACTGAAATTAGTAAACTACAGCTGATTCACCTATAGCCTTATACGTCGTTTACATTTGGCTGATAGTATTCATTCTGACATCATACACTTTATCTTCATTGAGACTAGGTCATTTTATGACAAAAAAAGACTGACATGACATAATTCTGCTTTATGATAAATCAGTAAATAAAAGAGTAGCTAAAAACACTGTAAACGAATAGGCCTATGTCTAAGCCACAATTGCTGTAACTGCAGCTACAGTATGCACGGCACCTGCACACAACGTCTCGACGAGATGCAATGGCCCAAAACCCGAGACGAGACCTACTGTACCGAGACCGAGACATTGCTCCGAGACAGAGACGAGACCGAGACAAGACGTTAGTACATCGAGACCGTCTCGAGACTGAGACGTCTCGACCAAGACCACATCCCTGGTGTAAATAGCTTCAAGAATGACCACACAAAAAAGTCCACAATGGGCTTGTTCACGGACTAACCAGTCCGCTTAGCTCTACGACCAAACCAGCTCCGCAGATTCGTCTACCGATCCAGGTGCGACCGCATCCAGTGGTAATGTTTTTTCAACGTCTGACCAGCCCTGGGGAGGTCAGGGCCGCTCCAAGTCGTTTTTTATTGTTTCTGGAACGAAAGTTTTGCATTTTTTAACCTTCCCGAAAAAGCCCGTGTCAATCTAAAAGCTTTCTGGGTCTGTTGCACAGAAACCTGCCATGGTGGAAGAAGGGCGTAGCGTCAGCCAATCAAACGCATTGCTTACAAACTACTGTTTTGCGCCAGATTATTGTATTTATATATAATTATTTACCAATTAACTTGGTCTTATGCATTTTACTGTAACAGATAATCGTACAGGTGTGTGCATTTATCGCCTTGTTAGCCGGCACTTTTGTTTACTGATAAAATAAATCTGCAGGGCACAAAGCATTTGTTTAGAACTTTATTTACACCATAGGCAATTCCAATTGTGGGTGTAGCGACATCTGTTTCTAGTCAACGGCGTTCTTTTTTGTGGTCAATCTGGAAAGGTGCAGGTCAAAACCACAACAAATTACTGCACCTTTCTGGAAAGCCAAAAAAACATAACCAGCATGTCAGCTGGTATGTCACAAATTATAATATACAATAAAATTATAAGAATAATCTTTATTCACAACAAAGTATAAAGAATAGAAAGGGGAAAAACGACTATCGAGAATCAGACCTATAAGCCAATGTCATGCATTCGAACAGCTTCGTCAGAGACGTGTCGATGGCTAAATGTGACGTCGTGCTTCTCAGGATCGAGGCGGGTTCGAAATCCGTCTCAAACAGCATGCCCCCTCCCGCGTCTTTGCCCCCAAGCGAACTGCCGCCGGGAATAACAATTTCAACATCGGAATCGTCATCTATTACATCTTCTCGGGAGGATTCTGCCGGCGACGAATCGTCGTGAACGTGACTTAGCATAAAATGACCGCTGTGTATCGTTCTGTCGTCTCTCCTTCGCAGGACCGTCTCGGCACCAAACGACTTGCTGACCACGTCCGGGCCGGCGTCCTCCGTGTCACTGCGTATGTTCGACATGGATTTGTTCGCCGGTAGAACGGTCGTACGAGGGACAGACGACAGTCGACTAATTCCCGTTCTGTTAGCACAAGGCCGAATCACTGATTCCATTACAAGTCCCCCAGCTGGTAGCGTCGCCATGTTGAGGTAAACAATTGATTTTAAGTCTATAAAACGAAGGAAAAGCACAGTTGCGAAATTATTGCATTAAATGCCTGCACAACTGCAACTACTGTCAAAAGTTTTACTTAGAAAATAGTTAGAAAAATTAATTGACATGCAATCCTTATTAAATTGTGCAAAATTACTGCATTCCGGTAGTTATTGCAATGCATGCTACAATTAGTATAGTAGTTATGTCCTGTGATTTCTAAATCTGTTGATAAGGGTCATTTCCTGTCCTTGACATTGTTTACGTTTGTTCACGGGAATTTTATGACCCTGTAAACTTGTCGATTGAAACTAAGTAGAAAGGATATAAGGTATAATCTGCTACGCTGTTAATCGACTGCATTAGATAGCATAATTTGTTTATGCTATTGGTTACGTGTGATATATTAGCGTTGATTGCAGCGTTCGAAGGCAGCGTTGATGTAGCGTCAATAGCAAATAGAAAGCGGAATTAACGCTATAGCGTTTAAACGCTATAGGGTTAATGCCGCTTTCTATTTGCTATTGACGCTACATCAACGCTGCCTTCGAACGCTGCAATCAACGCTAATATATCA
>Ga0056128_1006074_pt1 | contig 15232 bp, 5 predicted proteins | sample WorMetLIZISLAND2_FD_71113 | JGI IMG/M metagenome (GOLD analysis project Ga0056128, IMG submission 71113) | Marine gutless worms symbiont microbial communities from Max Planck institute for Marine Microbiology, Germany - Olavius geniculatus... ...
ATTTTACCGCAATTTTCTCGCGTAGCGTAAAAATGGTGGCAGATAGGTACATACATGCTGCTTATCATAACAAGCACTGGTGACAGACTTTTTGGATTTATCAACATCGATGACCTTGAATGACCTTGAACCCTAAAAATATTGATTTTTTGGCGATTTTTGGCTGCAAAAGAGTGAATTGCGACGAAATGGATGGAGATAGATTACGATTACCTGCGAAAAGGAACTGCTATGGGCTTTCGCGCGTCTCATGAGCTTTGCTCAAATTACTTGTTATGTAGATGTTTCTGTCACATGGCATAACTGTATACGTGTAGGCGGAGAAGCTAAAGGCTGCATTGATGCAGTACAAGCAGAGTCAGCACTCAGATGGTGCAGACAGGGAACTGGTGGAGGAATCTAATGGGTCTGCTGAACATACACCTAGTGCCAGTGCCACGAAGAAAGAAAGTGTTTCATCGAGTAAATATCAGAATCGATCTTCTGCTAAGTCAACCCCACAGATGAGCATGGCTCACACCGTGACTCCAGAGACAAGTGATGATAAGGTATCAGTAGACATTTTAGATATTGTTGTGTGATCTGTGCCACTCTTGATTCATTAACTTACGAGTGTTCATTCTATAGGCCTAGTGAATTATTGGTTTTACGTTAGTAACAATAACTTGCCAATTGCCATATCTGAATAAACAGCTAAATTGCCTCATTTATAGTGAACTTACTGTGACTTGTGTTTAGGGAATAGATGTTGAAATGCTCATGAGTGCATATCCCATTTGTTGTGCATTTCTGTTCCTGTTAACATTGCAAGCTGTTTCTAAGGCAAAATGATATGGTTGTACAACTTAGTTGTACCATATTCAGCCATTGTCTGCGGTTCCAGAGACATTTTTGTTACATTTTAAATTCAGTGCAATAGCAGAAGTGTGTCAGTTTTAGTTATCTAGAGGCTAGCTGTAATTACGATGTTATTGTCATTGAAGATGGTGATTTGTGTTGCAGCTGCTAAGAGTTATCAAAATGTGGCCAAGTTGTGGACAAAGAGTAGACTAAATGCACCTTTTTTGATTGACACAGTATGTTTGTAATGGAAGTGTTCCACTGATTTTTGGCAGACACCAGAAGTCAATGGGGATGTTGTGACAAAGGACGCAAGCATGTCTTCTGGTAGGAGTTTGCGTGGCTCATCTATAAGATCAACACCTCATCTTACTGCAGACCACATGATAACTCCAGAGTCAGATGATAAAAAGGTGCTACTAAACATTTGTCATATATTGTTGCTTATATTGCTGTGTCATTTAAATAACTTATTGTTTTATGTGAATTGTGAAATGGCAGATTGTACGTGCATTTGGCAGTTGAGTCTGAGAGTCAACAAAATTTGGCTAACTTGTGGACAAACAGTAGACTAACACACACAGTAACACACATTTTTTGAAAAAAAGACTAATATTTCTTTGCGTTTGTAGCATTGGAAGATTTGTGCTTTGCTGCTTTTCGGTAGCTGAGCCTGAGTCTCAGAATTTGGCTGAGTTATTGATAAACATTAGACGAAATTGCACTTTTTTGTAAAAAAGAGTAATGCTTACGTTTTATGCTTACAAAGAAATGTTGGTGTTTCACTGCTTTTCAGCAAACACCCGAAGTCAACGCAAGCATATCTTCAGGCAAAAGTTTGCGTGGCTCATCTGCAAGATTGGCGTCGCATCGTTCAGCAAACCAAACGATAACTCTAAAGTCAGATGACAAAAAGGTATCAGTGAAGTGTTTGTTTTGAAGGTCATAAATTTTATGATTTTGTTTATATTGCTGTGTCATGTAAGTAATATGTTGTTACTCATTGTACTGCATGATGGTGATTATTTTTATCATCAATGTTAAACCTGCCAGACTGTGTGGCTTTGTGCATTGTACCGGGCTCTCATTTGCTTGCAATCAGATCACATTGTGATATGAAGGGAGTCAATTTCTGAAAAGTTGTATTTTCTGTTTAAAAGTTGATCACATTATGATATGAGGCAGGCAATTTTGTATGTTTTTGTGTTTGAAATTAGAAAGAAGGACATTATGATTGTGGTATGTTTCTAGACTAACTGCATATGTTGCAAGTAATCTAATGTACGTTTTGCCAGGCAGGCTTGTTGACATTGTTGTGACGTGGCGTGGCACAGTTGGTAACGCGTTTTGGCTGAAACGAAGTTACTCTAGCCGGGCCCGCTTAGTACCGCGATGGATGACTGCCTGCGGGCAGGTAAACCATCTCGGTGCAAAGCCTGCCAGTTAGGTCGACTCAGCCTTCTACTCTCTGTGGGCTGGTAAAATGAGTAGTAACTCATTTGCATGGGTTACGGAAGGTGGGGACCTTGGTACAGCTGACTGGGGTTGCCTAGCTGGCCACTGCGCCAGCCTGTGTCTGCAGGCTGCACACGGGGCCGTGCGGCAGGCAGCTCTGGTTAGTGACGAAAGCGCATTAGAGGCGTGCACATGCTTGCGACGATGCGCTATACAAATTGACGACCTTTTTACCTTTAACAGTAGCGAGAAAGCCCAGCTAATGCAAAGGGGAATGCACAACAGCAGCATGTGCATGAAGGCCCACTGCGAACAAAATAAACATTGGACACCATGATTTTTGTTAACTCATTCACACGCGCTACAGGGGACAACTGGTCTTGCAAAACTGCTGTCATTTGAGCTGCCGAAAGTGCACATTTGAAATAGTACCTAAGTTTGATGCCACCATATAAATGATTCCTTGAACGCAGGGGGCTGAAATTTAAACCAATCAAAATCACGTTTAGGGCTGAAAACTTCATACGCAGGTTGTCCCCGGTCTTCTGGTCTATCTCTGTTCTCTAGTTTTTTAACACGTTTTGCTCTTAAAATGTGTGTTGCAGCACAAAATTGCCAAAATATTCATAAAACTCCTATTTTGGCATTCAAGGTCATCCAAGGCCATTGCTTTTGGTGCCAATTGTAAGCCAATGTATGACTTCCTATTAATAATAAATAATAACCTACACCCTGTCTCGTGCGGTTTCTGAGATGCAGTGATTTATTGGCTAAAAATTGCAACTTTTCCTTACGTCCTTCTCACTTAGCACCCTCACTCAGGGTGACCCATGTCGAAATTATGGAAAAGCTTTACAGATCCTGAAAACAGAATCTACCAGCCAGCCGACTGTGAAGATTTGGTGATCTTAGCTTCCACCATTTTTGACAGACAGACAGAATTGCGATAACTAAGATGTGCTACAGCCGTAGCTGCTGTTGCACGTAAAAGTGCTTTGTCAATGCGGTTGCCAAGCTGTTTGATTTATTTTTATTCATGTTAACTTATCAATAGCAGTAAAATGAATCATTGCAGTAATTGCTCATGATACACAAATTGTGAAGAACAAAATGTTGGCATGAATAGCACTGTTTGCGGTGGCTAACTAACTAATTGTGAATTTATTTCACGCGTGTATTTGAAGATCTGTTTTGTAGATCGATTCATCATGCAGAGCGGTAGCTCTTCCGTTGTCACCGGATGATGAAGTCATCATACAGAACTCAAGACCTTCCAAACGAAGCACGTTTGATTTGGAACAGCCGAAAGTCACTGTTTCAGCCAAGCTTCCTGCCAATGGAATAAAAACCAAAAGTTAGTTGTATTCATATATACGTAGTTAGTTTTATTTAGAAATAACCCAAGTTTTCTTTGCTGGATATATTGAAATCATTTGCAAATATTTTAAAGCGCCTCAGATTCAGTGAGTTTCTCGCTGACATTGTGCGCTTTATAAATTAAATTTACTTGCTTACATGCTGAGTTACAGTACAAGATAGCATCACCAGCCACCCATGTGATTTGATAACCACAATATGTGCAGTGCACTGCAGTCAAAAACATACCAGACCAGACCAATGCATTGTCATTATTAGGGCCCAAACTTTTCCGCGGGTAGCGGAATTTCGAGCCGAGCTGCAGAATTTGCCCTTTTCCGCGGAATTTTGATATTGCCTTGGAATTTTACAGAAGTTGGGAAATGACCGATGATTAATACGATCATCGGCTTTAAACTAACTATATCACGGAGAATAATCAAACTGAGCTGCCTAAAACTGCGTCTTTACTAATAATTACCATCGTATACGGCACACTCGTAAATTAACACTATGCGACTAATTGACAAATTGCACTTTTGAAAAGAAAAAAGGATTGATAATTTCCTTTGTATGTTGCTAGCATAACTGAGTGCCATGCCGGCATCCAAAAACGGAAGTTTTTAAAACAGAATAAAGCTTAGTTTACGCACAAACAGAAGGCTGCAGTAATCCGCAGAATTTATACAATTTTGCCACGTTCGGCTGCGGAATTTTGCGAACTGGCCCGCGTAATTTGGCAAAATTTACCGCCGAAAACTGTGGGCCCTAATGATCGTTATGTGAACTTTGCGAAGCGTTCAGCCATAGCGTCTCACCATTGCGATTTTTAACCAAAACAGTCCGTTTTCTGCCTTCTTCATAGCACTGATCGTCACCAGTATTTCCATGTCCCAGCAGATCTTATGAATCCAGGTGGTGGAAGGTTAGTCTCGAGCTCACTTCTAGTCGGGTTATGGCTATAAATGATCACACCTCACACGATAGTGTGAGTGTTGTAAGGACAGTCTTTTTTGCTGTTTTTTGAGGACTGATATTATCACATCGTCCTTACACACAGTTGTAAACTGGTTAAGTTTTTTTTTACATATATCCATGTTATAGTCACAGACATCCCTGCTCTAATCTTTTTTTTAAATCTGATGCTTACTAAGAACCAAGTTAGATTAATTGTCTAGTAGACTGAAATTAATTGGAAAATTGTTAATCGCTAAGGAGTAAGTAAATCATTTATTCTTTTCTATTGCTGGTGGCTGATGTTAATTGGCTGTTGTTCGGATTAACTTGGTGTCAACTGCTTAACTTTTACCAATTATTTTTTCTTATCTAGTAGATGATCACAAATGTTGATACTTAAACTGAACATATCAGTTTTTGTTTTCAAGTGGTATTTATTCTAAGTGAAAATGTTAAATATTAGTGTAAAGTGTTACACTGTTTTTTGACAAGAAAACGAAATCTTGTAATATCATCTGGTGTTGTGAGACTGGGTAGCATAGGCAATAAGACTGGCATCAGTTGATCACTATGAATGCAAAGGTTGGTTTGTGCGCATGGAAAAGTTTATTGAGTACTGGGCACTTAAACTCTTAATGCTGGGCGGTTTAGAAACTGCTGTGTAACAACTTGTCAGTGACACCAGTGATGTGAGATTCATGCAACGTGTGAAATGTAACACTTTAGTGCAAAACGAAATTATGAATATTGCCAGTTGAACAATAGTAGATAACGATGCTGAAATTGCTGCTGTTGCTGATATGACGCTGATGGTAGATGACAATGATGTCTTTGTTGCAGAGTGTATTGACTGGGCGGCAATACATGAGCGGGAATTTGCGAAGATGGATTCGCTGGACACGTACGTTAAGAAACGTGAGGAGCGACGACGACGCCTGAAGACGCCTGCAAAACGTGCCGCAGCGTTTGCAGCTAAACTGACTTCAGTACAGCAGCAGACACAGGCCGATACTGCCAAGGTATGAACATACTGCCGTCCTGCAGTTAGTGAGATTTTGCTTTTCATCCCATTGTGGGTATTAGGCCTATTGGTGGAAAATATTTGCAATGTATCAGTTCCATGGGTTATGGTCTTTTTTGTATGTAGCATTCTTGCAGTGTAATGGATAAGATTTGCTGATTTTGCTGGTGTAGGAGTACTAGAGCTAGTTAGTAACAATGATTACTAATGATTTTGTAGCGTCTCCTCAGACAGTTCAGAGTTACAGCACATGTAAACTGGCTGCTTGATCTGCATCATGTTGTGTTCTGAATTTAGTAAAATGTTATGCATATTAAGTACACTAGGCACACCTGATAAGCATATGTGGGTTACTGCAGGCAACACAGAAATCATTAGTGAAGCCAAAGCCAACCACATTTGCGCCATCTGTCCTATCCACGAAGCAGATCAACACTGACTTCTCGACACTTTACAGGACACCGTCGGCGAAGACTCCGTTCAAGTTCACCGTGCAACCGTCACGGAAGAGTGGCATTAGCAACAACGTGGCTGAGAATCTTTTCTCACCGGCAGCTAATGCTAGCAACAGATCACTGCTCTCTACATCCAGTGAGTGCACCGACTACATTACATTTATTGCTTTTTTAGTAATCTGCCAATTCCGTAGGTTTATGTCGGTTTTTCTTAATGTTCACCAAATGCTCCCGTCTTTAGTTGCTTTCTTTGGATAGTATATAAAGGTTATTTTCTAGATCTGTTACCTGCAATTACTGACACAAATGTTGTTTTTTATTTTTATCCGTTGAACTAAAGAGTGGATGGTTTGTTAAATGCTGAACTTCTTTAGGTGCTAGTTTATGCTAGCATAAGTGAAATTACTGAATATGTTGGTTTATGTCATTTACCCAGATTAATGGGTGATTTAATTTTGCACACTGCAGTGCACAGGTAAGTTGGTATAAAGTTATGCATCTTTGCCATAGGGTGACTGTCTGAAGAACTTCTAGCCATATCTCTAGCACGTAAGTGCAGTTTGATAATGAATGTCTTCTGGTAACAGGATTCGGACAGCCGATGACATACCTAAAAAACCACCCACAAATCCACCTTAAAGTTATATCAGTTTTAATTTTAATAAAATTTCACTATAATGAAATGTTTGATTATCGTGGCTGATTAAATTTTTATGTGGACAGCGTCTAGCAATGCTCACTCTTAATAACTTATAACCTACGAAAATCCATTAAGTTGGACCTTTTAAAATGCCAGTTTTAACCCCAAACCAAGTCAAACCAAGTGTGTGTTGGGCATTGTAAAAATGCATTTTTAAATCGTGATGATTGGTCAGTTGTCGTAAATATTATATACATTAATTCTGATGTGTTTTGTGCAGCTGTGTTTGCTAAGCGGCCGGTGTTTGATCTGAAGGCGAGTCTTGCTCGTCCCATGACCTGGACTCCGCACAAAGGCAAACTGAAGCCATTCACCACCGGCCGACCAGACGTAAAAGCCGTCAAACCCAAGACAAGGTTTGTTCTTTCGGTGTGTGTGCAAATTACATGTATAAGGTTGTTATCAAACACTGGCAGTATTAACCTCCTTAGCGGTATCCCTGAGATACCTCGGGACAGAGTTGTTGTATTAAAAACGGTAAGCCCGGGTTCTCTCGGGAACCGTCAACTTGCAGAGAAGTCGCTGTCATGCGGAGGGCGAGTGCAGCAGTTTATACATAGCGCTGCGGGTGCCACTGCTAATGACCGCTTTATCGCGTGTTAGACCCCGCCAGCATCCCATGGCGTAGTCACACATGTTGATGTCTGCTGTCTGTGGATGTCACAAAATGATTTCCCACGTTGTTTAGTCGCAGTCCTAGTTGCTATGTTGTGAGCATGTCGAATGCGAAACACAGATTAGAAAACTTAGGTTAGACGACGAGTCAGATGATGAAACTGTTTATTTTGAAAACAATGGTGCTGATGAGTCGGTGAACTTATCGTCAGTTGAACTGTCGTCACTCGATTGATGAACATAAAAGTGACTCTGACGCGAGACACTGAACGTGCAATTACAGTGACCCTTGCAAGTAGGCCTACTAAGAAAATATAAATGACAATAAATGCAATTTTAAAATACAAAAAATAGAATCAAAGGCTATGACAACACACGACAACATAAAAGCATAAAAGCGTAACTCGAAAGTTTTAAAACAGAGATGATCCAGCAGCATGTGGCAATTTATTTTGCTACGCTGAGCATCGGATGGCGCAGCGGTCTGTCAACACGCTCAGCGTGACGGCGTCTGTCTGCCAGTCACTAGAGATGTCATTAGCAAATATATCAATCAACATCAGTTGCAAACACAGCATGCTCTGGTCACTGTCAGCAATAGATTGAAGCCTGAAGTTATCTGGCCACTGTACAGTTTTCGAACAGAAATCCACTCTAGAATCATACCACCAAGGAGGTTAAACACATGCCGGTGCTGTTGTTTATCCACTCGGTACTGTGCTGTAGTGCTTTCCTGCGAAATAAAGATGTAGTACAAAGCTTGCTGTCATTTGTAAATTAATCTAACGTAAATGTTAACAATGTATCATCTTGCTGAAACTTATTAAGTATTATGTCACATATATTTGTATTATGTTTGATCGTTTTTTTTTAATTTATCTCCAGAGCAAGTTTACATTCTGTTGTAATTTCTATATGTGGAATATTAACAGTGGTGAGAATAACCAGTCTGTGCCTACATTGCAATATCTGGACACTTAATTATTATATATAAAAAAACTGCATACATACGGATTTTTGGGGGACTAAAATCTCCCGCTGTGATAGAATTTAGGCACAAAGTTGAAATTTTTGAACACCCATAATGCACTTGGTCTGAAATTTTCATGTCTGTCGGAACTGCTGAAAGTTTGAGTTAATCTGTCGGAAAATTGCGACTTTCTGCCTCTCCCATATTGTCAACCCACGACTCCACTGGATGGAATACTGATGACTGTTGACTGTAAATTATGACAATATGATGTGTTGTGGACATGCAGGGAGAACCGTCGCGAGCAAGCGAAAGCCGACCGCCAGGCACAGAGGCTAAATGCTGCAATGCAGAGAAGGCGGAACTGAGTGCTGTGAGATCTGGCGTCATTGTGTGATCTGACGGTGTAATGCATGTATTGTATATACGTATTCGTTCATTGTTATCCGTGAAAGTGTTAAAGGAAACAGTTAATATGGTAGTAATGTGAATTTTGCTATAACTGTTATTTCCTCATATGCTGTGTCTTGAGAGATGCATCACATTGCAACCCTAAGGCTGTTTTGTTGTCTTGATTTAATCTACGTTCTTATGCTACGCGAGTTATGAGAATCCACTGGATGTCACATTGTCTTTCTTTTATAATACCATGTCCAGTCTACCTCTGGTACACTGTGTCTCAAAAAAAGTGACCCAACTTTATCGCTTCTGACTTGGATAAGGATTACCAGATTTTTATCATTTTAGGTACGAATATTCCTGACAAAACTGGCCATCAGATAACCATTCAAGTTCCCACCTCACCATCGTCTGCTTCTGCACTACCTGCAAAAAACAGTTATGCAAAATATGCAGTAAAATGAACAGAATCGTAAAAAACCCAGATGTTATTAGTTGTAAACTGAGGAAGGATTATAAGGTTATTATTATTTATTGTCTGTTTTGTATTATAGTTTTGTGGCAAGTGATGTGAACTGTAAATTATTTTGTCTGTTTTTAACCGACTGTATATGATTCTGACTTCATTGTTCTTGCTGACATGTTGCCTATGCGGCCTGTTTCACATAAGCTCGTCTGAAAACAAAACAGCATAGAAATTGGTGTGAAAATTCTCCACTGCATGGGTATTTTTGTGCCATTTTTGGCTCATTTGGTCAAAGGTCAGGATTGGGATTGTACAGGCATTGATGGATAGCTGCTTAATATGTTGCCACAGGACTGGTTAGACATATTTTTCTACTTGTACAGTAACTGTGTATGCAGTGCCATTTATCTTGCTACATGCAGCTTAGTTGATTTAGATGAGTGCTGCCTCAGTGAACCAGTGTATGGGAAAAATGTCATCTGTGCTTTGACAGCTGTCTCAGAAAAACGTTATAAAATGTGATGCTGCTATAACTATTAAGTCGAAATTTGACCTGCCCTGCTGTGTTGAAACGTTCTGTGCACATATGAAGTAGTTGTGTGAGTTGTCTATTTGTTTTTTAGTCCATGAGCCGGACCAGATATTGGTACCACAATATGGCGCAAAACAGCATTTTAATCATCCATATCTGGGTCACTCCACCAATTTTTTTAGATTCTGGATGTAGTAATAGGGCCTATGTGAAAAATGAAGTATAGGAAAACGTATAAAACAATATATTTTCTGTATCCATATTTATTGCAACATAATAATTTATGAATTTCCCTGCATGATTCCTTCCTTGCAGAAAATTTTTTGCAGCAAGATTTAGACAGCGCAGTTTAAATTTTTTTCATTACTGTCACACGTGTTTGGGCAGCAAAAAATGAATGCTTTTGCAAGCAGAAACTAAATATAAAAATGATAAAAGACTAGATGTGTGACCATTTGATATTTTGCTGACTGAGTAAGATGTAAATTTAAAGGCAATCCATGTCTGTAGTGAATTGAAATTCACAAAAAGTAACACTTAAGTTATTTTATGATTTCATAATTCACTGTGCAAGTCACGTGGGGATACCTGGCTGTGTACAAGGCGTTCCAAGCTGTTAACCCGTGTCTCTGTTATCGTTGTAAGTACTAGTTTACTCAATTTTTATCCTGATTGTTGTGCAATATTTTGCTTTAATGATCGTGAGATATATGTGACAAGAATGAGAAATTGCTTTGAGTAATATGCAGAGAGAACATTTGAAAATTTTCGCATTACAGTTACATCTATTTGAGCAATGAAGAAAAATCTTTTTACAATCAAAATTTTAATAATTAGATAATAAATATCAAATCACATAAAGTAAACTTATGACCATGCGACAATTTAGTCACTGAGTACACGCACAGTGTGCAGTGCCCGCACGTGTGCAGCGAATTGAAATTCTCAATTACTTGATTTGCCGGTCTATCAGTCATTCGCTGTGTAATCAGGTGAGGCAAACTGACTGTACATGGTGCACCAAATTGTTAACCTGTAACTCTGCTGTCATTATAGGAACTAGTTTACTCGATTTGTATGTTAATTATTGCACATTAATTGTTTGAATGACTGTGACAGTAATGAGAATTAATGAGAATTACGTGACATGAATGAGCGAGTGACTGTAATGAGAAAACTGCATTAAACATGACCACGGCCAATGATAGTGAGTGAGGTTCGAAGCGCAAAACGTTTTTTCTCATTCATACATTAGGCCAAATTCAGCAGTTAAAGCGCTATGTTCGTGCTATTAAAACTAAACGTAACAGGCGGTGACAGCAATGAGACTAGAAAAACAAACTTCATAGTTTTAATGTTACATTTCGTAAATGGCGAAAAATTCAGCATTATTTACCACAATGTTTACCTTGAAAACTATTTCTAGTTCAACGGGAAATGATTTCAGCCATTTCGGCCTAGTTTATGGAAAACGTATTTCAGATTCGTAATCGAAATACAGGCGGCAATGAGGTGCTGTACCTGAGGGACAAAGTTGCTTAACGCGCTGCGCGTAGAATAGACCTGTGAGTCGGGTCAATCAAGTCGACTCAAGTCGACTTGGGCCTTCCAAGTCGGTCTGTTGCAAAGTCACCGTCGAAATTTTCTGGCGCCGTCGGTTTCATTACAAGTCGTTTTAAGTCGACTTGAGAAGTCGACTTGACCCAAAGACGTTAGAATATCTATGTTGAATATGAATTATAAGAAGTGCCAAAAATGTTTACATAATATAAACAACAACGTACTACAACGTACGTTTTTATCTTTCAGCGAAATAGTGCACACAGCTTGTAGCCTACGGCCGCACGATTGATATACAATGCTCACGCAGTTAACTAATCAAAATTGCAGCCGCCAAACATTAATTAATTTACATTGAAAATTGATGCAAAAAAGTTCAAATTATTCGAAAAAATGTCCAATATGTCCTCCATTGTTTTTCTACACTGACTATAACTTATGTTTGACATTTCAGTAAAATACATCAAAAATTACTATTAGACCTTCTGTCGATCTGTAGAAATTGTTGGTTTTTGGATATTTATGTTTTACAAGGTAAAGTAGCTATACAATAGGTGTGGTGTGCATGCCACTGAATAGCAATTTTACAGAGTCTACTGGTTTTTAAAAATGTGAAAATTGGTCAATATTTGGTGAAGATAATAGTCAAAGTGCAATAGCTTACATTTTTGGGCCACACTGTATGTTGGCTGGCCTACAAATTAGTAGAATAGGCTTCCGAGATAACGCCAGTTTTCCATTGAATTTCCTACCCCCTTTCATTCAAACTCCAAGTTGGAAATGTTTCCTTTATACTAGATGGTTGAAATTTTGTATGCTTAAGTTGAGCACATGGCTAATTAGTTACTCGTGTAAAAGTTTTTCCCCACGGCCTAAAGCTTAGCCACAATACATCCGGACGACAACCATGCCAATAGCTGGACCGTTACTTAAGTAGATATACGGTCAGTTAAAAACATAACGCACAGCTTTTAACAGTTTGTATGAACTTCCTTTAAAAATGACGATAACAAAACGTCCGCCGAAAAAAATAAAACACTCTATGAATAGCCTACAGTATACCTAAAGCGTTCACCCAAGTTTATCACAACTTCTGAACGTCGCAAGTTGTTTAAAGTCGACTCAAGTCGACATGCCGCTGTCAAGTCAAGTCAAGTCGAATCGGATGTGCTCAAGTCGACCGCTGTCGACTTGGGGTCATTTTAGCCTGAAGTCGGGTCAAGTTTCTGTACCTCAGCGACTCTCCGGTCTAAGAAGGAGACGAAGGAGAAGCAGCAGAAATCCAAGTTGACGATGCGGACACAGACGATGAGTAAACTGGACTAGTTACGAGATTGCTACGTACTTACTATAGGCCCAATATGCAGTTATCTACTCTTTAGACTGTTTAAGGTTTATGTGTAATTCAAATCTTTGATACTAGCAAAGGACTGTGGCGAACCTGTGTTGGTACTAACATTTTAACCATATAAATGACGACTATGGTCTCCGATACTGTAACTTACAGGGTATACTCAAGAGCTGTATATTCAAGAACTAATAGCTATAACTAAGCTACTACTTTGGAAAGACTATCATAGCAAAATGTTACCTATAGATATAGGCCGTTTCAAAAATCATTACTAGAATTTGTACCCTTTTATGGTACTGATAACCCAAAATCAAGTCTTGGCCTATGGACTAATACAATGTGAACAAAATCACATCATAACAAAAATGCACTATTACAAAAATAACAACCGAACATTCAAACTTTGCAAGTAATTTGGCAACACATTTTACGTTAGGTGGTATTTATTCAAACTTTCTCCACAGTTAATCACTGGATGCAACAACAAACAACTACTATAATTAACATACATTTGCCAGTTATCATAAAAACAAAAAATGTCACCAATTTATGGCCAAAAATGCAATTTACTGATCAAATCAACAACAAAAATGAGTCGCGTGTTACAGTAGTAAAAATAAGTCATACCACCAAATACAACAGATCAGAAAATTGCTAATCCTATGACAAACAGATCAGGTCGTTCTCGAAAAGCCCATAGCTTCGTTATATCGAGTTTACAGCATATCTTGAAAAGGTCTTATTATAATGAACGATGTTACTCTTAAAGGAATGGAGTAAAACACATTTAATCCTGAAAAATAAGAACTCAAGGCTGACTCGTCCACTTCTGGACTCAAGTGCTATGTGACAGTTACATGAATACACAAAACATAAACAAAATATGCAATAATTTCCCCATAAATGAAAAAAACAAAAAAATGACAGGATATTTTTTTACATAACTTCCAAATGATGAGTATGAGCCAAGTGGTCAAAATCTAAAAAAAAGACTTGGATCCAATGCTCTTATGGCGAAGAAATGAACCAAGCAACTACGTATTCTGATTTAATCAGAAATGCAGCCAGTAAGTTCTGTCAAATTGTCACATGTTATTATGGCTCGACCTAATTCTTGCTGAAGAAAATGCACATTACAGGCATTTTTGAGGGAAAATGTCAATTAAACGTAAGGTTAAAATGGCTGGGATTTTCCTTGCCATGCACGTCTAAAGTGAAATGTCAACAATAGGATCCATGCATATTGTGAAGCAGATTTAGCAGCAGTTTATAGCCAATTAAGCAAAAAGTCAATCAGCTGAATACAGTCAGCAAATGTTCTGCGTGAATCCCCCAAAAATGTGCACTAAACATCCAGTAATGACTAAAAGTTCAGAAAACGATACAAAAATCCTTGGATTTCACGGACATATCCAATTACATGGAAACCTGCCGATTACACGGATCGTTGTCACATCTGTGTAATCATGAATTAGGTTGAGCATTACATGTTATTATACATCAATTAATAGACAGCTGAAATAATGACTGTAAAAACCAACAAAAACATAAGAAATCAAAATACATAATAAAAGTTCACTTCATACAGAATGAAGATTGACTGGACTGAGAGATCAGACAAATGACATGAATCTGCACTGAAATGTCAATTCGCAGTCCGCACAGCAAGCCACTTTCATGCACCCTACTCCTGTTTTTTTCTCGTTTAACCAATCGTTTTATGTGCACCAAAACCTGGACCGGGTAATCAAAGGCCCAGTAAACATGTAGACTTTGGGACTGGGTTTTAGCTGACTACTTAAGTAATGGTCAAGCTATTGGCATGGTTGTCGGCCATCTGTATGTCTGTAACAGATGCATTGTGGCTAAGCTTTAGGGCGTAAGGAAAAACTTTTTACGGGAGTTAAACTTGGGCATGCAAAATTTCAGCCATCTAGTGCAAGGGGAACATTTTCAAATTGGGGGATAAATTGAGGAGGGTAGGAAAAATCTGTTTTTCAACGGAAAACTGGCCATATCTCAGAAACGGCGAAAGATGGAACCAAGGTTACTATTAACCTCTAATAGGAAGTGTCAAACGCCCTTTCAGATGAAATGAAAATCATCGACCTTGGATGACTTTAAAGGTGACTGGCAACTAGTACGGTCAGCTATCCTAGCAATAGCTGGGTTTCTTGTTTTACCACACATTCCTAACATGAGCCCGGTGCAGTATTTAAACATATATAACTAAATACACTGATGCAATTTTAAGCAGTATGTTAAAGTCAGCAGTATATTAAAATGGGGCAAAATACCAGCAATTGCATTCAGTCAGAAATTTCTAATAAAATAAAAACAATCAATGTGTAATAGGCTGAGTTTCAAAAATACACTGTGTCTCAAAAAAACCGGACCCCTGCTACCTTTTGCATTAACTCCAACAGTTCTGGTTAAATAGCAATAGATTTTGACAAAAATAATCGTTAGAGAATCAGCACTTAATAGCATGTGTTACTTTGCGAGAAATTTTAAGAACAGAGTACCAGCTGAGGTTTTCCTGTGGCACCAACAGT
>Ga0056128_1006077_pt1 | contig 15227 bp, 11 predicted proteins | sample WorMetLIZISLAND2_FD_71113 | JGI IMG/M metagenome (GOLD analysis project Ga0056128, IMG submission 71113) | Marine gutless worms symbiont microbial communities from Max Planck institute for Marine Microbiology, Germany - Olavius geniculatus... ...
TGAGATTGGAATGAAAGAATGATGATGAAATGAGAGATACTGAGAGCAAAAATAGTATTGAATATAAAACTGACAAAATTCAAAAAATGACTAAAGAAAAGACAACTAAAATAAAAAACTGAAAAGGTAAGAAATAAAGAATTTAATGTAATGAAAAACTAAAACTCCGAAAAAACTGAAAAAAAAAACTGAAAAAAGTAAACATAAAAACCGTGAGCGGGTCCAAAAAGCCATAGCTGCCAGTTTACGCAGATCGGTGGCTCCGATTAATTGGCTTGGTCCAAAAATCAGCGGCCACCCAGTGTTCATGCTACATTTATCAAATAAACCAGCTAAACTCTCACAGCGGCAGTAAATCATTGCATAGGTGCAGCAGAGAGACAGATAATTACATTCTCAGCAGACTATAAACAATGAAAATCATATCATCCTATATCAAACCTTACGAATTGAAACAACTTTTTAAAAATTCACAACTACAGATTTAACTAAGTAATCTAGAAACTTTTTGGACATGCTTTACGGACATAACTGCAATATTTTGTGCAATAAGGGATTGTACAAAATTAACTGGAAAACAAGCACACTGAAATCTGAGTGAAGTCAATTCCTACTACTCCCATGAAATACACAATTCACGATCAGTCAATTAGTGGCACATGAAACAAACCGATTCTGTGATGCCATGCGATTCGTCGACGAGTGAAAACACGTAGAGCGGCACAAGGAGTCTATTCAGCAAATGTTCAGTGAGCACATCGTTCAAAGCCGATATGTCCAGAGACAAAATGTCATTGAGGTAATGCATGTGATCCAAATGCTCCGCTACCAGATCATCCAGACGACCTCGACTGTTGTGACTTCACAAACACACATTCGACTGTATAAAAATAAATAAATATAACATGTACAACGTTAGTGAAATGCAACGTACATAGCAAATACACAAAAATAATAATAAAAACTGATAAAAATTTTGTAATAACTGTCTTGTGAAAAAAAATGCACAAAAACATCAATACTGCAGCATTCAATGCATTAATTGTAACAGATAACGATCTTGCCCTATACAATAAAATAGCTTATGTGAGGTATAGCCATATAAAAAATATCATCCAGACACTCCCATTATTACAAAATATGCAGATTTCTCGAAAGTCTTAAAGAAAAAAACTGCTTGCTAGTACAGCAAATTTACCAAAAATCAATCTTTGTAAGAGGTGCTAAGCCAGATGAAATGGACAATACTGAATGGCAGCATTTAGCAATAAAAAATATGCCTAAACAGCACAAAAAAGCCTGAAAATGCATCCTAAAATATGCTGAAAAACAGAAAGAAATGTATGAGTTACATTGAGATACTAATAATTTAAGCTACTGACAAGCATTGATTACTGTGAGATAACTCAAACTAGCATCCAGATACAATGACACACAACGAAGTTAGTTAACCAAACTAGAAGTCCACACGAGGACAGAAACTAAACCCCATCTGAAAAATAAAAGATCGATTTTGGTCAATCCAAGACTACAAGGCTTAGGGTCGACGCAAAAACAACAAGCCGTCGACACAGTCACCAAACAGCACTGTTCCAGACAACAAAAAGTCTCACATTTTACCGCGACATTACCATCGACGAAGTTGATGAAGACGTCCAGCCCCAGAACTCTGGAGTTTACAGGCACACAGAGCTGGAGGTAGGCCAAGGATAGGGACATCTGGCGACAAGTCATCAATACGGCAACGCTCTGACAGGAGTTTGCCAAGAAGAAGAAAAGATTACCATCCCCAGTGCTCTCCATCGCCACAATGACCCCATGAGACATGACCATATCCCTGCAGTATTACCGTGAAACTGGTCCCCGCTACCATCGTTTCCCTGAGGTTACCATGATACTTGGTGGTGTAGCATAGTGGTTAGAACGTCGGTCCTGCCGGCAAACTTTCCCTATCCTGCACTAGACTGATGGATGGCCGTGTAATCACTTTGTGGGTAAAGCGTCTGCTATCAGTCATCCAACAAGGCCAACTCAACCTGCCATCCCTCCGGGGTCGTTTAAATGAGTAGTAACCCATTATATGGGTTACGGAAGGTGGGACCTTGGTACAGCTGACTGGGGCTGCATGGCCTGGCCACTGCGCTAGCCTGTGTCTGCAGGCTGCACGCGGTGGCTGGGCGGCTGGCAGCTCTGGTCAGTGACGAAAGTGCATTAGAGGCATGTATACATGATGATGCGCTACACAAATTGACGATCTTTACCTTTACCTTTTACCTTTACTCCCATCATCCCCATTACTACGCAGATCTTAGAGATCAGATGCGAGAAAGCCAATAGCAACACAGACTCTCACATACTCGGTATCATGCTGAACGCAGTTGTTGAGTTCAAGCACGTGTCCGCCGATGAACCAGACGAGATTGCTAAAATACGGTGCCGCGGTCTTGTCTCTGATGTAGCGTAGCATGCTCCGTTCATCCACTACAACAAACGAACATTCCATCCTCACCAGCTCTTCGATACACCATCACTATCTCGGTACAATAAACGAAAATCGTTCAACAAATAAGTTTACAAAATGGTGCCATTCCATCCATTCCTAAAATGAGAAAAATCCGAAACATACGTTTTGTAGGGAATTTCATTCAAAGTGCCACCTGTGAGTTTCATTACGATGACGTCACTGTGACGTCATTTATAAACATTAAATACGGCAACGTTCGCGCTGAAATTGTCCCATAACAAAGAGCGTCCGTATTTGTCATTTTATGGGCAAAAAGACTGAACGCAAATAAAATTCACTCTGCTATGCATCCAGTGTGTGGTGACAAGTGTTTTACGAAGCCAACAGTACAAGTCTGGTCACTGGTGTAAGAAAATGGTACGTGGGCAAAAAATTTAGATACAGATACCGAGGTGCAATCAGTCATTCGTCAGTAGCTCGGAGAGCAGCCAGCAGTGTTTTTTGCATCAAGCATTCAGAAACTTGTTGACAGATAGAACAAATGTTTAAACAAACTTGGACAATATCTTAAAAAATGAAACAATAATGTTTAACATTAAAAGAGGTAACACTAACTTAAAAAGTTTAATCGTGTTCCGCTCCTATGCTGGTTGTCACTTGTGAGTTATGCTAGATTACTGGTAGAGAAAATAATACACAAACAGACTGTGTTCTATTAACAGATGATGTCACAATAGTGGCATCAGCAACCAAAAAAATGTCAGGTACGTTCAAAATTAAATTTCCAACAAAACGTATATTTTGGATTTTTAATATTTTAAAAATTAATGGAATGGTGCCATTTTGTCAACTCATTTATCGAATGATCCTCGTATTACGACCAGTACAACAATGAAAGGCAGACTAGCATCATCCATGCTGCTGAAAATATGAAGCAGTTAAACTGATAAGCAGAAAATAACAAACATATATTCTATCACCTTTGCTCCAACATAAAGTAAAGTACAAAGCCCATATTTTGGCATTGTATCAGCACACCCGCAGACAGACACTACTTCACACACAGCTAGACCACAGATAAGGGGCTAGACATCACAATGTGTGTGCCTGTTTATGCCTCAGCTGGTGCTAGTACTCACTGGACATCCCCACAAAGGGATGGCCAGGTTGAGTTGACCTGGATGACTGGTAAGACAGTGAGATGGTTCACCAATCTGTTGACAGTCACCCATGTAAGTACTAACTGGGCCGAGAGTAGAATAACTTCACTGATCGAGAATCGAGAACAAAGACCACAAAATGGTCAATCATCATGATGCAGGCAACATCATAAAAAACGCCACATAAATGACTACAGTTTTGCCCAACTCACCTCAATATTGCTGCTACACTATCTTGTGAAATGCACAAGTCGTATTTACAAAATGCATTGGCTCAGTTGCAGCTTTAATATTGTGTTTACTGCAGACGATAAACATCATTAAAAGCATACAGCAGATAAAAAGTTTCAGTTCATAATGGTGTCTTTACAAATTTCCGTAGAATAATTAGATGCAAAAAGAACTTCACTACTTGCTTTCAACACTGACAAATACGGGACTGCAGAAAGAGTTCCAGGCAGTAGGCGACCAACAGGATCTTAAAGTGGATACAAATAATGTTAAATACTTAGCCAATTTTCAATGATTCTGTGGTCTGACAATGAATTTCTGAGCCAACTGCAAATTGCAGACAGATGCATATGTATAACTGCCTATGGTATACAATGAACTTCTAAGACAAAGTGTTTCCAAAAGTTAACTGCCATAAACATGCACACAAACATTAAATATCAATGCATGCGTAAGAAAAAGGTAACATTATTATATTATCATGATATAAGTGACCACAACTAATGTCACTGTCAACATCAATGTCACTGTTATGGCTACAACCAGTCAAATAGCAATGCTACGAAACACTTATGTCTTTGGCTAAAGATCTGCCAATTCACATAAAGAAATTCCCAAAATTTGCCTACAAATCACAAATCTAAGATTTCAGCTTAAACTAGCATTCTAATACCTATCAACTTTCTACAGGTAAAAAAAACACTACAATGAAAAAATCTTACTATAATGCTCAGAATGTTTGCCTGTCTAAATATCTGTCATGCCTTCGGTGTTGCACGGTCGCCAAACATGGCACTCGAGTCCTCGGGCCTTAGGTATATGCACCCCCACCTTGTCCCCACCTAACCCAACAGGCAGCCTGAGGGGGGAGGAGGCTGAGTTGCCAGGTAATGGAGTAGAACCACCCATATGACGGGAACTTTACTACTACCACTAATTAATCAATATTTATCAGCAAGTTGTCTTAGCAAATTCGATGCAAAGCGGCATATCTATACAGTACTATACACAGATTTCTTTTCCGAGACTGATGCTAGAAAGTTAGTTGCAAGATAACATACCAACAGGCTGTCCCTGCTTGTTTAGCACAGCGGTTAGCCGACAAGCTGTTAGTTTGACACATGCAGAAAATCTCTCAGACTTGTAACATTTAGTAGTTAATGGTGAAATACAAAGACAGTCATAAATTATTATAAAACTGCCTCTAACTAGAATATCTAAAAAAACAATTATGCCAAACCATGCTTATAGATTTTGAGTTTCCAAATTAATTTAAAAAACTTAATTTTGCCAATATCTGCAAAACCAAAAAAAATAATAACTAATGTTAATGCAAAAAAGTGCTATCGGTATGCCATAAAATATCTCAGCAAAGTCAAAAAGTGGCATTTTTATCATGGAAAATGAGTTAAAATATTAATAATATTAGATGCAATGCTAAAATTATTAATATTGCATGCAATACCAAAAAATGTGATATGCATAACTGCAATAATAAACTACACAGTGTCTGGTAAAAAAGTAAACCCATAGATATTGTACAATAAATATGTCAAATCTGAATAAATCTAAATATAGTTTTGTACACTTAATCCGCAATAAGTTGCTAAACTGACCACCAAATTTTGTTAAAAAATATTGTTTTTAGTAGAGTTATTAATTGCTGAATATTGATAACAAAATATCACCGTTACCAATATGGTGTTACACAAGTAAACCCCTTTACATTTTTGTAACTCCGATAAATAAATACGACTTTGGCAAAATTTTGCATTAACAATGCGTTATCTATTGGCAGTCAAAGTGCCAAATTTCAGTAAAAATTACTAATGGAAACAATAGTTACACTGTTACAGTGACTTTTGTGAGGTCACTCCAAAACATGAAGTGTCCAGTATTAAGCAACCATCTGATTAATCCTAACAATGTCACTGTCTAGGGATTGCTCGGAAATTCTGCAACAAACTTTTTAGCACCATACGCTTTCTGTTGTCTCAACAGTTTATTAAGACATGGTCCACTAACAAATAAAATTTTTGAACGAAATTCGGTGATCGATTGAACAATTAATTGGGGATTAAGTGTATCAAATTTTATTCAAATTCGTTCAAATTTGAAATTTCTATTTACAATGTTTAGGCGTTTACTTCTTTCACCAGACGCAGTGTAGTTCTGGTAAGGCATCAATTATTTGCATCATAGCACAGAGCATAAACTAACTAATTCAATGTGAAACGTGATGTCCTGACGACTTATCATTAAATTCATGCAACAAGCATTAAAAAACCATTTACATGCCCAACATGATGCAGAACTGGCAAATAAAAAACAAAGTTTTCTACAGGGTGGTCCTTAAAAACGTGCCACTTTAATTTTGTCCATATCTTCGCCAGTTATGGACCGATTTTCAAAATTTTATCACAGGCACACTCTGCGGACAATTTGCAAAAATGCAGACATTATATATCCCACCACACCATAAATGCATCTCTACACTATCTTGCAAAATATAAATGAAATATGAATATATAACGATAACAGCAAACGAAAATTTTGATAAGTAAACAAAAAAAACACTTCAGACCCAACATTGCAGTTAATGTTCTGTATGACACTAAACTGTGTGGGTCTAACACAGTTTAGTGTTATACAGACCATTCACTGCATTGTTAGTCTGACAGGTTTTTTCCATTTACCTAAATGTTCGTTATTATTGTTAATTCTTTGCTCACATTTATGTTTCACAAGGACACAAAAGACACAATTATGATGTGGTGGAATATACAATAACCTCATTAGTGAAAACTGTCCGCAGAGTGTGCCGGTGGAAGAATTTTGAAAATCAGTCAATAACTGGCAAAGATATGGGCAAAAGTAAAGCGCCACGTTTTTTATGGACCACGGTGTATTTTGCATTCTGTTTGTATACTCATACAGGAAAAATTAACAACTTTGTTCGTCACCCGATTATTAGAAAATTAACTGGAATAAATAATAAGTTCAAAGTTAGACTATACATATAAGCTTTGAGGGCATAGATACCGAAATCCAATTATGTGGAATCCAGCTCATAGAAATAAAAAAACACAACGACCACACATAAAACAAAAATAAACCACCTGTTAAAAATAAAATACACAGCCACGTAGAAAAAAGTAATTACTTACAGAATGCATCCCACTACAATTAATACGTACTAAATACACATTTATAAACATATCTCACCGCGATAGACATTGAGCGTGATGGTTCGAACAGCAATGCGAACCATACTCTCCGAGTGATTGAAAAACTTTATTGCCTCGGTGTACAGCGCAAAGTCGTTTGTGTGCTGTACGACATGAAAACACCACACAACAGTGAGCTACAAAAACTTAATAACTCTGCATCAACAACGAATAAGTGAAAAAGCGACTAGACTCAGATGGTTCCCTGTCAAAACTAGCCCACTACACAAAGCCTAACCCTAACCCTAACCCTTACCCGAAACCTATCCTTATTACTAATCCATAATCCCTAACCCTAACCCTATACTAATCCTTAGCCCTATCCTGAACCCTAATTCCTAACACTAACCGTATCCTTAACCTTATTTCCTAAACCTAAGCCTATATCACTGTGTCTAGGTTTTGTCAGGTCACTGACTCAGTTTAAGCTGTGGAGTTACAGCATTAAAACTACCATACATCTTACGGTACATAAGAAACTATACTTCAACTGCACTGCACCAAAAGCACCTCTGAGCAGGGAATTTAACACGATAGCTATAAAACAACTGCAAATAAATCTGGCCTTCACAAATTCATATATATTTTTTTTTTAAATTTTCCCTTGTATTAATTTTCTATTTGGTTTTTGTCTAACAATGGTAGCTAAAAACAAACAACAACTGCAACTGATAATCCATACATAGATGACAAAAAATAATCAGTGTCACATAATTCTGATCAATTTTTAGGTAAAAAAACAAAAAGCATCACTACTGAAAAACCGAAAGGTTTTTCTAAAACTCTTAACAGCGTACCAATTTCATTAACACAAAATTAGTATAGTACACATCATCTTTATTTAACAAACAATAAGAAACTCAGCCTTCAATCCCTCCAGGGTAGGAAAATCGAGTACCGACATGCTTAGCTATTTAAGTTAAAGTGGGGCACATTCACCTGTGCTGGATGGCAGGTAACACTGTGTGATCCCATATGGCAGGTGATGCTCCGTAGCTCTGCGATCAGTTTTCCACACCCTTTAATCCCTAAAACTTTTAACTTTCTCTTAACAAAAAAGTAAAGAAAACCTCATTGTAGAAAAAGTGAATCGTATGTTTGTTCAACTTCAAAGATAATGTCTTCAGAAACGATATATAATACGCCATGACCTGCCAACAGAGTCACAATATATTTAACTAAACTCCCTTGTAAAACTTCATCTATCAATATTGTTATCAATACACAATGAATGCAAACATCTTTACTTTAAATAAAATTCAGTTAGCAAGTAAAACTAAACAAAATGCAGCAGAAGAGAGAAGAAATTATTCACTATTATTATCACATATGTTATATCTACAAAAATGTAAAATAAGAAGTATTCAGCCGAGTAACATTAGCTGTACTACATTCTCACCAACAGCTATTTGTAACTTGAAACTTGAAAAAAATCTGCACAAGGCTGAATAAATTTTCCTACAACATTCATTAAATAGAAGAAAAATAAATCAAAGTGACGTTAAATCATACGTAAAGAAACAGAATATCAAGAACAGACATACCTCTTCATCAGAAAAATCAAACTTGTGAACGATAATAGAGTTTATGTGATTGTTCGACAACAAGTAATCTAAAATGGATAAAATAAGAAATATTGTTATCAACAACATGCATTGCTAATATCAAATTATCATAAGAAATATGAATGGTAACAATTAAAATTTTCTAATAATTAACCAAAATTATGGATAATTATAGTATTAATTCCAGTTAAAAGCTAATAGTGGTATCTGCCAAAAAAATTCATTTTCTTACATAGCAAATTTTACAGTTACTCAGACAAAATTACTGATTTTTTCTTTAAGCTTGTAAAGAGACTAAAATGCTAAATTTTCTGAAAATCAGATAGTTGAAATGACTTCAAATGTGTCATAATGTCACTGCGCCTACTTTATAATGTTTCACTAACAAATTTTAACCATAAAAAATAATTAACATTTTGAATGATTAACTGTGTGACTGATCATTAATCTAACAAAGTCTGTAATAAAAAAATACAAACATAGTTGAAAACACTTACAAACTGAAGTTTCATTGCTGATATTTTCAAACAAAATGTTCAGAGTTTGCAGCAACTGAACGCATATTTGTCGACCGTTCTTTTGCCGCATAAACCGCAGAAAGAACACCAGCATATTTTTCTCCAGAAAGAAGCTCAACAATTCAAAACATACACCTCATACTATTACACCTTTTGCCATATCAATAATCAACAATTCTCTATATGAATAACCAATTATATATTTCAGCAAAATTGTATCAATGTCAAATAACTAGAGCTGAAAAAGTGTTAAATTTTTGAACATGTTAATACATTGTATTAATTTTTCAACGTATGCATTAACGTGTTAATAACGCATCATTAATATTGCAGATATTATAAGCGGAGGACAATGAGAGGTAAGTGGAATGAAGCCCACAAAGTCGTGCCTGTGTCACAAAAACATGACAGTAGTGATGAAATGGCAACAAAACAATTTTTAATTACTGGAATGTTATTCGATCATTAAATAAACATGCCGGTAGTTTATTTGAATATTGGAACTCCTGCTTCACAGAAATAAGTAAATTTATGTATGTGCATTAATTTTTAAAGAGTGTTAATTTTTTAAATGCACATTAATTCTTTTATGTGTAATGCATTAAGTTAACGCATTAATTCGACAGCTCTATAAATAACACACTATAATTACTAAGCTAGAGTGAAGCTGGTAAAAAGTAAGGCATGACAAAGAAGCGCAGTTCCCCAAAAAATCTTTGCTTAGAAACTATCAAAAACTACTGTAAACGTTTTCAATAGCTTTCGGTATTTAGTTCCACCCTATGACACACATAAGCATGGAATATACTTACTCAAATACAGAGCCATCATTCTGGTCACCCCAAATAAGGATCTCCGAAATTGAACGAAGTGTTTCCACAAGCAAACTATGATTTTGCTCCGTAACGGTCTGGTTCTTCCCCAATACACCATACAGATACCTGAAAACAGATGAACATGCACTAATTGTCAAAATGTAACCAATTTTGCCAAACACAAGGTCGGATGCATACCGCCGATAAGCGTACTTCAACCCTAACCCACAGTTTCTGGCATAATCTACTTCTATTTCGTACGCACTACTGCTTCTGCGCAGGCAGCAGCGTGCATGGCAATGCCGTTGTCACAACAATCCACCGCTGCAACCAAACTTCGCTTAATTTTCACCAATTCCCTATATTCGTTTAGGTCCGGGTTGTTACCGCTTTAAAACCCTAAAACCCTTATCTTTCATTTGCCACCATTTGCGGGTCTCTGCATACTTTCTAGCTGTAAATATCATCCGTCGTAGCAGTATGACATTACGGTAATACGGAAGGTACATTGTGCAAATAGATACTCGTACTTCTCCATCAAAATACTCCCACAGAAACTCTACCCACAATTCCGTACAGGTTACCGCATGAAAGCTTGTTGTTATTTTTCCAAGCAGTATTTGTGGAGATAATTAAAAATGAAACCCTAACTCTTCATTTAAATGGCTGCTCTCTGTGGCAATTCTCCTATCTTTACTATGGGAATTTCGCTTTCCATATGAGTTGAGGCTCACATACCTAAAAGGTTGTGGGAAAAGAAGTAGGCCACAAAATTACGAGGTGCATTCTGGGAACGGTCTGGGAACGGTCAGAAACCGTATAAATAGCAGTGCACGTCCATAAACCGCAGTCTCCGCTTAGACTCACTAAGAGAGTACAACTCCCATCTCCGCCACCACAGGATATCTCCGCTGGAAAGTGGTAACCAAAACCAATAGTGGTAATCAAAACTAAAGCGGTAACCAAAACAAATAAGCGGCAACCATATCAATCCAACTCTGCAGCATTACTTCCAGTACCAAAACTCACCGCGAAGACCAAACCAACCAGAATCTGACCAAGATAGAAGACCGAAGTGGGATCCGCCCATAGGACAGTGAACCACAACATAAGACCAACACAACACCAAATTAGACATCCACTACTTACGTCTGATACCAGCATGTCCGCGATCGTCAGAATACAGGTAGATGGTGGCACAGTGGGTGGAGGTGGGAAACTGTGCCGTGGAGCACTGAAGTAAGTAAGTCCGACTATCGTCTATAAGGGATCGCCGAAGAATAAGGAGACGATTCGTCAAGGACTTCATTCTCCGCCAATACAGCAGATCTCCACCAACATCAGCAAAGACCTACTACATTGTCTTCTCCGCGACGATTTACCGGACTACTGCTATTAAGAGGCTAGGCTTAAGCAGACTGGGGGACGTTACCGCGGATGGCCGATATAAGTACGGTTTAAACGTTACATCGTTTGCCGCCAGTCATAAAGTCCGTGGTAACTGATAAAAAAATTATTAGTTAATTTCTAGGGACCGAGAGACTTTCCGCCTCTGCATTTTCGGATATCGCTAACACCAGAAGATACTAGTTAATGCAAGGTGTTATCGGCCGTGAAAATTCACGGAAAATAAGTAGTCGAATTTCGCTATCTGCCGTGAAATTTCACGAAAGCTAGCATGAAATGGTTATCTGCTGTGAAAATTTATGGAAAATAAATAGGCCTATCATTAAACCTATCTGCTGCGAATACGCATCAGAACAAAGTACAGTAAAATAACTGCCAGTGTTATTTAGCACAGTATTATCAGATGATGCAAGCAAATATAGCAAGTCAGCAACTTCTGTAGCCTGTAGGCTTAGCCTATGTAATTGATCACATCACTGGTAGGCCTAAGCAGCCATAGCTTTTCAGCTGCTGTATTTTTAAAATAAACTAGACGTAATGGGTCAAAAACAAGGCATTAAACTCTTGTCTATATTTTTGCATGGACATTGGCAGCAAAAGAATTTTGCAAATCAGTCAGACTCGTGACCGTGGCAGACAATTTGCAACAAAACAGCATTGAAATTTCCATCTTGCTACCTTGTGTAAAGCTGGCAGCAAATGTGATGAAAGAATCAACTTAAGTTTCATCAATACACAAATTTTTCACCATACCAAATTGTTATTATTAGGCCCTATAGGCCTAATTGTGTGTTTATTCACTTATTTCTCAGCTTCAATATACGTTCCTTTTCCGTATGCTCCTATATACATCTATTTTCATGGCAAATATCCAAGATGCTGCCGTGAAAATTCATGAAAAAAAGTAGTCGATTATGGCTATCTTCGATAGTTATTACCCCCTTACCAAATTCTCCGCCAGTATTCGTCACTGCTCCATCCTTCAACTGCCGAGTAAGAGAGTGTCCGCCATTATTATCTACATTAAGAAATGAACCGTTGGCGACTGATTTTTCAAAAGCCCGAGAGCAAAGCTTACCGCATCGTTTCTCCGCGAGTCCGCATCAGTTCTGAGGACAATCTTCAGCACAATAGGGCTCCAACACCGCCGATGGGAAACTGGCTTTCCACTAAGCCGGGTTCGTCTGTGGATATCGTCAAGAACCCAATCGGTCAAAGAGATGATAGCTACCAAGGTGGCAAGGAGACCGAGGAGAGAGGTCAAAATCAAGCCATGGTAAGCTACAATGATTCATAAAAAAATGCAACCAGTAATCAAAAATAGAACATAAAATGTGACTAACAATAACTATTATGCTAAAAATACCATAATACGCTAACCAAGCGCTTCCAGAAGCGAATTCTTTATAAGTGGCTTACTTCAAGTGTTCCAGAGAATGTGGATTTTTAGGCTTCCACACCCCACTCGACATCCATGACTTCGGATTACTGAACATGACAACTTCAGCACATTAATTAGATCGACTGATCATCTACCAAGCTACCAAATCTTTCACCGACTCAAATAACTGTCTAAATCATTAGTTATTTGTAAACAACGCATGTAAACAAAAAAACGCCCATTGACACCATTTTGTCTTGTGATTAGAGAAGCGCGTTGCAAGAGTGTTAAAATTTGTTAAACGTTTAAAATGTCTGTTTTTGTAAGTTGTAATCATTTGGATATAAAAATATTGTTATGTTTTTAAAGTATTTAAATATAAAAAACTTAGTGGTGAGAATTTAAGCTTGAGTGTCCTTTCAATTAAATGAAAACGCAACTTGCAAAGTTGCAAACTTGAGATTAACGATGAGTAATAAATGTGCATATAACTGTAACATAATTTAAACAAAAATAATTGTCTTGAAAATGCCTAAAAATAGTTAAAATAAATGGTTTACTTTATTGCTGTGTTGCCTCTGTATAATACGTTATGTTATGTGTTGCATGGCGTCGTCTTACGCCTAGCAACGCAAGTGCTCTGGGCGTGTTTGTTTATTTTTTCAATTTGTATCGTGCAAATATTGTTATCGTTTATTCTGTCTGCTAAGTTAATGATGACGTTGTCTAAATGGCGCGAGCAAATGCTTGAGAATGCTTCCCATGCTCTTCACGAGAGTAATCGCGATGATGAAAGTACTGCGCGCAAAACTGTTACAACAACGGGCGACATAAGAAGTTGTTTAGATGATGACAGCGTTTACAGTGTAAGAAAAATGGTAGTGTTTTTTTTCTAAAGCAGTAGGGCTGATGCTGATTAAGTTTTTTGCTCAGAAAGTATTCAAAAATTAGTGGATTAATTTCAGTTAATTTTTGTAATCACTCCATCAGAAAGACCACAAAAACTGCAGTATTCAACTACTGATTGTTGTTATTTTTTTGCAAACTAAAGCAAGATTTAAAAGGTGACGATGCAGTACACATTACACAAACTGTGTATAGTTAAATCTCACAAATGCAGACTGTTAAGCTTTAACACTGTATAAGTATACAGATCTTGATGACATGTTTTATGCGAAATTAAATTTGTTTGTAGACGTTTATCACAAGTCATTTTGGGACGTTAAGAATTTTAAAATTGTAGTCATTTTTTATTTTAGAGAAAAAATTATTGATTATTGTTTTTATTATTTAATCGATTAGTTGATCATTAATTTTTGCAGTTTTACTTTTTCGCCTTTCAGAGGGGTTGTACATGGTAGTGAGCAAATTTTGATTACCGGTATAGCTTAGCCACAGCATACCAGAGTTTTGTCAATCACCTTGTTGGGACTTGTGTTCCTAATATAACTCCTGTACTCTATTCCTTTGGTGTGTGGCTCGGTAGTCTAACGGTAATGTGTCGGACTTGTAATCCTGAGGTAACTCAGAGGCGCGGGTTCGACTCCGCACCAGGACACTGCCGGGTAACGACCTTAGGCAAGTTGTTCACACACATGTGCCTCTGTCACCAAGCAGTATAATTTGGTACCGGCTTCACCGCTGGGATGTAAACAGATTTAAAAACTGGTGTCTGGCTGAGAGCCTTAGGAAACAGAGATCAGCGTCGCCCTATGGGCCGTAAGCCTCGGGAAGGACTTTACGTTTTTTTTCCTTTGGTTCCATCTGCTGACACCATGGAAACATTAGTACTATCACACTAACTAGGTGTACCATTAGTTCATACTATTTTGTTTTATTTATATGTCACTTAGGCAAATAAACATGTTATTGATGTTTACAATGTGCAGTTATTCAAGGTTACTGCACTGAAGCATCTTCTAGCTCTGCTGGAATCCAGTGAAGCTGCAGTTTTCATTTTTCAATGGTTAACACAATATTGCTATAAGATTCATTTTTTGGCTTTTATGTTTATAGCTTTTTACGTGTGAAAGCAGCTCTGCTTTCAGTGCGTCTTAGCCATCGCAATTCTGTCCGTCCGTCCGTCCGTCCGTCCGTCTGTCTGTCTGTCCGTCACACGGGTGGATCAGGCAAAAACGGTCCAAGCTAGGATCTCCAAATTTTCACCATCGGCTGCCCAGAAGACTCTAGTTTCAGGAACCATAAAGCTTTTCCATAAATTCGAAGGGGGTCACCCCAAACGAGGGCACTAAATGAGAGGGGGGTGGTCAAAATTTGCGATTTTCGGCCAAAAACTCGCTGTATCTCAGTAACGGTACGAGATAGGGCTTAGGTTACGTTTAATCACTAATAGGAAATCGTATACTGGCTTTCGATTGCCACCGAATTCAATGACCTTGGATGACCTTGAACGCCAAAATAGGGGGTTTTACTGATTTTTTTCGCGATATCAGGCTGCG
>Ga0056128_1006079_pt1 | contig 15226 bp, 6 predicted proteins | sample WorMetLIZISLAND2_FD_71113 | JGI IMG/M metagenome (GOLD analysis project Ga0056128, IMG submission 71113) | Marine gutless worms symbiont microbial communities from Max Planck institute for Marine Microbiology, Germany - Olavius geniculatus... ...
AATGTTCTCACGTATTTGGTCAGCTCTTAGTACGCTCCTATCCTCCAGATTGTAGAAATCTTTCGGGTCATCGGAGCAAAGCCCCACCACCACGTCAAGGTGGCTGACCTCGATGGGGAATATGGTTGGGGTATTGTGAAAATTTTAAGAACCAAAATTTCATCAATTTTCCAAAAATCTTTCAGTCATAGTTTCACACCAAACTCAAATAAACCGAGAACTAGCATGCAGCCAGAGATACACTTAGGAAACACTGTCTTAATCTTGCACAGACAGAGCAAGTTTACAACAGTAAAACCACTTAAGACAAACTCATTATTGATTACCTAAAAATAAAACTACACTAAAAACTTAACTATCTGTCATACAGATTGTGGTAAAATTGCTGTAACTCGCTAACATAACAGGGATGCTGATGCTGACTTGACTAAACAGTTCAAGATTGCATTGGTTTATTGTGACATCTCCATCCATTCAACAGTTCAATGTGGAGCTGTATCAACGATGATTTTCACTATTTAGCTAAACACAAAAATACAAATATTCAGCAAATATTCTCTGTGGCTTTCATTACTGCATAAAATAACTTTCAAGTTATTGTTCTCAGGGTAAAAAAACAAGCACATACAGTGGCACCTTATCATGCATAATCAATCATGTAATTTTTGCATTCAAACTACCCAAATCTTCATAACGTACCAATTACATTTGTTCGCCATAACAAATAATATGGCTGATTGACTGACTGAGTCAATAATACATCACTCTGGTCGACTGACTTTGTCATACGACACAGCGCTGAAACTGATAAAGCCATGATTGGAATGAGTGTATAACATCTTTGGAGGTATTACGTCACCTTGGGTGGTTCCTTGGATGGCAGGCCTTTCATACTACAGGTAGATATTAATCAAAACCGAATATCAGCAGATGAGAATACGGTACTTACAATTAAGAGACCAGTATTCAAATCTCTAAAGCCAATTAACCGTTTTCACATCATACATTTCTAAAATCTGAGTTAACTGCTAGTAAATAACTAAGGGCAGGTTTCTGGATCTTAACTGGCTGGTCAAGTTAGTGTTAACTAGCAGATTTGTATAACGCACGTTTCCTGTTGCACTAACCAACGGTCAAAATGGTGAAAAATTTAACTGGCCGAAATCGGCCAGTTAGCTAACCATCGATCGTAGTTATTGTATTTAACGCAACTTTTGTACCATTTTGCAAGCAGTTAATTGAAGAATGTGATACTATATAATGATTTTACCGCATAGCAATGACTTCAAAGCACTCAAGGAGACGTTTGCTACAAAATCCATTCATGAATGGACAAAATGGCAGTCCGCAATAGCCTGGCTGGCTCATGCAATTGGCTGAAGAGCACTTGCGTTCATTAATATTCATGACATTCATGACGCCCGCCTGCGCTAGGCAGAAGTGTGCTGTGCGCATCGTTGCTAAGCAACTATAGTTTACCATTCAGTTAGCTAACGGCCAGTCAAGGTTTTGTTCAGAAACGCGCACAAACTTAACTAGCGAGTTACAATTAACAGACTGTTTACTAACTATCAGTTAACTAAAAGATCCAGAAACCAACCCTAACAGCAGCAACATGGGTATGAAAGCATCCATGCTACTCTCCATCTAATCACAGCTGTCCTACTATCCAGCACCCACCCAAGGTGTCCGCACCCAGGGAACAACAGAAACCATAGAAACTGTCCAACGACCCCTGGAATCAACAGTAGAGTAGCTTGTGGTAGAGATGGTGGTGCCATCTACCGAGCTGCGCTGCAGAGTCTACTTGCGGTACTGAAGCTCCATCTGTTGAAGGAAAGCAGTCAGCTGATCATGCTTCAATGTCTCTTCCTTTGATGCACTCTCTTCATCCTCATCCTCCTCCTCATCCTCATACTCCACTTCCATCTCACCTGCTGTCAACCACACAAAAACGTCACAACTTAACTTAGTTGTAGTTCTTGAGCATGTTCTCTAAAGGCCACGAGCTCGACTCCTGGTCGGGTCATTATCAAGCAGTTATTACTTGGATGGGTGACTGTCTCCAGATGATTGAACCATTCTTGGTACACAACCAACCTCTAATGACAACTCAAGGTCAACTCAGCCTTCCATCCCTCTGGGCCAGCTGGCTGGGCGTGTTCTGTTCATCACCTCCCTCCAGTGCTGGGTAACACTGTATGACTGACACATGGTCAGAAACACTGTGACAGCGACTGCATGGCTTACCAAGCCCTCCAGCGATAAGTCAGCATCCCCTCTGCATCATGCTACTACTATATGTCATGGTAAGCCAGCAACACTGCTGTGGCAGTACTTTATACAGGTTTTATGTCCTTCCCATCATTTAAGCAAAGGTGCTAAAGCAGCAAAGACTAAGAAACTGAAAGTAAGTATGGCAAGTGAACTGCCAATTTTCCTAGGCCTACTCCGAAAAAAATCTTTTAATGTGTTCAGTGTAACTAGTCTTCACATAAGATGTTCAACCTCTGCATAATGTATGACGTTGTGTGATGGCATAAATGATCAACAGTATCATTCTGATCTCATGATCTTAACCTTTGACCTAAGGTAAAGAAATTGAAAGACAGACGCATGAACGAGAGCGAATTAAGTTTACCAGAATGCCGTGGATTTGTCACGTTGAGATCCAACTGTCGATGACCGTTCACTGCTTGTGTTGCAGGCTGCAACACACCAAAGACGTCAATTAACACTAATCATGATAAGCAAAAACACAGCACTACGATTTGCTGTATTTATCTGCTGACCCTTTGCATCAGGACACTGTCGACGTTGTTTCACATCTGTATATGTGTTAGCTTTTATTTCACTTTCATATTACTCTTTCTATATCTTTATTCTTTACTTTGTAAACTTTTCTGTCCATCTTGTACTTTGTGAAAAAAAATTGTACAATAAATAAATAAATTACATCCAAGACACAAACAAATGCTGTTGCAGGCAGGAGTGCGGTCCTGTAGAAGCCAGAAGCATCTAAAACTCAGCACTGGCAAAATCTTGCTTAAATATCTGCAAATGTTGCTGCTTTTCTCAGCTCCAAAAACTACAGTAAAATAAACGGAAGAAAAAAGTTACAAACAATTACAGAGACAGAGAACACATTTATAGACCAGCACTAGAAACATTAACAACACAATGAGACAATCATAGTTAAACAGCAAACACTATACCAAGCAGCCACATCAAGCAACAATATTACTACTGATATCAATAACAGACAAAAATGAGTAACAGTTAAAATAAAATGATACCTCAGACTCTTTATGTGCAGCTGGTGTTTTGTTCGAGTCCTTGGACTTTTTGTCCGCTTGTAGCCGCACATCCGAATTACTCTTACGAATCATGCTCTTCAGTTCCAACTCTTCAACCTGAAACAAACCGAGCAAGATTAGCTAGCAATCAACAACAACAACAACAATGTAGTCAATAACTGCAATGATGCAATCACCAATAAAATTGTGTCACTTCAAATGCAATCACCATCATCAAGACTTCAAGTGAATGCAATATCACTTATAATACACAGAAGTCATCTGGCTTACATTTCAGAAACCCCCAAAACTGCAAAATACTGTAAGTCAGTCATCCCACTTGCTCTTATTAGCTGTCTGGTATATATTCCCGTCTTAACTATAGACAATGACTATAGGTAAAAAGTGGACTGCAGACGTGTAGATCTGTGGATGTCACAATCGATAGCAATGTACTTAAGCTGTAATTTATTAGTTTAACCATCTCCTAATCCTGTTCCTAACATTAATCTATCCCTAAATCTAATCCTAACCCCAATCTTAACTCTATCCCTAATCCTAGCCCTAACTCTGTTGCAACATCCGCAAATCCAAAATTCCACACATCAGCTGATCCCCTTTCTACAACTTTCTAATACACTACTCTAATTTCAACTTCGACTGTGCTTTTATGAAATCCAACTGAGTACCAGTACCATCAAACAATGCCAAAAACACAAGTCCACATCACGTACTTTCAGTCTATTCAGCTGATCATTCAACTTGGAAGCAAGTTTCACCAAAACTCGCTCTTCTTCGACTAAAATCATCAGTTCAGTATGAGATGCCATCTGTCCACATAACAACATTATACAATGCTAAAATAGTTTTGTAAACCACAAAACTTCTAATAAACTTCTAACAAAAATCCTTGGCTTCGAAAACAAGCAGGGCTGAAAAAACCTAGGTTTTTAAAGAACATCTTTAGATTTGTTAGGTTTTTGTCCAATGAAGGCTGTGCACAACATAAGCCTAAAACTCAGGAAAAACGTGTTATACATCCTCTTATGAGTGAACGACGTAATGACGTTATTAAAGTCATAACTCAAAAATCACGATTAAAATATGAATTAAAATATGATATATAATCAATTTCACAACAAATTATAAAACCTAAAACTGGACTTTTAAGGTTTTGAGGTTTTTCAAACCTAAAAACCTACGTACTTTCTGACCAATTTTCCAGCCCTGATAACAAGTGACTCAGAACCCGCTGGCTTGTAATACAGACCAAGCCTAACAGCCCCGGGCCTGATGACAGCAGTTGCGCAGAGAACAGTACTGTTGCCCACTGTTGCGATAACGTAAACTTCACACTGGCCAAATATTCGATGCTTACGTTCGGTCGAACGTCAGTTAATATTAATGTTCGTGATATCCAGTCATAGAGGTGAGCGAGCACGTCACATATCTGCAGAAATGATGCCCATCTAACTATAACGTACAAAGTAAACAAAAATAAATAAAATATTAATCATACCCTAGACATACACGGCGCTGTTTTTTACTAAGTAAGTAACGAAGCTCAGTGAGCCATTTTTGACGATGTAACTTGCGGTACACAAATCCCTGCTGAAAAGGAACAATCTTGCCGTTCTGGTCTACCAGTGTGTTCATGGGACTTCGCTGGCCTACCTGGCTGATGCTTTGCATCCTGTCGCTAGTAAATCGAGCACCAGTCGCTGTGGCGTACTTTCAGGCACAGTACGTTCACCTGTCAGGTGGCAGACAACACTGACTTTTATCCCATTTGGTGACGCTCTGTAAGTCTGGAATTGGTTTCCATTAACCTTCTTTATATAGCCTATGTCTATCCACTACCAACGGTGACTGCGCGCTCATAACTTGCAAAACACGTACTGCACCGACGTGAAATGTATAATGAGAAAAATCGTGAAACTAGAAAGCAGTCAGAGCCCGCACACCTCCGCTAAGGTTCGCTAGACGGCAACACCATCTTCGATTTGTCAGCGGTTTCCCTTATGCCCCATTGAAAGCAATGGTAACGAAAATTTCAAAGTGATCCATAATCCAGGATTCCTTCCGGATCACCCCCACAACTGAATCACTGGTAGTTTGTGCCATTCCCGACATTCCCAGAAAATTTCAGAAAGATCCGTCCATAACTTTTTGAGATATCTTGCTAACGAACAGACAGACAGACAAAGTCCGGCAAAAACATTACCTCCTTGGCGGAGGTAATTACTGAAAAATACATGATATACACTGGGGTAATAACACAGTCTATGCTGTCAACAGCCGCTGTTCAAAATACGTTCAGAAGTTGCTACTAAATTACACAGGCCTACAGAACTCTGAACTATCGTGTAAGGTCTAAATTAGCAATCAATGTATGTGGATGACAGAGATGCAACTGTTCCAACTGATCCCATTACTAGCGTACGCATAGGGGGCACTGGGGGCACGTGCCCAGCCCCCCTAGGAGCCTATTCAGTTACTCATAATAGTGCCAAAATGCACCAAAACACGTCATTCTCACACCAAAAATTTTCTGGAAGGGGGCACAGCCCCCTCCCTAGGCCCCTTCCCATGGGGAGAGGACACCCCTGTCCATATCCCACCCCTCGTGAACATACTACAACTAGATCCTGGCTACGCCACTGGATCCCATATACAGCATGGCCAACATGCACAGATGCACACATTTCAAGGGTGTCTGGCTTTTTCATCCCTTTGCCGTTTTTCGCCCCCTGGCTGATTCACCCCTCAGACTGGCCCTCAGTTTGGACGATTCGCCTCTCCCGTTGAATCATAGGCGGATCCAGAAGTTGAAGTTAGGGGGGCCAAGGTCGAGCGCCGAAGGCGCGAGCCGAGTCGAGTCGCCGAAGACGCCAAGGGGGGTGGGGTGACTGCTCCCTCCACAGAATATTTTTTTAGATCTTAAGGTTAAAATGGCGTTTTTTCGTGGACTCTGTGCTAAATTTCGTTTCTTTTCTATGACCATAACAGTATAGAAATACAGTAGTAATACAAAGACTGCCATGGAGATTGGTTTGCATGCGACAAAAAGCGTTTTATTCAAGGGCGTCTCTCCTCCTAAGTCCTTGGAGCAATCCCCCAAACTCAATGTAAGGCGCCGCAGGCGTCGATAGGGAGGAGAATGGGGAAAGAGTATCCCTCTCCCCAGCCGACTAGGGACTCTGGGGGAGCGTCATGAGCTCCCCCAGCAGGGTTCGAGGCGGAGCCCCAGCAAAAAAACGAATTTGGTGTATTCTAAGCGTCACAGAACCCTTCTGGTTGCAAGATATCGTGAATAATATGAAAAATGCAAAATAATAATAATATTCAACTCCCCCCTAATTTTTCCAAACAAAACTTTTCCTGGCTTTTCTTGTAGCGTTTGCTCCAATTAGGTTTATATGGTTTAAACTCCCCTGTCGTTATTTATTGTTTATTGTTACTTACTCTTACGTAGACATAGCCAGAAATTGGAGTCACGAAAGGCGAACTAGCCCCCAAAAGCCAAAAATTGAGGCCGAAAGCCGAAAACAAAGGTGGACTTCTTGGGGAGAAGCCTGTCGCCGAGGCGCAGCCCCGGAAGCAAACGCTTTTTGGGCATGAAAACCCCCTCAAAATGCATACAATGAGTATAAATTTTATTAGTTTTACTGCAGAAATGCACTGCATATGCTAGGCAAAAAGGCGGTCTATTACGCCAATCATTTTTGTCACGTATAACGTTAACTGAAATAATTAGGCCTACTAATCAGTTAAGTGACGATACATTGTAATTGTTGTCGTTTTGTAAACAGAAACGAAACAGAAAATATTAGTCTACATCAGACTAATTGGACCTACTCAACGGGGGGCGAATCGTTTAAGCTGAGGGGGCGAATCAGGCAGGAGGCGAAACGGCAATGTCAGCAAAGGGGTGAAAATTCATTTCAAGCACCAACATTAGAATACTGCAGGGAGTGTAGTTGGTCCTTCCCCCAAAATTAGAGAAAAACCGACCACTTTCATTAAAGTTCACGCGTTTAAATCACCTTCATTTGAACTGTTCGATGTACGCGCACATCTGCTTTGTAGCATCAGGCAGGGATTTAACTTTATCAAACGGAAATGGAAGAACGTAATCCGCCCGGGAGGCATCGGTCAAGTCTTCAATATCTGTGCTGTGACGAAGATAGTTGACAGTGTGCTGCGTGCACTCAAACATTAGCGGCACAAGAACGTCATAGTCTGGACTGCGGTCTGGCGACAGCACAGCACGCAGCTCGGCAAGTCGTGGAATCAGTTTGGAAGGCACGTACATGGCAAAGTCCGATACCCAGAGCGCATTCTTCTGCGACACCCAGGTAGGGTCATGTTCCAGCTTTGCTACGCATGACCTCAAGTTGGCTTTCTGCTGTCCAGAGAGTTTGAGAGAGTCTTCGATGACGCCGGTGAAGTGTGCCAGAATGCCTCGACTCATGTGCCGGCAGGAGATGGTCTTCCGGTAGCACTGCGACAGCGTTGCTGAACTGTACGCGTGAAACTCACCCGTCATCCAGACCAGCGTGTCGACGAAGCTTGCGATCTGACTTCGCTCTGAGTTTACAAACATGTTTGCCGCGACGTGAAACACGCCATGCACATTGTAGTGGATTTCCCCGGCGGCAAGGACGCAAGGTAGTAACGCCGGATCCGCGTCAACCCAGACTACTGATACTCTCCACCGGTCGATAAATTCATCGTTGATCTTGTGTCGAGTGCAGTAGAGGATATTGGCAAAGTGCGGCCGATAGATAGCCTCAAGACCTGGTAGACTGCTGTGGATGTTGCCCGGAACACTTATTACCAGAAGGATGTTGGGATACTTTCTAGCATTCTGCACTGCCAAATTCCAGTAATTTGAATGCATCGGACCACAAGCTGAGCTGATATGTTTTGCCACCAGTTCCTGGTTCGTACTGCCCTCTGGTGTATGTAGAACGGAACTATGTGGCAAAGTAGTGTTCTGCTCCACTGGGTAAAACACAATCCGGTGATGACGCTTCGACGTGTCCGAGAGACAAGTGTTGGTTCCAGATCCAATGGCAGAGGACAGTGGAGGGGGAACGTATCCGATACTGGATAGATCCGACAACCAGGCATCCACCATGTCAGCGTCACGTGAATTCCAGTAGCCTTCAGACACCAAGTGTCGAGAGAGTTTTGCGACACAGTCAAACATGAGTTGTGTTTCCTTGTCGCATTCCCATTGACTGAGTACTGAGATGTAGCGCTCGACATCACGGTAGAGAACTGATTCGTCATTTGCATCGGCAAGATCCGAGTGTGGATTGCGGACCTGAAATGCCATCGGAGGGGCAAACATGACCTCACCACCAACCAACCACAGCAATCGCTGAGCCCAGTACGACCGGTAGATGTCCACCACCCTGTCGGACACCGAATTACTGGGGAAAACCAAGCCCCAGAATGCACTGGCTGTGAAAAACGTGTTCTGTGAATTGAACGGGGCAAACGTCCGGCGAGGCAGAACGTACGGTGGAGCAGCACGATCAAACGACAGACGAAGAGGACCAGACTTCTGACGACGAGTTAAACGAAAGATAGCATCAACATCCGGGTCTCCGTCGACCACACCCTGCTGAACTGCTGGTGAGCTCACATCACAGATGCTGTAGCGTCGTTCTGCACCCAGGCCCACCCGATCCAACGGGTAACCACGCGGCCACAGCGTCGACTGGCCAAAGTGAATGTAAGGATTGTTGGTCAGATTGCTAGTGACTAGAACAAGATGACTGGACCACTGGCGCGAAGCATCGAAACCAGACAGATCACTCTGCAGAAAGTTGTCATCATCCGTGTCATAGATATACTTTGCACCATGCTGAAACACACACACGTAATATCAAATGTACATATTAGGAAACAATGCAACTTCTATAGTAAAATTCAATTTCATATATTCTAAACAGCCTCTGTTCTGTGTTCCTGCTGCGATGCAGATAATGGCCAAATACAGAATTACCACACGTATACGTTAACTAACACAATCAGCTTACTTAACGGCCTCTGTGCAAAAGATCTTGCATAGCTGTCACTGCATGAGTCATCCTGTTGTAAACAATGCAAACCTGACTAATGGGGTGTTTACACGATCCAGCAAACTTCCAGCAAATGTATTCAAAATACACATGCTAATGCTGGAAGTTTGCTGGATCGTGTAAACACCCTATAACTTGCACATTGGGCGTATCAGGCCTAACCACCCCTTCAAATGACTAGGTCAGATAATGGCATCCCTCATACCCAGAATTTGCCTTTATAATTTTAGTGCAAATTTTTACCTCTGCCAAAGAGGTAATGTTTTTGCCAGACTTTGTTTGTCTGTTTGTTTGTCTGTTACCAAGATAACTCAAAAAGTTATGGACGAATCTTTCTGAAATTTTGAGGTATGTCGGGCATGGCACAAACTACCAGTGATTCAATTTTGGGCATGATCCGGCAGGAATCCTGGATTCCGGATCACTTTGAAATTTTCATTACCATTGCACTAAAGGGGGCATACGGGAACCGCTGGCAAAGCGAAAATGGTGACGCCACCTGGCGAATAGCTTTGCCTTGGCGGTGGTACCTGCGGGCTACGACTGCTTTCTAGTTTTTGTTGTAATGCAACCAGGGCTTGCCAGTTAAAGCGATCGATCACTGATTGCCGGCGTCGATCACCTAAATGCCCGCCAGTGGCTGTCAAGGCCATCAGAAATACTGATTGTATCAAGCTAGGCTAAGTTAGCCTATGCTGGTTGAATTACAAGGTGACACACACACCAACAGCCAATCTTAATCAATATAGGCTAAATTTAATAAGCACAAAAAAATTTATGTTTTTACATAGACTTTTGCATAGACTTGATAACGGAGTTCTTAAACAGTGTTTTGTCTCGTACAGTCAGTCAGTAGAATTTGTATCAATGTGTTATGACTTCGATGTTATGATTGACATTTGTACTGAACATGACATCCGTCACAAAATATTTGAACATTTTAGCTGTTCAGTAAAAATAACTAGTTTTTAAGTAAACCTAGTAGTTAGTTTTTTTACTGTCGTGTATCTGGACTCATTGATTTGTTTATTGTTATATTGTCTTGCATGGCTTTTTTTGTTTGTTTTTACTGCCTGTCATGGCGAATAAACTTTATCATTATTAGTAGTAAACCCAACTTCCGATATTGTAAAAACCAGGTTAAAATAAAAAATTAACTGCAGGAGCATCAAAAACTCATGCAAACCTCGATGGCATACAAATATCCAGCCGTTTTTCTGGCATAAGTGTTGTATGACAGATAGTGTAGCACTCGATAGCCAAGTGACATCTGTGCTTTCAGGTCCAAGTAAACTACGTTTGGCAAACTGCAATGCAACAGCAAACAGTTGCAAAGCATAATCACAACATACTACATATGCACAGCTCACACTACAGAGTTGGACCAATGGCTATGTGCAGGTTTTATGACCACTAAATACAGGCTACTTACTACTGCGGATAATACAACAAATGAGAATTTCCTGGATTTTCAAGCTGATCAGCTTTTTTGTTATTTCTTGCAATCATAACTAATTTTCTTCTGTAAAGCTGAGTAAAATGCAGGCCTTTTGTCAGTTTTATATGCTCAATAACATGTTCAAATCGTATGATATCACATTATAATCGTCTGCTGTCATCAAAACTGGCCGAGACCAAACTGATGTTGAATAAAATAAATTTTTCACATGTAGAACTACCAGCTGTCTTTATGACACCAAAATAACTAAATCAAAGCAGTGGAAACAGAACACAGGACAAGATTGCTTAGGTCAAGTGGTTTTAAGCACAAGTTCTTAAAACATTTACTTCCATTATATGTTTGCATTTTAGTTGTATGTAGCTGTTCCCAACGTACTGAGAAAGTCTTGCCTTGCCTTCAATCGTTCTCTCTCTCTGAGGCTTGGTCACACCATGAACGATGTTTTTGGTCTACCAGTACCTCTTTTTTTTGAGATCCAGGTGCTGTGACTTGCATTATCTGCTTCTCTAAACTTTCTGAATTACTTCTCACAACATGTCCAAAATACGTTAACTTTCTTGCTTTCACAGACTCCAAAGAATTCCTTAACACTTTAGCTTTATTCAATACCCAGCCAATCGCGTGCTTTGCGGTCCACGACACATGTAGAGAACATGTAAATGTCAGAGATCATACATAACCATCATTAACCACTAGGTGGATGACATCATCGGAATTCTAAACTAAATTGCAAGACAAAATACACGACAAAAGTCTTTATACTCTTTATGCTGCTACCAATTTTCTTGATGAAACTAAAGATAAGTAGATAAGCAGGTTGAAATGTGAGATCCAAAACTCACCTCCATGTTCTTGGAGTCTTCTTATCTCCCACGACGACGACCTTCCATCCGGGCTGCTCGGCCAATGCACGCACAGAATCTGTGGGTGAGCGAATTGTTGTAACAACGATCCATTTATCAGCTTGTACAGTTGGATCACGAAGTGATCTTCCCAGCTCATAATCACCAACAAGTTCCTTGACATAGACATAACATAAAACTTAGAGAGGTCGTGTTACAGTCTGCTGCTGCAGCTAGTAGGCCTACTACTACCACTGCCAGTCTTAATTTTACATCAATTCAATACCTTGTCTCTTACCTCTCAACTAGGCTTAAAACGAAACCAACCCAATACCAGGCTTGCCATGTCACATGCACTGAGCGGGTGACACCTGCAAAACCACTCGCCCACAAAAAGTCAATTATCACCTACCAATGAATATGAATATCTCCCATTTTGGTCCCGATTTGCCTTTACTGTTTAAGCTGCACTAAACTTTGTCATTTGATTCTCCGGAAAATAACAAAATTAACTTTTGCCACTAAATGTTGTACATGTATCTTAATGCCAAAATGCATCATATTTGCTTTCGGCCGCAGCTCCACTCTACATCCTACTGGCAGAGCTCACAGTGCTCCCCAGACTGAATAGCAGAATTTAAGGAGTCCTACTTCTAAAGCAAAGCAAGACTATCACATGAATTGGCAGTACGATAACCTGGCAGCCCTGCAATACCCAATATTATTGGGTACTAATATCAATGCCCATTATCCAATATTGCTGTGCAGTGATTTGACTAGTGAAGCAATGTAGTGATTTTTCAACAAACTATATTGAAGAATATCACTAGTCCACATCATACTGCTAAAAACTATAAACAAGGTTTAATATGACTACATTATGAAGGATAATGACTACATAACACAAAAACCCACTATAGATATGCAAGCCACAAGCACAATAACAATAGCATGCAATATTTAGCTTAAACGTCACCGTGCCTGGCTGTGTCAATCAACTGCGGTTTTAAAAATAAAGCCTTAATTTAATATAAACTCAAACAACCATAAAATAAGTAATTATAATACTGGATAAACCCATTCTGAATATACACATCACTACTCAAAACTAATGAGTAAAAAAAGTTTACACAACATATTCTTCAGTAGCGCTTTATCTGTACTTTGAAGCTGCAGTTAAGTGTCTAACTCAGAGCTTTCCCCATGTTATAGCTGTACTGCAGCATATTCTAACTAATTTTAATTGAAATGATTTAATCACAGTGCAGTGTCAAAATTTGACACAGTGTCAAAATTTGACACTGTTGCAAGGGCGATGAGTGTTAAGTATAGGAAATGGCGTTGGGGGGTCCTGTAACTTCAAAACCCCTTAACCGATTTTAAAAAAACTTGGCACCAGTGATCACATCGACCACCCGACCCCACACGCAAAATTTGGTTACAATCGGTTCAAAGGGGGCGTAACTGGGCATGCGCGAAATTCGCCGTTAGGTGTCTATTTTTTTCCTTGCACACGGCTACAGACCAGCCCGTTGGACCGACCGACACTGCTAATGGCTCAAACGAAGCGTCCAGACGCTGGACACATTCCTTATATGTTTTCAATTAAAATTTTAAAAAATTACCTGTTTTATGCCCCAATTTTGCATTACAGCCAATGGAGATTCCAATTTCCAAAGCAGTATAACTCAGTCCCTGTAAAAGATAACTGTGCGCTGTTTGCACCTACCTACCCCCTATTTTTGGGCTCGAGCTATTCAATGGTGTCACTTAAATTTCTCCCCTGCCAACCTCTGTTGTCAAGGTAACCAACCGTTCTTATTCGAAGACAAAATTGGCTGCAGCACAGCATGTATTAAAACGTCTCAGACATTCTTACATCACACATAATTTTTTCCTTGCACCAACTTCCTTTACCCGCTCGAAGGTATTCTGAAAACAGCAAATAAATTTATTGTCATAAAATCAAATACTAAAAATTTTGACTGAAGTCGACTAAAAAACAGCAAAAAACTTTCACAGTTTACAAAGCTGTGTAAGGGTGATATGAGTCAAAACTCGAAAACAGCAAAAATGGTTTTGGAGCGATATTATCGCGTGTTGAATTCCAGACTGGCCCTTACAAGACTAGCCATTCTAATTACTTAAAATAAAAATACAAAGACAGAAGTCGCAAGCTGAAACAATGTAGTACACCAGTCCATGCTGACACCACGTATAGTGCAGTAAATGCCAATGCCCATGGTAGAAAGACACGTCCAGGCATGTCTGAATTTTAGTCTCTCGTTCTGTCTGCAGGAGCGCGCAGTGGCATGACGTCATAGTGACTATGACATCAGTAGGCCAGCAGCAGGTGCCTGTGACGTCACCAGCTGCAACGCTGGCAGCGTGCCAGTAACAGCAAATTACAGCCATACATATACAATACACTGTGTCCCAAAAAAACATCCCCGACATTTTCGACTGTAACGTGAAAAAGGATTAATGGATTTTAATAATTTTTTGTACGAATATTCCTGAGACAACTTGTCATCAAGTGACAATTTAATTTCCCATCTCACTCAACATCTGTTTCTACACTACCTGGGGAAAATAGAACAAACAAAATATCACTTTTTTATTCAATGCAACATGATTGCTTAATTAACACTAGAAATTAGGGGCAAAGCCCAACGTGAGTGCGCCCGGCGCCCTAAGTGCGACTGGGGGAAATTATGGGGGGGCAAAATTTCCCCGGCATCAAAGTCACGTGGCCCGAACTCAAATGCATTGGCATACGCCGAACGCGCATTGTCGACTTAGGGTAGATCAACATTAGCGCTTATAACTTGGTTCGTGGTGGACGAAATTTGACAAGTTTTTTTTGTTCAACGCCGAAAGGATCGCTCTCATCAACGCCGTTTAGATTTTGTCACTATCTTCATCGGTTCCAGAAATATTTGCGCTCAAACTCGAAAGTTGTCGTAAATTGCACCAATTTTTGCACGTTTTTTGTCCTCCCAAATTTTAAGGGGGGCGATGCCCCCAAAAGTTGTACATGCGTTAACACCATCACCTAGAGCCGCGTCAAGTGCCAAAGTTTCGTCGGGCTACACCCCCTAACTCCGAAGTTATAAGCGCTCCTTTATCGCATTTTAAGCCAATTTTTCACTCCCCTTTGAAAAAAGTTGTAAGGGGGGCCCCCACCCTCGGTGGGGGGTGCGCTAGTAAGACTTGGTGATTCTCTAGCGCGTGTAAAAATTTGGGGGCGCAGCACCCCATAGGGGCCGAAACATGGTCTTACGAAAAATGCGACTTAGGGTAAGTCAACATGAGCGCCTATAACTTTGTTCGTAGTGGACGCAATTTCACAAATTTTTTTTTGTTCAACGCAGAAAGGATCCTTCTCGTCAACGCCGTTTAGATTTTGTTGCTATCTTCATCGATTCCAGAGATATTTGCGCTCAAAGTCGAAAGTTGTCGTAAAACGTACTAAATTTTGGACGTTTTTTGCCCTCCCAAATTTTAAGGGGGGCGTTGCCCCTAAAAGTT
>Ga0056128_1006080_pt1 | contig 15226 bp, 13 predicted proteins | sample WorMetLIZISLAND2_FD_71113 | JGI IMG/M metagenome (GOLD analysis project Ga0056128, IMG submission 71113) | Marine gutless worms symbiont microbial communities from Max Planck institute for Marine Microbiology, Germany - Olavius geniculatus... ...
TAGCAAAACACAATAAACACGGAAACAGAAAAATCTGACGAAAAGTGGACTAACCCGACAAAAAGTTTTGGACGTAGGCAGAGCTATTTAAACACAGGTGACATTACTTTAGCATCAACAACGATTAATCGATCGATTAATCGATTAACGACTAAACGATTAACGATTATTCGACAGAATTAACGATTAATCAAACCTAGAAAAATTAATCGTTAATAACGATTAATCTTTCTTTAACGATTAAATGCACTAATTGCAATCACTATTACTGGTATTGATGTTTGGTCCAGACAGTTGATTAGTTGTAGTTATTCTGTGTTAGTTATTCTTTGGCCAAAATGGCATTATCCTTAGGAAATGCTGAAGAACTGGTTGACTCTGAATTTACGGCATCGTCGTCAAGTTTTGAAACCACAGCCAGTGCGAGCGTTAAGAGTCCTAACAAAAAGCCGACTTGTGTTATAGTTCTTGGAATGGCCGGTTCCGGAAAAACCACTTTTGTGCAGGTCTTATAATATCGCTCACTTTCTGTCGTACCACCCCAGTAAGAACTCTTCCTCAGGCTATTGACTTGCCTAATCTTATCCCTAACTCTAACCCTATTCATAACACTTACCTTTATTTGCCGCAATCGCATTTTTCCCGGAGAGCGTTTACCGAACAATTTCGTCTGGCACGCTCGGTGTTTTTTTCTGTTCGCAGGGACGGATAAGTAAGCAATCGTGAGGCTATTTTCCGTCCGCCACGTACGGAAAAGAAGAGCATGCGGACGCTATTTTCCGTCCATGCGGACGGAAATCTGTGACCACTGTCCCTATCCCTAACCCTAACCCTAACTGACTCTAGGTATCCGAAAACGCTGTCTGGGGAAAATGCGATTGCACTCCTTTATTTTTACTCGAGTGTCAGAAATTCCCAAAAAGCTTTGTCGACAATGTCTAATTTTCGCTGAGTAAGTGGAAACAATAATTCTAGCGTTAGATCGGCGATCTTGCTGTTAGCACTAGAAAATTGCTAGAGGTAGATTGGGCAGACACATTATTGGGTAGCTGGTATAACTTATATTCGTGGTAGACATAGAGAGGCTATGAACCGTGCCATGACACTATCACATATTTAAATCAGGCTTATTGAGTATTATGTCAAAAGTTCAGCTCAGGTCAAAGCTGTTTTTTTTCTGTAAATGCTTGAGTTTGAATAGATTTCATCTAATATGTGGTAATTGATCAGAAGTGTGTGATTTCAGTTCTAATCACATTTTTGGCAACACAAAGAAGAAATGTGGCCACATTGTTACATTAATAAAGTGATAAATGTAATGAGATGAACTGGCGATCTACCGCTAGTAATTTTCTGCTTACTTAGTGCGAGATCACCAATCTGTTGCTAGCACTGACCAAGTGGAAATATTGTAATAGGCTATGATGGTTGGTGTCCTCATACCCTAACCTGAACCCTTTTATTCCTTACTCTAACCATAGGACCATTGAGTGAAATGATTAGAAACTTGCCACTTGCACAATCTTGTAGCTTCTATCTGCCTTATGAGCTTAGTATGCTAAACTGCAGTATCGCCTTTAGTAGTAGTAGAGTATGCCATTCGAGTATAAAGTTCATTGTCGTGAAATTAGTTATAACTGAATACGTGTAGTTGCCAGATTCATAATTATTTCATTCTTTGCATTATTTAAAATTTCCAGTTTTTCCACCTTTAAATTATCTATTTAAATGCAAATATGGAATTGTAACTAGTTTACATTTGTTGCTACATAGGACCCATGAATATAAATGTTGTTGTTTGCTTTGCTGTTAACTGTAGAGGATATCGACATATTTGTCTGAGCAGAAGATTCGTTCGTACATTGTTAATCTCGATCCAGCAACCCATGCTGTGCCTTATCCGGTCAACATTGGTATGAACCATTTTACTTTTTTAATCATTGGATACAAGTAATATTTACATTTTCTGTACAGTTTTGATTTGTTGATTCTGAATAGGAGTAATAGCAATTTTTTGATGGGTTGATTCTTTTGCAGTGGTGATTTTTGTGCATGGAATTTCAGCCAGCTGATTTGAGTACTGATTTTGTGGTTTTTACGAGTGCTCCACACTGAGTTGTGTACTATCTGCAGATGTGCGAGACACAGTGAAATACAAAGACGTCATGAAAGAGTATCTTTTGTTGCTGCTTCTATTATGATGATTGTTTTTGCTCATAAACAGTTTTGTGTTTGATGACATATTTTGTATTACAGCAAATGTCTGCAGCTTCGGTGGCTTGGAAATATCTGCAGTTTTGAAATTAATAACTTGATAGTTAATTTTGAGTGGAGACTTTTTTGTCACATGCTGCATATAAAAGCCTTCCACAATTTGAGATTAACGAGTTTGTGATAGCAGATGAGAATTTCATATTCTGACACAGAAAAAAAACGAAGAATTCATGAGAATGCTTTTGTTGACCAGTCCTCTGCAATTGCACGTTGTTGGATCAAGTAGCCAGCCATTTTGACATTTTGCACTAGTGAAAAGTAATAATCATTTGTGTAAGCCGTAGCAGACGTGGACGGATGATGTTGTCATATCTGATCCATGTTTTGACATGCATAAAATTAATCTGTAACTATTGTCCTATCTTAACTGTAAAGATAGATATTCTTTGGGCCCGAACGGTGCAATTATGACATCGCTGAACTTGTTTACAATACGATGCTTCAGTCAGGTAATCTCTGCATGCTTTTTTTGCTCTATGCTGAGTACATCAACATTTTTTTTCATTTTACTGTGCTTTTGCCCCGTCTTTTTGTTGTGTAATTTGGTGTTTAGTGGGCACCTTACAAATATATTCGGCTACTACTCTACTAATAAGAATCTGCATTTTCATTTTGCAGACTTTTTGCTAGCTCAAGCCTGACTTATGGAGTTGTGGCAGCTTAGCTTCAAGCAACACTGTCTAGTTAACACAGCAGCAAATTACGTAACTGTATTTATGTTGACTTTGTTTGATTACATTCATGTTTTAATGTCTATTTATTTAATTATCTGTAATAGTCAGTTTTGTTTTAATTTAGATACTTATTTAATATTTATTTTTATCAGCTTGTTTTATGTTTTATTTCTGTACTATGATATGACACCAGTTTAGTTTTTGTTTGCAGGCAACTGCTTAGAAATAGAAATAAACTATTTCTAAGTTCAGATGTTTTTGATTTCAGGTTTTGGAAGTAATTGACAAGCGATCATCAGAAGTGGAGTGCGTATTAATGCTTGTTACTGAATAATGATACTTTGAATAACTGAACATTGTTATTGTGCCATGCAATTATAAGTAACGCAGATTTTACTTTATAAGACTGTCATAATTGTGGACTTATTTATTTTGGTATTACTGTATCAATTGGAGTAATGATAAATTTCATGTTTTTTTAAACTGACAATTTATTGAAGACAGTGCACTGCATTCGTACTTAAAATTGTTGTAGAAACACTGGCATTGGCATTATTTTATTTAAAGGATGCTAATTTTCGCTACATTCTTTATTTGGTGGAATTGCATCTTGCGATGCAAACAGTTCTGCTTATTCTTACACACGGCCACGTAGCGTGGTCTGTCTGTCTGTCGCATTGTATTAGATTTGGATCTCTCCCCCAAAGGAAGCAGATATTTGAGGGTCAAACTCCACTGCTAAGACAAATTGCAAATTGCTGCTGCCAGCTGGCAAACAGAAAGCCGGCTAATCCACCTGTTGTCAGATTAGTTTGGTCATTGTTTTTAGGGTTAGAACGATACCAAAAAAGCTACTTAGTACCCAGTACCCAATATTATTCTGTTCTGCTGATGCCAACACCCAATGCCAATACCGATATTGGCTTCCTGCCACATTTCCTGTTAGAGCTAGATATGAGAAGTGAAGTGTGTTGTGCTAACCGTGCTACTGGCCCAATGGTGTTAACTAAGCATTAGGATCTGTTTGATCTACTTTGCCAGCACTCAGCCCACCATTTGAAGGTGCAATGTCCTTTTACTCTCTGTCCATTGCCTGTCAGTCTGTGGCCGTGCTGTACCAGGAATAAGAGACAGCCATGTTTGATCGTTTTAGGACAGCAGTCGGTGGCAGTTGGAGGGCAGCCGGTGGGCACTTAGAACTCAGTAGGCATTATTGGTAATGGATACCACAGCCCAGAAAAGTATTGCCCTCTACCCAGTACAACCAAGTACTAGCAAATATTGGGCAATACCCCAATGCTAGTATTGTTCCAACTCTAGTTGTTTTAGTTCTGCTGTTGTTTTCGTTGTTGTTAGCTACGTGGTGTTTGATACTCCGGGACAGATTGAGGTGTTCACATGGTCAGCATCTGGCACTATCATCACTGAAGCATTGGTATCTATTGACATTATCGTCATCATCAGCATTTGGTACAGTAGGCAGGATGCCTGTTGACTGATCTTCACGTGTTGACGAATTTGTAACTGTCTTGTATTGCCAGTCCGTACCATATCTTTGTCAAATCGTCCTTTGAAACAGTTGACAGATAAAGGCATGACCACTTTTTTCTGGAAGGTTATTCCATAGGTTTACTTTTCTGCTGCTAAAGAAGTTCTGTCGTAACTGAGTTCTGCAACTTTTTTTTATCAATTTTGAAGTGTGTCCTCTATTCGTCAGACTCGATGATTCGTGTAATGGGACTAAGTCAGAGGAATCAACACTGTAGACACCAGGCAGATATGTGTATACTTCAATAGCATTCCCTCTGGCTCTTCAGTAAGCAAGTGATGGCAGATACATTTTCTTCAATTTTCCTTTGTATGACAATTTGGCTAAACCTGTCACCATTCTTGTCGTTTGATGTTGAACTCCCTTATTCAGTTGACGTCAAGTTTCAGGAACGGATGCCATGTTTCATGTTCCAGACCAGGCAGGCACCAACTGAGCAGTCACTCGTGGGTATCTGTACGATCCCGATGAACCCCAGCTAGGCATGACCTCAAATCAACACCCTTAGCTGGCTGAGAGATCAAATTTTTTTTAACTGCGACTGTTCACGGTATAACCTCAAACTAGCACTTTAAGCTGTCTGAGGGGTCAACCTTCTTATGCAACTTCACAGAAGTAGCTACTGGGTACTGTTGGTCCACGGTGCCTTATTCTGTATTATTCGGTACAACCCTTCAGAGTCACCTCATAAAGGGCTTCTTCCATCGGCCAGCTGTAGGATGCGCCCCTATACGACGTAGTACCACCAATGCAGGGAACAGATGCCACACCACGTTGCCATATTCTAAGTCTGGTTGAAGAACATTAATAAACAGCCATTTGATCAGTTTACAATCCATGTCCGTGAAAGTTCGTCGAATCAAACCAAGCATCTGATTCACTTTTGCAACTACATGTGACACATGGTTCGATGGCTTCAGAGAACTATCTAATAATAATAATAATAATAATCTGACTTGTAAAGCGCCAGTATGTGCTAAAAAGACTTCAGTGGCGCTGAAAAGACTTCAGTGGCGCTGAATCTATCCATACACCTAAATCTTTCTCTTCATCTGTAGTTTGTAGGTTAACTGATTCTATGGTATATCTTGCATGTGGATTTCTTGATCCACCAATGCGCATGATTTTACATTTGTCTACATGAAAACGTAACTCTTCATGTTGAGACCACACGGACAACTGGTCCAAATCTTTCTGCAATGTCTTCCTGTCCAAGTGGTTGTCAACTCTTCCAAACAATTTTGTGTCATCAGCATACAAATATATCGTCGATGTGATTAGATTCAGCATATCGTTTATGTTACACAGAAAAAGTATTGGTCCTAAACACAGCGGCAGTTCTGTTAAATATCTTCTGCGCAAAATTGACAAGACAAACTCGATTTCTTGAAAGCTCGGCAGTGGACGGAAATGGACCGTCCGAACAACACAGAATATCGAGTGTGTAGCAGAGCTGATATACAGCCAGGAAGGCAACCTTGGGTCCAGCAAAATTTCGAGAGAGATTCAGAAGGGCACATTAAACAGTGTTTACTTGATTATCTTGTTGTTGTATGAAGTTTTCGCTATTTTAATTAGACATATATACTCAAACACTTTTTTCCGTTTGTGTTTCACTATTGTGATATAATACAGTTGGGGTGCTTTGATTCTGTCGTGTTATTTTTAATGACATTTTACATACTCATTAGGTTTTGATATCAATATGTGCAGAACAAACTAGCAATTTATATGGTGTATCATTTTGTCCACATAAACAAATGCAGTAACATTTTAAACAGAATAATATAAGGGATGGTTTTTTGTGGCCCACCCTGTAGTTGTTGTTGCTTGTAGGTGGCCAGCTATTTTACGGTCATGGTGTATGTAATGGACATAGTGCATAGTTGTAGTCCTGCTACTACTACTACTGCTGCTGCTGCCACTACTACCACCGCTACTACTACTACTACTACTACCACCACCACCACCACGACTACTGTTGTTGTTCTTGTAGTTGTAGTTGTTGTAGTCAAAGCTGGCGGAAGGGCCCCTCCGTACCTTCCGGCCAGGGGGGCCTCGTGCATGCTCAGGGGCCTGATACTATGTATGAAAAATATTTTTTGTTGTTAAAAAAATTTATAAGTAAACCTGTAGAAAGTTTACTGAAAATGGACAAGTCTATTACTTTTAATAATGTACAGTAATCTGTGACGTATTGTGGCCTATTAAACTTCATTTTTTGCGAAGTCGACGTAAATTGTGTCTAATTTTTTGCATTTCCAATTTTTGAGAAGTGGGAAAATTTATGGCATCCGTTGAACGTCCAAAAACCAAAAGTGTTTCAGATTTAAAAGCCCCCCCCCTTTGACTCCTTAACCAGTGGCTCTGCCCCTGGATTTCAATGGGGACTCTGCCCCCAGACCGTCGTTATTGGGGCCTCACAGTTGTATTTGGGGTACCTCCAACTCTCCAGTGCCGGCACTGGTTGTAGTAGTAGTAGTTGTTGTTGTTGTTTTCAGGCAGCCAGCTATCCTACGGTGGTGGTGTACGTAATGGACACAGTTCGTAGTTGTAGTCCGGTGACGTTCATGTCCAACATGCTCTACGCCTGCAGCATTCTCTATCGCATGAAAATTCCATTCATCATTGCCATGAATAAGGTCTGCACTCTCTGCATCTACACTGTGTTCAGAAAAAAATAGTGGCAACATTTGGCAAAAGCCAAAACATGAAAATATGACATCGCCATAGCTGCGTTTTGGGTACCATAGATAAATATATTATAAATATGCTAATGATAATAATACTTTTAATAGTTTTAATACTTTTAACGAATAGTTTTAATTTCTGTTGATGGCAAGGCAGACGAAAAATTTGGAAGAGTTTAGTTATGTTGTATTAAAGCAGTATACTAGTAAATTTTTTTTTGTGCTCTGGCATAAACTATTTAATTTGACACCTAACATATTAGAAGTAGGCCATCCAAAACGCAGCTTATGACGTCACTGGTAGCAAAGAATATCTAATTTGTCCGCTGGTGGAATACCTGATTCCTCCTAAACATTCTCCCCAAAATTTTGTGGAAGTCTAAATATTTTCCACGGAGATAAAAAGGAAAACATGAAAGGGTTTTTTCTGTACACGGTGTATTTACTTGTCGACTTTTGCTTTAGTATTTTGTGGTTATTACTTGAATGGGTGACAGACAGATAAACTATATTTTACATAGCGAACACCAAGGTCAACTCAGCCTTCCCTCCCTCCTGAGTAGATAAATCGAGTACTGGCCTATCTGGCTGAGGTTAAGGCGGGGCATGTTCACCTGTGTCGGGTGGCAGGTAGGAACAGTAGAAAATCAGGGCAAAAAATGGTCAAAAGCAAGGCAAAATTTTATGAAAATTGCAGAAATCATGGCAAAGACATGGCATCAGATCACAGGCCCAAAGACCATTATAAAACTCAACATCTAGCATTGAAGATCATCATTATGTGCAGTGCAAGGTTTTCATCTGCAAAATGTTGTCACTGCAGAGCATTAACTAAAGTGTTCTGGCTAACACTGCACTCCGCATCAGCAGTAAAAACATATTTTTACGATGAGGTCACGGTCATGTATTCAGCCGGAAAGTAACACAGCACACCACACAGACTTCGGTAGCAGAAGCAAAGGTGATTATTTATGTGTTATAATCAGACAATAAACTTCAACTTTTGCTGATAAAGCAGAATATTTCTGTAAAAAAAGAAAAACCATTGCATTTTTATCAAAAACACAGCATTTTGGCAAAATCTCGGCATTTAACAAAAATCACGGTTTTTGTGGTATTTGTGTTTTTGTGACTTTCTGCTGTCCCTAATGGCAGATATTAGCAAGTCGTGCTCAGTTGTTGTTGTTGCTGTTGTTGTTGTGGACAGACAGATGTGATTGATCACAGTTTTGCAGTGACGTGGATGAACGACTTTGAGGAGTTTCACAACTCACTTGATCAGGAAACAACTTACACATCAAACCTGACCCGATCACTCAGTCTTGTACTCGACCAATTCTACTCCGACATCAAGGTAACTACTACTACACGACTTCTACACTGTGTTCAGAAAAAAAAACAAAAAACCCCACTCACGTTTTCTTTTATATTTTCGTGGAAAATGTTTGCCACATGGTCAGAATATAGATGCACTTTATAATTTGGTCTTAAAATTTGGGGGCTCTCACATGGACATAATGTGCTGGGTTCTGCTTCAAATTTCTAGTTTTCGTAGTAGTTGTTGTAGTAAGTGTTTTAGTTGTCTGTGCTGAGTGAATAAGTATCAGAAATAATAATAGTTATTTATAGTTGTTGTTTGTAGACTGTTGGTGTATTGGCAGCCACTGGTGGTGGTCTGATTGAATTAGTAGTGGTTGTAGTAGTTGTAGTAGTTTTTTAGCAGTTGTAGTAGTTGTTGTAGTAGTAGTAGTTGTCATCTGTAGACTGTCGGTGTATCAGCGGCAACTGGTGCTGGTCTGAGTGAATTTTTCACAGCTCTTGATGTGGCAGCCAATGAATATCAGAGGTATGATTTAGCACATCTACCGACTCTGAGCTTGTATTTTCATATCGATTTGTCTGTCTCACTTACTGTCCGAAATATGTGGAAAGTTAACAAACAAGGTTTCCATTCAATGGTATGCATCTTTGAAAGTTTTGGATTTTTTTCTCTAAATTGAAGGTCTTGAAAATCTTTGCAAACAGGGCTGTTGTTGAAAGTGTTTGAATTTGAGTTAGCAGCACTTGTAAACATACAGGTTACATTAACATGCAGCTTTCGAAGTAAAAACCTACTGGAAACTTGGGACTTAATATGTTGGCAGTATTTTTAATGTGGTTTCTACTTCATTGCCTGCAATTTTGCAGTTAGTGTGACATGTCACATAATGGGTAATAATGTGAACTAATTCGACATTTACATGGTTCCTACGGTCGGGGGAAGTCAGGAAAAGTCAGGGAATTTTACATTCCATAGTCACCGAAAAATCCGAGAGTCAGGGAAAGTCGGGGAAAATCAAAGTACCATGGTGCAAAAGTTAACAAAGGCACAGACAAAATTTTGAACTGTTGTATGCCGACTACAGTCTATAGTCCAAGAAAAGATTTTCTGCTCACTTTGCTCACAGATTATTTGTGTCTCCACTTTTAAATTTGTTCCGCCGCCTTTGTTTCTAGCGCGATTGCAAGTGATTGAAAGCCGACATTAGTATTTTGCATAAACAAATTAGTCAGGGAAAACGATTCGTTCTCTCCTGGAAAGTCGGGGAAAAGTCAGGGAAAGTGAATTCTGCAGAGGAGTAGGAAGCATGCATTTAGTCGATGAAAATTAATGTCGGCAGTTCTTGGAAGTCTTTGAATTCTATTTCGTGATTACAGTGGGAACCCTGGGTAAAGAAATTCCAATAATATTTTGATAGAAGAATGAGTACGAGCTGGGGACACAGCAATTAGCGAGTTGATTATGCAGCTTTTGGTCTGTCGACTTTGGTTGAAATTATACTGTTAAACTTGTTTAAAATTTTAATTGTTGCATATGTTTCAGTGTTGATTAATTGATCCCCTGCTACTTTTAACACCTTTGTATTTTAGGAGTTGATGGCCGCAAACGGTTGGTGTGTATGGTTTGTGACAGTTGTTACTACTAATGCTACTACTACTGTTACTACTATTGCCAAATACTACTACTTCCACTACTGTTACAACTACAACAACTACTACTATTATTAGTACCACACGCGTGTTGTAGTTGCTACAATGCAAAGCAGCAGAAGTGTTGTCAGTTGCTGCTGCTCCTATTACTACTGCCACCGTTTCTCGTCTCGGTCATTGCGTTGCTGACATTAACCACTAAAGGTAAAGGGAACCATGCCCCAGCTGGGCCGTAGGCGGGGTGCTCATCTTCCTTCCTTAGGCCTTTGAGCCTGCAGGTGGATAGACCACTTGAGTCCGTGACACATGGCCAGTGCAACGCCAGACCTACAGTTACCTTCCCAGCCTCGGGGCATCATTGCCCTTTGACCGGTACCAAATTATACTGCTTGGTGACAGAGACACGTGCGTTAACAACTTGCCTAAGGTCGTTACCTGGCAGTGTCCTGGTGCGTATTTGAACCTGTGCCCCTGAGTGACCTCATGATTACAAGTCCGGCACATTATCGTTAGACTACCGAGCCACACTCGCATTAACATTAACCACTGGATGGCAGCAAATTGTCTGCAGATGAATCCCACCAAGACCGAGTTGCTGTGGGCTAGCTCTAAACGCAACATCATGATGCTGGGTAGTCGTGCTCCTGCCATGCAGCTCGGCTCAGATACTGTGACAGCCAGCGATCATGCACGAGTACTTGGGGTGACCTTTTCGTCGGATCTGACCCTTGAGAAGCATGTTTCGAAGACCTGTGCAGCTGGTTTCTGCTGGCTGCACCAACTTCGTCGCATTCGGCGGTCGCTTGACGAAGAATCGACAGCAACTCTTGTGCATGCTTTCGTGACGTCACGGATTGATTATTGCAACGCTATCTATGCAGAAGCTCCGAAGACGATCACAGATAAGCTGCAATGAGTGCTGAACGCCGCCGCCCGAGTAGTCAGCGACACGAAGAATTTTGATCGTGGTCTGTCAACACTCCTGCATGACAAACTGCGCTGGCTGGATGTGCCAGGATGTGCCTTCAAGCTCGGCCTTATGACGTACCATTGTTTGCACGGACAAGCACCTCGGTACCCCTCGCCGAGCACATCACCCCAGCCATTGAAGTTGCATTGCGACATCGATTACGTTTTGCAAACCAACACCGGCTCATCATACCGCGCTGTCAGCTCAACAAGTACGGCCGTCTGGCTTTTTCAGTTGCTGGTCCAACAGTCTGGAACTCACTGCCAGATGAACTCAGAGATGTGGCGTGTGATATTGACAATTTCAAACAATTTTTCAAAACAATCTTTCTCATTTAGTACTAGTGTGACAAGCGCATTAGAGGTTAATTTAAAACAATATGCGCTATATAAATTTACATTTTACTTACTTGCTTACTTTACTTAATTACTGCTATTACTGTTACTAGTGCACATATGTTGTAGTTGTTACAAGGCAAATCAGCAGAAACGGCGAGGAACTAAGAGAACATCGAGCAAACAGATGGAGAAACTTCGACATGATCTGGAAGATTCCACCACACGACATTTAGCAGGTAACTTTGCCTCTTGTTTCTAGCACCGGCTTGTTAAGCTGCCTGTACATTGTTAATGAGAGGCCTTATATTCTAGATTTGTTTTTTTTACTTTTTAATTTTGATTTTTTCATTTTTTATTTTTCATTTTTTTCAAAACCAGTCAGTGGACTAAGGCCAAAATTGAGCGAAAGGACGACCCTTACTTGGAAGAAATTGAGGCCAAATTTCAGCGAGATGCGGTCAGGGGTTTTGGAGGGAGGACATTTTACTACATTTATGTATTAAATGGGCATTGTATTGTGTTGCATTGGCTTTTGCCAGAGGGCGCCACGAGATCTCCAAGCTTCCTTGGTTGACTGTCGTGAAACTTTGCCACGTTGTTGGAATACAGGAGCGCTTTGTAATTTTGATTCCAAAATTTGTGGCTCCCCCCCCCCCGAAAAAAAAAGAAAATTGTGGGACCAAAACATTGCAACATTTGCCATGATTCTGAGCAATTTCAGACTTCAATCGCACTTATCTCTGGAACGGATGTGCGCTTTTTCAGACAACTTTAGACTTTGCTTGCAAATATCTCCAGAATGGGTCAGAATATTGACAGTCGTAGGCAAGCTTGACTGACAGCAACCACTCCATCGTTCTGCAGAAAATGGTGAATTTTGGTCCACTAACAACAAAGTTGGTTGTCTAATGCCAACCCACCCTAAATTCATGCTGCACATGCTGCCTAGTCTAACACGATTGTGTTTGTGCCACATGATGTTGCTATGAGTGGAATGTCAACCCCCTAATTTTTTGGCTCCAGTCAAGACTTATGGTGCCAGGCAGCTTCACGTTGGACTATTCCTCAAATTTTTAGTTCTGTGTTGTGGACGATCAAGGGCTTCTGGGCCAATTACTCTCATCCACAAACTAATTTCACAAAGGTAGCCATAATTGTTATCACAGACAGAATAGAATTGTGAAAAAAATATATAGGAATCAAATGAGCAATTTAAATTTTTTTAAAATGATTTAAATAAAAAACTGATTACATTTTTTTAAAAATCAATGTTTTTGACTTTTTCATCCAAAAAATCACGATCTCTGCCAACCCTCAGTAGTAGTAGTAGTAGTTGTAGTAGTAGTTGTGGTTTGTGTCTGGTGTAGACCTGCGGCTTGTATCGAGAGGTGATGAGGTGTATTTGAACCCTGGTGATGTTGATGATGAACCTGATGATCAGATGGATGTGGAGAAACACTCCGAGGAAGAAGGTATACATGGAAGCTCCAGTGGTTTGTGGCAAGGGCAGGCAGGGGGAATTGTTCCCCCTCCCTAAATTTTGGGTAATTGTAAAAAAAATTGTTCAAAAATCTTCTTGTCAGAAAATTTGTGTTTATTTGGGGCTGAAAACTCCTATTTTGAGAAATTTCCAAGCTCAGTTAAAATTCTAGGCATTCAGATTTCCTCTGATGCAAATTCACAACTGTCTGTCAGAATTCTGTCGGAAATTTGCAGTGCCAGTTGGAAAATCGCACCTTTCTGCCCTGTCTACATTTTTTAACCCACAACGCCACTGGAGCTAGTAGTACTAGTAGTAGTAGTAGTAGTAGTTGTTGTTGTTGTTGTGGTATTGTAGTCGTAGTAGTTAACAGTCATGGTGGTGATGTTACTCGGCACGTCAAGACGGTTTGAAAAAGTATATGACAAGTTTGCAACAAACTCGTTCTAATGCAATTTGGGAACAAGCGCAATGCCGTGTGTCATGTCGCGGACTTTTGAAGTTGTGGACTTTCCCCATGTCTTGCCACAGGGATGTCACGGGTTTGTCAGCGGGTGTGATAGGGAAAGTCGGCGTGATGAAAATTGAGCTTAACGATACGATGTGAATTTGTAGACGCGGAAGAGAGAAGAGAAGCCGAATCATTCCGGAGGTTCTTGGAGCAGGAGAAGACAAAAAGCAGAACCAGAACTGCAGACACTGCGGACAATGACAATGATGTTGATGATGATGATGTAACTATGTGATGATGTTTGATGGTTTTTATGCCTTCGCCATTGTTACGTTCTGCTTGATGCATTACTGACTGTTGCATTGTAATGTTTGCAGTCTCGGATTAAGTTTTTTGGGAGGGAAGTTGAGAGGCATAGAATTGAAAGATTTGCTCTTATTTTTCTTTTTTCTTTCCATTTCCTTTTCCCCTCTCACTTCATCTCCACTTTCCCTTTTTCCAGGGTTTACGGGGCTTACCCCTAAAATTCAGCTAAAGCCTTTGTGAATGCTGTAAGTTCCTGAGTGGTTCTGGCTGGCAAATGGTTTGTGGTGCATTTTGAGCAAGAAAGTGCATTTCTAGAGGTAGCAGTAGTTTCGAAGCTCTGTGTGAAACACGTTGGTAATTTGTTGCCTTGTGAGATGGGCAGCAGTTTCAGAATCACTGACAATTGCTGCGTTGCTGCATGAATTGGGTGGCCCCTAAAGACCGGGGACCCTGTGCTGAGGCCTCAGGAAAATATACCAACCCCTGTTGCCATGGCAACGAATTTTGGGACATTATTACATTATGATTATATTCAGCAGCACAGTGACACACACTCAGTGTGATGCAGGCAATATCATTTTTTGTGATTTTTGCTGCTTTTGATGTGCAAGTTCTTCAATGTTGCCGTTAACCGTCAAATACCGCTAGATAAAAATCACGTTCGCGACAAAACGGGTCGATTCGATCCATTGGTACATTTTCACAAATTTACATATATTGCTTGAAACTGTATCAAGTGGATGCAGCTTCAAGCAATATATTCCCAGTAAAGCTGCTAAATATGGGTTGAAGTTTTGCTGCTTGTGCGACGCCAGCACTGCCTGCTGTCTTTGCCATACCGTGGTACTGAGCACGGTGCAGTCAAGGGATACTGTAACTGCAATAGTTATTTTTTCAAATACAGCCATATAGACCTTGTTTGCAAATAGCAAAAATACAATGGTATACAGTGTCACGCTATTGAGTTGACCTATCTCTAGAATATTTATATTTTGATTCACAACTGTCAGATCGTGCATGGTGTTCATGACTTCAGTGTACGCGACTTTTTTCTGCATATGTCGTAACTTATACCTCGTTTACGTGATGAATCTAGCTCATTGAGCCAACTTTTCGACGAGCTAGCTTCATCGTGTAAACGGGGTCTGATGACTTGTGCTTGTCGTCCATCATTCAGGTAACTGTGGTCTTACTGAACGGCTATAGATGCTAGACGAACTGTAGTCACGGACAAATTCTTTTCGTCTTTGGAGCTGTTATGTGAGCTCCGCAAACGCAACTTGGGTCTTATAGGAACCGTGCGAAGGAACCGACGTGAGCTGCCCAGATAATTCACACAGGTACCGCGACTCGCTGGTTCAACTGTGTTTGAGTTCAATGAACATGCAACCCCAGTGTATTACGCACTTAGGAAGAATAGAACCATCGTTCAGTAAACAGGCGAATGTGGAGGCGAACTGGATGCGTCTGGGAACATCATGGCAAAAAAGAAAACTGAATTGTCTACAGCAGTAACGCTGTCAA